>ERZ1674208.34-NODE-34-length-22373-cov-12.908415_pt1 | contig 22373 bp, 22 predicted proteins | sample MGYA00581113_ERZ1674208 | MGnify/ENA primary metagenome ERZ1674208 (study PRJEB41354, sample SAMEA4873350) | human saliva metagenome | biome: human-associated habitat [ENVO:00009003]; feature: mouth environment [ENVO:08000002]; material: saliva material...
GGGAGAGGTCTTGGGCTGCCTGGGTCTTGTTGTCGTTGACGGCCAGGAGCGTAGCTAGCGGGTTTGAAGTCATGATCTGCGGTTCCTTTCAGGTTAGAAATTTTCCTAGTTCGATCATAAGTGTTTTTTGCGCGCAAAACATCTTTGGTTTGGGTTTTGGTTGGTGGGTGGTGACTTGGTAGGTGAAGGTGAGAAAAAGCGTAGCAAGCTGGAAGATGTTGACGTCAACATCTTGCTTGCCGGTAGACTTTCTTCGTCTACCGGGGCACACTTGTAGGTGTGATCCTGTTAGGTCGCTGCGCTGGGCTGGAGGTGTTTGGGTTGGTTGTTGGGCGGCGGTTGAGTAGTCGAGTTGTTAACGGGCAAAGAAGGCATAGGATTCAAGTTAATGTGACTGTTGAGCAGGCTCAGTTGTTGAAGATGCGGGCGGCTGTTGAGGGTGTTTCTGTTAGTCGTGTTGTTGTCGACAGTCTGTTTAAGCCTGTTGAGAGCGGAGAGATTGACGCGGCTGCGCTGCGTGAAAGTGTTGTGTTGTTGCGTGAGTATCGGCGCAAGCTTGAGGGGGCTACGACTAACTTGAATCAGATCGCTAAACATGCCAACACGGTTAGTCAGGTACCGGCTGATTTTGGGGCTGTGGTTAGGCGACTTGAAGAAGTAGCTGATGAAGTTAATGATCTGCTGTTGAAGGTGCGGGTTAACTAAGTGATGCCCAATATCGTTCAGGGAGCTAACACCAAGGGGTTAATGATCTACTTGGTTGGTCCTGGACGCGCAAACGAGCACACAAACCCGCATATTGTCGCGGCCTCACCAGTGATTGAGCGCCGTTGGGGGAACTGGGATAGTTTAAGTAAGGCTCAAGGTGAAGAGATAGCTGAGCTTCTTGACCAGTTCATGAACGAAACTGGTACTTTTCCACGCGGCAAACGCGAACAATATGACTATGACGAAGGTCGCATGGTTTCACGTAGCGCGGTGCGTAATCATGTGTTTCATGCTTCGCTTTCACTTGGCCCTGATGAGGGGGAGCTTAGTGATGAGCAGTGGGGGAAAATCGCTAAGCGTTTCATGGAGGAAATGGGGTTTGATGACGGCCTTGAAAGTCCTTGCAGGTGGGTAGCGGTCCGTCACGGTAAAAGTAAAAACGGGGGCGATCATATCCATATCGCAGCTAACACGGTGCGTGAGGATGGTAGTACTTGGAGTCCGTGGCAGTACAAGAAGGTTAGCCAGCGGGCTTGTAAAAAACTTGAAAAAGAGTTTGGCCTGAAAGTAGTTGAATCGCGCTACCACCAGCGTGGTAGTAGAGGCGATAGTCCCGCTGATATGCGTATGTCTAAAGAAGCGGGTCAACGCCTTAGTGATAGGGCTCGTCTGGAGGAGATTGTTAGGGCTCAGGCGCTAGCGGCGCGTAGTGAGCAAGAGTTTGTGCAGCGTTTACGTGCAGCGGGCTTAAGGGTTTTACCGCGTTACGCTAAAGGGGGGCGTGACAAGGTTGTTGGCTATAGCGTGGCGTTGAAAGGTTTTGATAGGAAACACCCGTATTTCGGGGGTTCGCGTCTCGCACGGGATTTAAGCCTTGAGCGGCTACGCCAGCGTTGGGAGGGTGACCCGGATGAGGCTTTAAACGCTTGGGCTCAAAGCAACACTAAACCCGCCCAGAAGGATGGGAAACGTTATGGGCGTAGCGATTGGGAAAACGCCCGCTCTTCCCTGAGAGGGTTTCAAAAGCGTCTTGAAGAAGAGGCTGATTTTAAAAACCCCCATGTTTTATCAGCTCTTAGCCACGATATGGCCGGTTCGTTCGCTGCCTCAGCACACGCATATAGGGGCACCAAGTTAGGTGACCAGCTTGGGGACGCGAGCCGAACCTGGGGTAGGGGCGGACAAAGCTATAGGGGCAGAAAATTTAAAACCCCTAGCGCACTTAACCGTGCAGCTAGATTACTGACCTCACACACTAGTGATGAGGCAGCTATAGCTATCGAAATAGTGATGATTTTACTTGAGATAGCCCTACAAATCGCCCGCATGTACGAGGAACAAAAACAGGCTAACACCGCTAAAGATTTTAGTTACGCTACCACCCCACTTACCTACCAGGTAAGTGTTTCTTCCACGCCTTACAATCCGCCTTACAATCCTTGGATTGATAAATGGGCTGATGAACGCCTATATGTCTATGAGACGCCAGCTAAGCAGCGAGGAAACAAACCAACGGGTAAGAGGAAGGTCAGCGTTAAAACTAGTTTCGGAGTCAAGCGTAAAACTTGGGCTTCTATGACACCAGCGCAGCGCGCGGCTGCGATGGGTCAAGCTGCTGGAGCTAACTTCAAACGTAGCCCTGGCAAGGATCAGCGCACGCCCACTCCAACCCCAACCCCACCACCACAGCAGCAGCATGATTTTAGGAGGTTTGACGATGGTAGAAAACCAGGACCTAAACGATGAGCAAGAAGAACTATCAGACGATGAACTGTTAGACGATGAGATAGAGCAAGATTCTAGCGTTTTTGACAGCGTCGAGCAGTTTGTCAGTGAGTTTATAGCTCCACTTTATGTAAGGCCAATCGGTTCAGCGGCCAAGTGGTGTCCTAAGTGGTGGTTACATGCTGAGGCCGTGTTTAGGTTTAACGCGCTTTGGGTAACCTACGAAAACGGTTTTGCCAGCGAAGACCCGACTTTTGCCGCTAGATGGATGGCTAGTTACGCCGATCCGTTTATGTCTAGGCTGATGGAGCCTAACGGTACTTTTAACGGCTGTAGCCCGGAGCGTGGGCACCGGGCTACAGAGTTATATGAAAACAATTGCCTGCCTTGTGGGCAGCAGGAAGAAGCTATTTAGTTAAAGCTGGGGTGGCTACCTTAACTTCAGCGGCAGGCAGAGCTGGGGCCACTTGAGCAGCGGCAGGGGCAACCATTTGGCCAGGCGGGAAGTTTAGTGCCTTGTTACCCACCTGGGCAGCTTTAACAGCTTGAGGGTCTAGCCCGGCAGCGATCCCTGATACAACCAAGGCTTTCTGGAAGCCTGGATCACGCCACTGAGCTAAATCTTTTTTTGCTGAAGAGGTTTTACTGGAAGCTTGGGAAGCTGGGGCCTGGCTGGCCTCAGCTTTCACAGTGGAGGCCACATTAGTTTGGGCAGGCGTTTCCTGCGTGAGCCAAGGGTTAGCCTGGGTTTTGGTGGCCTGGTTTGTTTGAGCATTAGTTTGCGTGGCCTGCTTAGCCTCACTGGTTAGGTGAGGGAAGTATACTTTTGCCTGCTCAGCTATGTACTCTTTAGCCTGCTTAGCCTCGTTTTTATACTGAGCCCAAAAAGATGCTTGCGCATACTTTTCAATGACCTCTTTTTCGTTGGTTTTAGCCCAAAAGCTGGAGCTGTACACCTGGGTAAACGAGGCGGCTGCTTTATCGTACTCACGCCCGAACATTTTTTTCACGGCGTTATACATTTTTTGGGCGCCAAGAGTCTGATCTTGCAGACGCCGCATATTCTCGTTGTGAGCATTTTGGCGCTGCTGGTAGAGCAGGACGGCTACCGTAGCAACCACCTGGAGGGTTGATTGACCTGCTGCTTTAAGCTGGGCGGCGGTTTGACCTACTGGGTCAGGCTGATTTTGCATTTTTTCATCCCTGAATCGAGGTTATATTCTTATTTTCCCAGTATGGCACTTTTTTAGCTAGTACGGGCTCACTACCTGAAGCAAAAACCCACATACGTTCAGGGGGTAAAGATTGCAAATCAGCGATTGTGGCAATCGAGCGTTGCTGACTTTGGGCTGAAACTGACCGTGACGTTCCATGCTTGGAACGAGAGGTTTGTTTAGAGTCTTGCCAGTAGACGCCAATAATTTTGGAAAGCATAGACAGGAAAGAATCTTCACGTCCACCGCCGCCATAGATGGCTACGTTGGCAGCCCCCCACAGCTTTTTCATGCCAGCATCACCCCACCTGGCTACCCCCTGGCTCCAGGATTGAAAAACGGTGTCTACGTTAATTCCACGTGAACCAAAGTGAGAGTACATGTCAGGTAGCTCGTTCCACCTGCAAACGTTAGCGGCTTCGTCTAGCTCAATCAGCATCGGGGTGCGTAGACGCCCGCCAGGGCATTTTTTAGCCCACTGGACAGCCGCTTCAGTCACGGCCACAGTCAAAGCCGTGACAATCGGGGTCGCTGAGCCGCGTCCTTCCTGGCTTAAACAGTAGAGAGTATCGCTAGTTTTAACGAACTCTGCTGGGATGAAAGGTTTCATCCACGGGTTAGGGCGGGTAAATTGCATGGCTTTTTCATTGAGCATGAACGAAACCATCTGGAAGGCCCCACCCCACACGCCGCCTTTAGTTTCAGCTGGTAGAGCCATAGCGTTTCGCAGCGAATCAGCCATCAGCGGGGATTGACGCTGCAAAATCATGACTGGTTCCTGGTTAGATTCATCGCTTAGCCAGGAGTAAACCTGTTCCAGGTTTGACCCGTTTAGAGCTGCCGCTAGAAGTAGCGCAGAAATGAGGTCACGGGCAGCGTTATCAAAGAAAGGATCAGTTTTAGAGTCAGCTTCTTTAGATGAGGAGGCGAAAATATCCGCTAAAGAGCGGGCACTTACCGCGTCAGTAACATAGGTAAGGGGATTCCAGTAGAAGTCTTGCGGGCTTTCAGCGATCTGTTGGGGGTCAAAAACCCAGTAGTTGGAAGGAATTTTGCGTTTGCCAAGCGTGCTATCAACCAGGTCACGTTTGTTGCTGGTGGCTACCACAGCGCCAGGAGCCAGCAAAATTCTTGGCACGCACCAAGCAGTAGTTTTACCGGTACGCGGACCAGCAAAAACAACGCAACAATCCTCGAAGGATGAGTAAAGGTTGCGCCCACCCCTGACGGCTTTACCGATAGGCAAACCAACACTGTCGCCTTGAACCTGCAAGCGTTTGGCCTTGTCAGATACCGCTTTGAATGAGAGAGCTTGCGAGTTAGCGGCCGAACCAGTGTGCCTAGCGGCTTTATCGCCACGAACTTTGGGGGCGCGAGTGCGTAAAAGCAGAAGAACTATAAGCAGCTGCGCGCCAGCCAGGCCGATGAGCACCAGCCAAAACACCAGCCCTACTTGACTACGCCCCATGATCACAGCAACCAAGGCAACTACAGGGTTTAAAGGCAGCGAGCCTTGCACCAGGCTAGCTACAAATAGGGAGTCAAGGCCGATAACGGTTAGGGCCACCGCCCATAGGGCTCCTTTATCTTCCATTTTTTACACATCCTCCCTATTCCAGCGCTGGTTAGTGTCATGTAGAGCCTTTTCAGCCGGGCTAAATTGCACTTGGAAGGGGATACCCGGGGCTGAAGAGGTTTTAACCAAAAATTTGCCTCTACCAGCTGGGGCTGCTGGTTTACCTGATAAGGGGTCGTATGTGCCCGGAGCGTTCCAGGAGTTAAGCAGGAATTCTTCAGCTTGACTAAACCCCATGATTTGACGTAACAAATCTAGTTCTTTGCCTGGCAGTCCACCAAGGAACAGCATTTTGGAGCGTTCAACAAAACCTTGTGCTTTAAGCCGGTCTTCTTCGCTTAGGGCCTGGAAATCAGCCATAGAGTGGGTAAGCATCATCTGGCCTACACCAACAGTACGGTTAAGACGGGTTAGCGAGTCAATTCGCTCAACCATGCCTGAACTTGCACGTAAAATACGCCAAAGCTCATCCATGACAATCATGTAGTGATGCCTGGGGGCTACACCAGCGTCAGCTAGAGTTTGAGAGATTTCAACGGTAGCAAACCCGTAAGACCAGCTAGCTAAAAGTACCGCAGCTTGCAGGTCAGAGTGTTCATGCAGCATGTCGTGAACATCGAAAACAACCGAGCGGTCCATCATCATGGGGGTAGTGGTAGCAGAAGCGAAAATACCACCCAAACGCCCGTTAAGCAGAGCCATGAGCGAAGCTTCAAGCTCCTCAGTGACCTGCTTGTAACGATCTAGAGAGCCCCTGTCCAGGGCGGCCATACGCACAGGTTCGGGTGCGTCACGCACCACCTGCAACAAATCGGCCAGTACCGGGTTTACGTAAGTGTTTTCAAGAACACTAAGGGCCGCTTCAATCACGTTTTCCTCACGGTCGCTAGGTGAAGAACCACGAATAATCTGGATCAGGGACAGCACCATGGTTTTTTTACGCTCGTGAGCTGCAGCCAGCAGAGCAGAGCGTTCTTGGGGGTGATTTTCAAGTAATTTAGCGGCCTGTTCCACGTTTCCCGCGTCTAGCGGGTTAATGCCACTATAGCCGTGACCGATACGGATGATCTGGCCACCGAGAGCAGTAATAAGATCAACATAGTCTGGTTTGATATCGCCTAAAACCATTGAGTGCACACCCATATAGGCGCTGCCAGTGACGATACGGCGTACCAGGGAAGATTTACCGAGCCCGTTAAGCCCTAAAACCATGGCTGAGGGGGCACTGATCAGGCCTTTTTCAAACCAGCTGATCGGGTCAGCGCAAACCGTTCCTGATCCTCCAAGGACCCGCCCTAGGGGTACACCCACTAGGGGGACATTATCGCTAGAGCCTAGTGGGTATAGGCCGCAGACCTGTCTGGAAGTTGAACGCCAAGGCAAAAGCCTGGGCATAGTAGCAGCCCGCCCAAACCCTGGCTTATCAATACCCCTATTACCACTAGTAATTAAAAGATCAATTAAACTCATGGCCTGACCTTCACACTGGCATTTACAGGGTGAAGGCCCAGGGGTAACCCTAAAGCAAAACCACTGTCTTGAGCCCCATAAGCAGGACGAATCAGTAGTCGGCTAGCGGCAGATAGCGCGTTTACTGTCACAGAGGTGTCTTCAAGGTGATCAGGGGTGGTTGTAGCCGTGATAATCATCGCGAAATCAACCAAACCAGCACCACTAGCTTCCTCGCTAGCTACTTCACTAGCAGCAGCTAACTCGTTAATACTACGGGCACTAGGGCGAGCGCCAGCAGCGTTAGCCCTAGCGTGGTTAAGATCCCTCTCAACCACGCTAGGAGCTTTAGCCGCGTCCATTGGCTGGTAAAGGATCGTTACCCGTTTACGCTGTACATCACGGTTAGGTTCAAGCAGGCGCGAAAGAACAGCTGACTGTACCGCGCCGCGTGGTGGGCAAGTCATAGTCCAAACCCTGCTTACCGCGCCATCATGACGGTAAGAAGAAAAATCAGCTTGCGCGAACACTGGGCCGCTTTGACTCCAGTCCAGGTTAATGGTTTGCCCGGCCGCTAGTGCTTGATCGAAAAGTTCTTCGCTATCAGGGTCATACGCGCTACGCACTAAACGCGCTAGTTCGTTAACGGTTACCAGGTGGGTGGCCCCACCACCAGCGGCCACCAGGCCTTGGGTCAGGCCAGGTAAACGCGAAGCAATTTCACGGCCAGCAATCTCTTTGTCTTTACGGCCACCTAAAGCAGCCAGGCTAAACGTTAAGGTTACCCACACGCGCACCTGGTTAGACCCGGTTGACTCGCTTAGAACCCCTTCGATAACCTCGCCAGCTACTTGCGGACAGTTAGCTGCCCGCCGTGAAGTTACCTCACGGTATAAACGCCCACCCGGATCAGGCAGGGTCTCAACCGTGATTGAGGCGCCCACGATACCAGATTCATTGCTTAAATCACCTAGCCACTGGCCCCAGTAGGCAACCTGGTTGTTAACTGTTTCTTGGTCAACCAGGTTAGAGCCAGCAGGAGTTAAACGCATCGCTACAGCCCCGGTACCGTTTGCGTGTTCAACAAGCGCGAAAGGGCGATTCCAAGAATCAACGTACTGGCTGACCTTACAGCCGCTCATGATTCCGGGCAGAACCAGACGTTGAGAGGCTTTTTTAGTGGGTGCTAGCGCGCCACCACGAAAAACAGTATTACCTTTAGCTTTATTAAGGCCGAACACAATTTTTTCTTCCGCTCGATCTATCAGGTTTACCTGGTGTTTGTCCTTGGTGGTGATCACCCAACCCCAGGCTGCTAGCAGTATCGCGCCGCCAGCAGCCCATAGCATTCCTTTGTTCAGGCCAAGGAGGAAAACGATACCCACCCCAACTAGTGCACCGAGGCTTTGTCCCAGGGTTAGGTTTAAAAAGCCGTAGCTTACCGGGCGGCGCCAGCCACCATAAGTGCGTACATCCACCACTTACCTACTTTGTCACTTCGTTGATTGCCCGGTTGGGGGCTTGGAAAACTTGCTTGGCTCCCTGCGTTGCAACAACGGCTGCCGCGACAGGGGGTGCTGCTGCTGCGCCACCAGCCGCCGCGCCACCCCCAGCAGCGGCCCCACCACCGGCAGCAGCGCCACCCCCAGCGGCAGCTGGGCCAGGCATGGGCGCACCACCGGCGGGCATGGGCACAGCCCCACCACCGCTAGGTACGGGGCTGGTAGGTGCAGGCCCCGCCCCTCCAGAGCCACCAGAGCCACTAGGGCCGCCGCCACTTGAAGCGCTGTTAGAGCCGCTAGAACCGCTTGCCCCTCCAGAGCCACCAGAACCGGCCACACCAGCCGCCCCGCTTGGGCTATCACCGCCACTAGCGCCGTTAGAACCGTTAGAGCCGCTTGGGCCACTAGGGCCGCTAGCGCCTGAAGGGCCCGAGCTAGCAGAGTTAACCTGCACTGCGCCAGTGGGCTGCTGCCCTCCACCGCTAGATTTTCTGCCACCACCGCCGTTAGATAACGGGGCGGCCCCTTCAACAGCTGGGGCCAGGAAAGTGATTAGGGCTGGTAAAGAAAATGTAGCGAAAACCAATAACATAAGCCCCATTATTAATTGGCCTAAGGTACTTATGTTATCGTGCAATGCTTTATTACCCATAGCTTTTATAGCTACTGCGTAGATAATTGAGGCCATAGGTTTGTACAGCAAAAGCGCCATCCACCACCCAAACAATTTTCTCCACCAATTCATGCCGGTTCTGGTGGTCATGGTAGAGCCAATGATTGGGACTATCGCGCAGATAAAAATCAGCATGGCTGACCTGACATACATCAAACCGATTTGTATCAGGTTAGCGATTATACCAATGAAACTAATGACCATAACCAAAAACCTATTTACCTTGCTAAACAAGGTTAACTCCAGGATTGTTGTCCCAAAATTAACGTTAGCCGCATTTTTGGCTTGGTCTATAATCCATATACTTAGTGAATCGCTGATAGTGTTTGCTAAACCAGCGAAAGGGATAAACAGGAATGATACGGCGATCATTTTCCCGATCCCCATCACCAGTTCGTGAGCTTTTTCTGCTCCGTCACGGGCCAAGGCTAGCTGGATAGCAGCGCCGATCAGGCAGCCTACAGCCACCATGGCAACTACGGGCACTAGCGTGGTGTGCATCCAGTAAACTATTGACCCTTTACCGGTTACGTCAGGGGTGGGGACTTTCACCCAGAAAGTCCCCAACGTGGTTAACGTATCCGCCAGCGCCGAAGTAACATTTTTGTATACACTCTGGATTAATGATTCCTTACCATCACAAACAAAGTCATACCAATGACAGTCTTCTAAAGGTACAATGACCATTAAAGAATCCATGAAACCATGCCAGCATCTGTGATAGAAGAAATTTCTTCAACTTCAGACTTACCGTCTGCTGGAATCACAGCTTTCCAGTCACCTTTACTCCAGGTCATTTTAAAAGTGTTCTTGTAAAGATTACCTGGTTTATTTGATCTAGTGAAAGCCAGATTCACAATCGCATTGTTCTCGTCAATAACCTCAATGCTGTAGCCAACAATTTTAATTGAAACAGCAGTCGCAGAATCTCCGTCTGCTTGGACCTGCTTCAAGGTTGCTTGTTGAGCGTCGTTTTCATAGGTGAGAGTTTTGATCAGCTCAACCTGTTTTTTACCAGCCCCAAGCATTACCTGTAAGTTAGCGGCAGCTAGGATAGCGCCTTCACTGCTGTGGGCGTAGCAGGTGGGAACGTCACCATCAATACGGCGGTCAGGGCCAACCAGATTGTTGTAGTAGTAGTAGGTGCTATCAACAAACGCTTTGGTGCGCATGGCGGGTAAGTTCACCTGGTTTGTGGGTTTCATTTCCACCCCGGCCAGGCCACATACCGAACCCCAGGTGTTAACTTTACCCGTAGGGTTAATTGAAGCCTGACTAGTGGCAGGGACAGTATTGCCAGGGCGCGGCTCACTCAAATCCACGCGGCTAGTTTTACTGGAGACAGCAGCGGGCTGTTCTTTTGTTTCGTCGCCGGTTAGCGCCCAAACCAGGGCGCCAACCAGCACAAGAATAACAACAAGCGCACCAACAAGGGCTAAACGTAACTTTTTTTGTGCTTCCATGATCTATCACACGTTGAAAAGCACTTTGGTGATACCCCTAGCTGACATGACAACGATTGCAGTAATAATCGGCCACGCAACATAAGCAAGCTTTTCAGTGGGTTCACCGCGACGTTGACTAACCGCGATCATAATACCGCCAATGATTAAGCTGAAAAGGACGACCACAGCTGCGGCACCCATGGTCCAGTTCAAGAATGTGCCGACAGAGCTTTGAGCGGCGGCGGGAAGTTCAGGCTTGGGGCTGGGCAGCACGTCTAGCCTGATCAAAGCGGAGTTGATGGAGTTGATAGAGTGGAGCATTTTGTTCCTTCCTGTGGTTTTTTTAGAGAGAGAAAAGGGCGAGAGCTTTTCTAGCTAAACGCTGGGCCCCGCGATCAGGGGCTAACGGGTCGCTACGCCAAGCTTCCACCCAGGGGGTGCAAAGGCTAGCAGGGAAAGCACCACAAGCAGAAAGGAAGAGCTCGTTAACCTTTTTAGGTCGCTTCCCCTCGCTGTCGGGCACCCAGAGCACCCCACGTAAAACGCAGGCGCCAGCCAGGCCACTAGCCCACTGCAGGGCCGCCGCATGGGCCGCCTTAATACCACTAGCGTTCCACCTAGCCACAATCACCACCGGGACAGATTCAAGCGGAAAACAGTTAAGTTCTTCAGTTTCCATCAGTCGTGCCCAGGTAGAAGTACCAGCGCCCCCATGAGCCCCAACCAACACCAAACCAGAGCCTTTAACCAAACCGGGGGTAACCTCCAGGGGCGTTTGCTCAAGGTCGATGCCACCAGGCGACCATACCGGGGCAGAATCAACCTGTACGGGAACCTCTTTAGGGGTTGCCACAGGCGGGGCTGTCAGCCACGGGTTGATCTGATTGGTGCTCATGCCATTTAAGAGTTTTTTGCGCTCAAAAATCTCTTAGCTAGCGTCTAATCCATGAAGGGCGGCCCGCATCCCTGCCCACGAACCCTAGAGGCTAAAAATTGAACAATGACGACGAAATGACCCTGTTAGCGCGTCACACCTACACCATTTGGCGCAAAACCCGAACCGGCGACGATCTTTTAGCGCAAGAATTTACTTACAAAGATGCTTGTAAAGAGGTAGAAAAACTATCGCGCGATCTGCATACACCAAAGCATCACTTCAAAATCACCTACAGCGTCAGCATCAGCGCTGTAACCCCCGAACTAGAGCTAAACCAAAACCTAAACCAAAACCCTGACATTGAAGCTATCACTAGCTGGCTTTGGGCCCAGTTTCAAACATCTATCCCCACTGAAATGCTTAAAAAAGGTCTCCCACCAAACCCATAAGTGACTTAGCGCACACTAAAGGGGGGGTGGTCAGATTGACCACCCCCCCTTTAGTCCTAGATTTTGATTCCCCCGATAACCTCGTTCAAAAGTTTCTCATACTTTTTCCCAGACAAGCTAGAAAAAGGTTCAGGATTCTGCCTAGTGCCACTGATTAACGTCATCCACTTGCGGGCCCCTTTAGAGCTAAGGCCGAGGGCTGAGAGTTTCGGGTCTCTAGCGGCCAAGGTGTGACGGCGAGACATGTCATCACCACAAACGGCCAGGTCGGCTAACCGCAGGGTGCAAGCCCAGGCAAGCGTTTCTTCCACCCCATACCTGACCAGATCGCTGATCAGCAGACCATAAAGTGTTTCTAGTGTGTCTAGGTCAGCCCCAGGCAGGTTGACCTTTTGATTTATAGACCCTAGTGGTTTTTTGCCTTCAAGTTGGAGGGTTTCCAAAGCAATTTCTTGCTTAGCGCTGGCCTCACGGGCCATACGCGAGACTATGACTGCCAGGAGCGCCCAGGAGTTATAGGCTTGTAGAATCGCGTGCGTGTTAAGGCGGATGGCCTGCCAGGCCCAGCCTAAAGTTTCAATTTTTGCTTCCCGGACACTCATACCCAGGATTAGATTTTGCCTAACTGTTTTAAGCAGTCGGTTAAGATTTTTTTCCAGGTAGGCAGCTAACTGCCCGCTATATTCTTTATCCCACCCAGATCTAGCGGCTTGGTAGATGAGTTGCCCCAGCCTGTTTTTGCTGTCAGGCTCAGGTAAATCTGCTTCCAGCCCTGGCAGGGGGATGGTTGACTGTACTGGACGGGATTCCTGCATAGCTTTGAGCGCTAGCTCAAAGCGGTTGATGCCTTGCTTGCCATTAGAAAAATAGCGCGGGACAACCTTGAGGATTTCTTTGGTTTCCAGCCCTTTTTTTGCGCGCGTAACGCTACTTAGGCTTAAACCTGTGGAGCGTGTCAAGTATTCGTTTGATGCTAGAGCAACGCCGCGCCAGTCTGCTAAAAACGCGATCTCACGCACCACCAGGCCTTCAGATGGGTTTAATCCGGCCAGGTGGCGAGCCCAGAACTGCCAATCAAACTCCAACATGGTTTCCCCCCTGTTTTGAAGCGCGTTTGTTTATGCGGTAGGTGTAGGGAAGGGTTGGGGAGAAGTGGTTTTCAGGTGTTTACTTTTTACCCATCCATTTGGCCGCGGCCTTCTCAGGGCGCGGCAAACGTTTACGTCCTAGCGGCGAGGGTGAAGGGTAAAGCATCAAACCCTTATCGGTCTCATCAAAAACCGCTTCAGGATACACCAGTGAAATAAGAATGAGCTTAGACGTGAACGACTGTTTGAAACGTCGTGGCCGCTCTGTCTGGCTGCCGAACTGGGCTTGGAGCGCCTCCCACGGCACCAGGGTCGGGCGACGAGCCACAAAAAGCCTGTAGCTAAGCCATAGATAAATGTCCATAGCGAGCGGCCCACCCTTCTCCGAAAGGAGCTTTAGGGCGCGCATGTCTGTCGGGATTTTCGCAGTCAAAACCGACTGTACAAACGCGCTCGACAAGCGGACGTTGTTGCCCCAAAGAGCCTGTTGATCTGGCACATCATAATCCCACCAGAGCTCATAAGCCTGAGAGACCGGCATCTTATACACCCGTTGACGCCTATCACCCAGCAGGCTCCTGCCCCTATCCTCACTAAAGAGAATGTCAGCACCAAACAGCCTCCTGGCCTGCTCACGCATCAGGCGCCCGGATTTGCCCCCATATGGCAGGTCAAGTAATTTCAAAAAATCACGCATCGAATCGCCCAGCTCAATCGTGAGTGATCCATCAGACTCCAAATCGGCTTCACGCAGCACCACTTGGGTGGAAAGCCACGGCAAAATCAGGCGAGGGTATTTTCCGTAAGGGAAAGCGGGAACTGGCTGACCACTATCATCGATATCCAGCAGTGGGTTTAGTTGCAGGCGCATGGGGCCGTTTTGCCTTACCCAGGTAATCGCCCCACTAGTCCCAGGATCACGATACGGCAGGGAAAGCTGGGTAAAGATACGCGAGCAAAACCCGATGCTACCAGCCTCTTCAGCATCCTCACGTAGCGCCATCATCTCATCTACCCAAGCGGCAGACTTTTTAGCACTCTTGAGGGCGGCGATACTTGCTAGCAGGGGTTTAACTAAATCTTTGTCAGCATCATCGCTAGTAGAGTCATTAACGGGTAGGATAGCCACGGCTACCGACCCCCTTTCGTGTGGAGGGGTTGGTACGCAAGCGCCGTCTTTGGAGTTGCTCGCTCCAGGGCGGCGCGCTTTTTTGTGCGCACCACTTAACTTACAAACTTCACCCTACCACCACGGCAGTTAGGGCGCGAGACTTTCAACCCAACAAAAATTTCAGGAACCCTTTTTAACCCTAAACTATTGACATTTTAGGTGAAATGTGATTACGACGCTTTTAGGTGGGTTGTGGACAAAAACCAATAAAACCGCCATCAGGGTGGGGACTTTAGGTGCGCTTTCGGGTACCCGAAAAATCAGGGTGGGGACTTTAGGTGCGCCCCCTACTTTTCCTTGATTTCACGCGGTTTTACCTGTGGAAAACTCTGGCAAGGAGGGAACCGATTTTTGGAGGGGGGTGGGGACTTTAGGTGCGCTAGGTGGGGACTTTAGGTGCGCTCAGCACCCACTTTCCCTTACTGCCATATGGCAAAAGTGGGTGCTGCCAGAACTATATACCAGAGTTTTACTAGCCATAGTGGGGCCTGTGGATTCTGTGAACTTGTGGAAAACCAGTTTTTGGAAGGGCTGGCTATGGACTGCGCTAGCGCGCAGACTGTTCTGCTGGTTCGCTAGCATTTTTATCGGCTACGCCGCTAAAAACCGCGAACCAACCCACCAACCAAAACACTCCGAAAACGCCTTGACCACCAACCAAAAACTAGATACACTTACTAGCGTTTTAAACCCTCGGGTTTAGAACCCTCCCACGTAAGTGGGTAGGTCACGTTTTCCCCGCGCAAGCGGGGATGAACCCATGTAGTGTGTTAGATAATCGTTTTCCCCGCGCAAGCAGGGATGACCCATTATTCAGTGTTAGAAACGCTGTATTCCCTACGCAAGTGGGGATGAACCAGTGTGGTGCACCAGATACCGTTTTCCCTACGCAAGTGGGGATGAACCCGGATCGACATCGACCGGTGTATTAAGGTGTATTATGACCCACTGCGAAGTGTCAGCAACCTACATGGTATTGACCAAATTGAATGGTTAATCAAAGATTTGTGGCCTACCCAGTTACCTGGGATTTTTTTTGTGCCATCTTCCTTAGTGGGGCGCTGCCCCACACCCCGCCGGGGCGCTGCCCCGGACCCTGGCAAGGATTAAAAAACCCTTGCAACCCAACTAATGGTGGGCTAGCGATAGCCCCCCAAACCCCTATCGGCGCAACAACAAGCTACGCTTGTCGTTGCATCAAAGCCCTTGTCTCACCAACGCCGATACACAAGGGAAAGCCGCTAGCTGGAAGATTTTTACCCTCGCCTATCGTGGTAGTCGAGAATCTATGTCTGGTTAAAGGGCGAAAACATCCACACAAAAACTTGATAACCCAAAATTTGGCCCCTGGGAGCCTCTAGGAGCCAGTTTTAACCCCTAACCTCACCTCACCCTAGGGCAAGGTCTTTTAAGGCCATATAGAGGCCACAGAAAAGGGAAGGGGAACCAATCCCACCGGTGTTGTGAGCTAGTTAATACTATATTTGTTGCTCTAAAGCCCTAAAAAGTGGACACACCACCCAAAGCGGCATATAATTATAACTATCAGGAAGCCAAAAGGGCAAGCCTGAACCGCCTGAAAGGTGCGAGTCGTGAGCGACATCAGCGTTTACACTAACGAAAATGGCCAGCTGGCCACCTCAACCCCCTTTGACCGTGACTTTGTTGCCGGTGCCCACCGCCTGCGCGGAAAGTGGGATAGCGCCAACCGTGCTTGGCTGTTCGACCACTGCAACCAGGAAGCCGTAGAAGAGCTGCTGCGCGAAGTGTTTGGTTACGTCCCCAACGTTAGCGGCGAGGTGGCTACCGTGCGCGTTTGGTTAAACTCGCGCAACGCTAGCGGCAAGGTGGTCCGCTTTGCTGGTGAAGAAATCTGCCGGCGATCCAGCCGCGATTACGTGAGCTTACCTATCAACGTCGAGATTTTGGAAGGCAAGTTCCCTAAGCGCGGGGGGTCAATCCACTTCCCCCGCGTAATCGACGATGACAGCGTTGTTGTTTTGCAGGTCTCTGACGTGCCGGTAGAGGCGCTGGAAAACGAAACTTCCATCACCTGGGAAAAGGTCGAATAAAACCCCTACCCTCACCCCTACCACCTAGGTAGGGGTGAGGGTAAAATTGAACCACGTTCAGCTTTCCCAGTTGAGAATTGAGCCAAAACCCTTTATAAGGGCCCTTATGGCACCCACGGGGCGCCGATTTTGGGAAAGCAAACAAACAACCCACCTCCACTAACGCGGGGGTGGGTTTTTAATGGTTAAAAGACCTCAAAAAACAATGTGACACACACCATATAGGATTTCATAAAATTAATTGCTTTTGATGTGGATACACCACCCAAAGCGGCATATAATTATAACTATCAGGAAGCCGCAAGGGCAAGCCTGGAATACCGGGAAGGACTAGAACAATGGCGGGCTACGACTGGAGTAAAGGTAAATCCAACAACGCTGTTTGGGCCGAAGAGGAAGGGATGCGGACCAAGTCAAAAATTACTGCCAAGTGGTTGCGTGAAGGCGGCATCACTGAAAAGGTAGGGTTCGTTAAATTCTTGATCAAGGCTGACCGTATAATGGCGACCGAGTGGCACCACACCAGCAAGTATTTTAACGAAACTTCTTACTACTCCACAGAAGATATTGCTGAGCAGCTAGAAAATTTAAGTCCGATTTGGCGAGAAATATACGCAGACCCGAAATTGCGCAATTCAAGTAAGCGCGATATTCGCAGAGCTTTTAGTCTTAAAAATGCTTGCGAACTATACAACTCCTCAGACGCTGATATTTTTGATGTGCGTCGAGGTGTTGTTTGGACAGATATAAATGAGGTGATAATTGTAAACTTCACTATTACAATTGATTGGCCTGGTGGCCAGATAATCGCCAAAAACATTTATGAAGCCGAGTCTCAAATCCGCAGCCTACAAACTTTTGGGTCTTACCCTATGTGGTCCTGGACTGATAGTTGGAAGCCGCCGGAGGGTGAATATAACAAATTTTATGGTGTTTCTGGCTGGCAGCGCTTCGATAACGCATATATTGACCAGCTCTTAAGAGATGGCTATTTTCAGTGGTTGCCGGTCACTGCTGTTCGAGATTTACGCCAATATCTTGTTTGGTCACTAAGCGGCGCTATTGAACTGTCAGACGTAAAAGTTACCATTGACGGCGATTTTAAGCTTGATGAGCGTTAAGCCAACTGGATAGTTAGGGGCCCCACGCTGGTGGGGCCCCTAAAGACTAAAAGAGAAGGAAGGGATAACATGGCACAATCACCACCTACCCATGAAGGTTTGAATATTATGGTTAGGCGTAAAGGACTTGGCCTGTCTCAAAAGGAGCTGGCCAAGCTGCTTGGTGTCAAGCAGGTTATGATTTCCAAGTGGGAAAGCGGGGACCGTACACCGCGCTATTACCTGTCTATTTGTAAGCTTTTTGATGAGTATGAGGTAAGGTTTTTAGACCTTGTAGATGAGCTCATTAGCGTGGCTGAAACTGAAGAAATTTTAGTTGACCGCCCAGAGGTCGCTTACCCCATGTACATGGACCAGGAAGATTACGAAAAGCGTTGTATTTACGCTAAAAAACTGCCCTGTTTAAGTATGTATCGTCAGGCTGTGGCTTGGGCGGCTATGAGTGTTCGTGAGGAAGGGCAAACGCCCTACGCTGAGCTAATCTAACGGTTTGTTGACCGTAATGGTTCCAGGCCATAAAATACTAGGTATCAGATATCCCAGCTGGGAATCAGTCAAAACCCTTTCTTGAAGGGCCCCTATGGCACCCATGGGGTACCAATCTTGGGATACCTGGTATTTAGAGAATAGAGAAGTGGTAAGGCCAGTTTTATCTGGCCTTACCACTTCTCTACTTGGTGCTTGTTTGTGCGAGATATGCTGGTTAGCGATTTAAAGAGCGTGAAATAGTTGATCTGCTAACCCCCATGATTTGGGCAACTTGTTTTTGGCTCATGCCTTGATTTAGCATGGCTTTAACTGCTTCAAGTTTTGGGGGTGTCAAAGATTTTGGGCGCCCAACACTTTTACCGCTAGCTCGCGCGTTAACCCCCTTCTAGTGTTTTCTCTGATCGCACCAACCCTTAGTTCAGCTAATACAGCCATGATAGAGATAATTGCTTGTCCCATAGGTGAGTGAGTGTCTATATCCAAAAATGGTTCAGTTAGACTTTTAAGTCTTATGGAGCGGTCAGCAAGTTTTCTGATAATTTCTAAAGCCAGTACTTCGGAGCCTGCTAGTCTGTCTAGTGATCTTACGACAAGAATATCTTCTTCGCGCAGGTAGTCTAGGCAAGCATCCCAACCAGGCCGGTGGGCTTTACGTGAAGAAAAGCCGTGATCACTAAAAACCCGGCTGGCACCGGCTGTTTTAAGCTCACTGATTTGAGCGGATAAATCTTGATCTTTAGTTGAAACTCGCGCATAACCGATCACGGCCACACCCACCACCCCACTTTTACAGGTAAAAGAGATTTGTTACACATTTTAGCCCTGGTATTTCAATGAAAACCAGGGCTAAACGTGGGGGTTAGAAAACACTCACGTGTATGTGGTCGTAGTGGCCGCCACTACAGTCGTTTGGGTTGTAGATTCCACCGGCACCGTCGTAGGCGTACCAGCCTTTACCTGGCTCCCAAATGCGCCCTTGCCAAATGATGTAGCTGATACCAAAGCTTTTTGCGTTGCTGATCAGCCATTGGGCGGCTTCGTTACCGGCGGCTTTTCCGGTCAGTGGATTGTTAGAGGCATCCAAATTGCCTTGATCGCATCCGTAGAAGGGGATGTCGCAGGCCCTACCCATGGGGTGGTCAGAGGTTGGGTTGGCAGGGTGTGCATCCCAGCAGTAAAGAGCCGCAGTTTTGATTTGAGGGTATTTTTGCATCACGGTGGTGATCATCCTGTATGTGCGTGCGGTTACCTTACCGACATGTTCACTTCCTGGTGTGGGGTCTTCATAGATTTGGGGTTCGGGCGGGTAGTCACCAGGGTCAATATCGTCGCCTTTACCGCCGCCATTGTCAGGAGCATCATACTTAGCTTTAAATTCCAAAATACGCTTAACATATTTGACAGTTTCGGGAAAATCTGGGATACCCCCAGCGTTAAGTACGTTGCCCAAGCCCGCGTTGTATGAGGCCAGGGTTAGCTCAACGATGTTGCCTTTGATGTCTCCATTTTTTAGGTGAAATTCAACTTGAGCAGCCAGGTCACACATGTATTTACCCTGGGTGGGGATTGCGTCAGCCGGGTCCCAAACGTTAATTTTGCCGTCCTTGTTGAAGTCCTCACCCACACTAGCCCATGTGTCGGGCATGAACTGTGAGATGCCTTGGGCCCCAGCATCAGATTGGGCATTGGGATTCCAGTTTGACTCAGCTTCAATCTGAGCCGCAATAAGCGAAGGGGTGATAGCAGCGCACCGGCTGCCAGCAGCTATAACTAACTCTTTGTACTCGTTAGGTACCCCACTGACATTCCTACTACTGCCGGAGCCGCCCGAGTCTCCACCAGAAGACTCGATTTTAGTTGAGGCTACTCCAAACAGCATCATTAAAGGTAATACGAACATCACCACAACCAGGCCCAGTAATGCCCTGCGAGCGTTCTTACTTGCCATAACCTTTACCTCCCCTTCGTTGATCACTTACTTGTAAGTGTTTCTTGCGCGCAAAAGCGAAAAATCAGGGGGAAAGTGTCCGGTATGGGTGGAGCAAAAACGGTGGAGGACGTATTTTTGCGCCAAAGCCTTTTGCACACACTTTTGACACAGACTTTTCCGCATGTTTGCGTGAAGGTGGTAGGTGGGGTTGGGGGTGTGCAAAGACGATCGAAAAAGACACAACCCACCCAACCCATATAATGTTACTAACCTCACTTATATAAAATTAGGGCGCTCTGTTTCTGGGGTGTATAATTTTAGTTGTAAGGCGGAAGGGAAAAGCCCTATACGCACACACAACCGGGAGAGGGTAGACAAATGAGCGATATCAACATTTACACCAATGAGGCTGGCAGGTTAGCGGTTATCACCCCTTATAACAAGGACTTCATTGAAGGTGCCCGCCGCTTGCGGGCTCGCTGGGATGGGAGCGTTAAGGCCTGGACTTTCGACCCGCGCGACAGTGAGAGGGTTGAGAAGCTGCTGCACGACGTTTTTGGGTACGTGACCAACCCTAGTGGCGAGGTAGCCACGGTGCGTGTTTCTTTGAACCACGACAACGCTGGCGAAAAATCGGTTTCGTTTGCGGGCCGGGAAATTTGCTGGCGCCGCTACAGGGATACAGACGTTCAACTTGCACCTAATGTTGTAGTCGTGGAAGGCAGTTTTTGGGGTCGTGGGGGTTCTATGAAATACCCTGTAGTAATCGATGATGATACTGAGGTGGTCCTGGAAGTGCGTGACGTCCCGGTTGAGGCCCTCGAAATTGAAGAAGACATCAAGTGGGAGAAAGTTGAAACTGCTGGCGTACCCAGCGTTGAACAGGTTTTACGTGCTGAACGTGAAAAGTTGGTAGCTCGTTTAGCTGAGATTGATGCTCTGCTTGAAGCAGGAGATTAGCCCCCTCTCTGCCGTCTGAAGGTAGAGAATGGCAACTAGCGAGGCGGCCAGCCTAGAATTCTAGGCTGGCCATACAATCACCTAAAGGAAAGGATTCAAAAGTGAAGATGGATATTGAAAAGGTCGCAACTATCATTGAACAAGACTACCCGATTGTTAACTTCTGGCAAAAAAACGAGTTAAATTATAAGGCTGTAGGTGTAGGTGGAAGGGTAGCTTTCATTAAAGATGAAGCTAGAACAGCTACTTTGATGGCTATGGACCCTAAAACAAAGAATTATGTTTTAGGGCCGGTTTGTCGCGATGAAAAAGAGGTAGCCGACTGGCTAGTTGGGGTCAAAAAAGAGGAGTCTAAAGAACTCAAGGAACGGATGGTTGGAATCGAGTTAACTTGTATTCGTGAAAGCCTTGGTCTTACCGATGAGGGTCTAGCTGGCATCTTAAAAGTTAACCCACGGACCATTCGTTCTTGGCAGAAAGGCCGCGACCCTATCCCTTACCGCGTACCTTCTGAGTTAGAAAAACTTCAGGCTGAAACAGAACAAGCAGTTGAAGAACTGGTTGAAAAGTTGAAGGGTGAAGAAGAGCCTGTTGTTTTTGTCTGTCGTAGTGATCTGGAGTTCGCTCAGCTTTACCCTGACTCGAAATTTAATGCACGCTGGTGGCGACAAGTGGCGCTTAAGGCAGCTAAGCAGGTTGAAGGTGCAAGGATTGAAGCAGTTATCCTTGAATAAAAGGCTTAAATTCTAAGCGGTCCGATAGGGGTCAAATGCTAGCATTGCTAGCAATGCAAGCAAAGATAGCAATGCTAGCAACGCTAGCGTTGCTAGCGGCCCTGACCAGGGGCGACAGAAGAGAGTAACCAAAAAAGCCCTTGGTGTAAGGGTGAGCGCCGACCTGGCTGGCACCGCCTGCCGCGCCTTAACCCATCTAACATGATGTCTTCGTTGATGTGCCATGTTTATTCTGCATATTCAATTACCCCCATACTTGCGAAGTATGGGGATAATGTTTAGTAAGGGGTCATCACTACAGGAAAAGAATGCTATTTTCAGATATCGTAACGTCCTTACTGCCTGTTTTCAGGTTTACCCTACTGTTGGTAGGGTTACGCCGATTTTAGCTAAACGGTTTTTCTCAAACCCACTAAGCTGCTCACCAAGACTGTTTTTCTGATAGCACACAGCAGCTAACGCCATATCCATACCCCCAAGGGCCGGATAATTCTTGGCCACCCATTCTTTAGCAGCGTTAGCAGCAGCCTGCGCTTTCGCATCCAACGGCACTTCACGCTCACGCTCACGCTGGTCAATTATTTGTCGCCGCTCACTAGCCCGTTTTTTAGCCTCAGCATTAAGCCGCGCCGGTGCGCAATCAATATCAACGTTGCGTTCCAGGCGGTTTAAAACCAATGAGGCCATATGAATAACCTGGGACGGGGGATTACCGTCAAGCAGGCCGCGAATCTGGCTTGGCTGCCAACCAGCATCAACCCGCACTTTAAGAGCCTCAGCAACCTTGTGAGCCCCGCGCTTATCCAGCGCAGACATCCAAGCAGGCAGACAAGCCCCAACCAGGGCCCGCTCTTGCTCACTCAAACCCACCTCAGCCGTTCTAGGGCCCTTAATAGGCCCGCCCTGTACCCGAGAGCCCGGGCGAGGTTTTACCTCGCCCACGGGCACGCCAGGCCCCTCTACGGGCGCGTTTCGGGTCCCCTCTGTTCCTTGGGTGGAAGTTTTTCCACCCGACCCCACCTTTGCGCTAGCGGCCTGATCAGGTGCCGGGGCCGTGGGAAGGGTTGGGTAGGGTCTGGTGGTTCCTAATGGTGGTTCTGTATATAGCAATCGGTCACTGGTGACCGGTTGCAACCGGTCATAGATCGGAAGAGCGTCGTGTAGGGAAAGAGTGTGTCAGTACGTGTAGA
>ERZ1674208.35-NODE-35-length-22278-cov-10.578680_pt1 | contig 22278 bp, 14 predicted proteins | sample MGYA00581113_ERZ1674208 | MGnify/ENA primary metagenome ERZ1674208 (study PRJEB41354, sample SAMEA4873350) | human saliva metagenome | biome: human-associated habitat [ENVO:00009003]; feature: mouth environment [ENVO:08000002]; material: saliva material...
AGTTAACAGTAGTAATCATAATTATGAATTGTGAATTTTGAATTATGAATTAACAGAGGATTATGAATTTTGAATTATGAATTCTGAATTAATAAAAAAAGTGTTATATTTGCACCTGTAAACCTAAATCAATGTAATTATGTCTAAATCTACTACTGTCTTCCTGGGTATAAGGAAGCATCCCCCATTCGCAATGGGAGGGGTGGCACTCTCTTTGTGTCTGAGTTTATTCGCCGCTACCCCAGCACTTAGTTCTACGAGTGCGAATGTAAAAACAATTGAGAGTACACAGCAGCAAAAGCAGGCTATCAAGGGTGTTGTGAAAGATACCCATGGTGAACCCGTTATCGGCGCCTCTGTGATGGTTAATGGAGTTGCCATGGCTGTTACGGATGTTGATGGCAACTTCTCGCTTTCGGCTGCACCCGGTGCTGTGCTACAAGTAAGTTATGTGGGCTTTAAGCCTCAGTCTGTAACCGTCAAAGCGGGTATGACCAATTACACTGTTAGTCTGCAAGATGACAACCAAGCATTGAACGAAGTGGTTGTCGTAGGTTATGGTGTACAAAAGAAGGTAAACCTCACGGGTTCTGTTTCATCTGTTAAGGGCGATGCACTTGAGATGCGCCCAGTGACTGATGCGTCGCAGAGTCTTCAGGGTTTGGTACCGGGTTTGATGGTATCAAATGGTAGCTCTGGTCGTCCGGGAGCCACGGCAGCCTTGTCATTGCGTGGTCAGGGCAACCTCTCCGGTACGGGTCATCCTTATGTTTTGGTAGATGGAATCGAGATGAGTCTTGCCGATGTCAATCCAAATGATATCGAGTCAATCTCCGTATTGAAAGATGCATCCGCTTGTTCTATCTATGGTGCGCGTGCTGCCTACGGTGTTATCTTGGTTACGACCAAGCGAGGAGAGGAAGGCAAGATGCACGTAAACTATCAAGGAAGCATGGGTTGGAACCGTCCAACGGTATTACCAGAGATGGCAAATGCCGTAGAGTTTGCCAAGATGTGGAATGCATCTGTTACGAATGCCAACTCCTCTCGCCTCTACAGCGACGAAAAGATTAAGCTGTTAGAGCAGTATATGAACGACCCATCAAGTGTGAATCCATGGCAAGAACTCCCTGCCAACTCCTTGATGAACCCAGCCTTTGAGAACACAGAGAAGGGTATTGGAAACGTTGACTACTTCAAGTTACATTATAAAGACTATGCCTTCAAGCAGCAGCACAACGTAAGTTTGAGCGGTGGTGGTAAGCAGGCACAGTATTATGTATCAGGAGGTTACTTTAAGGAAGACGGTATTCTGCGTTATGCGAAGATGAACTTTGAGCGTATGAACCTCGCTTCCAACCTCACTTCTCGTCTCACCTCATGGATGAAGATGAAACTTAACTTGAAGTATGTTCACTCTGTCGACAACACTCCTTTTGGTGCAGGCGGACTGAGCGAAGGCTTCTATCACTCATTGGCACGTTTCCGTCCGACGATTTCTGTGGTTGATCCTCATGGTCATTTCACGGAGTTGTCAATGATACCTTACCTACAGAGTGGCACCTTCACCCGTACAAAGCGCAATCATTACGACATCACCTTAGGCTTCGAACTTAATCCAGTAAAGGGATTGATTATCAATGCCGATTACACCAATAAGTTTATCTCGACCTCATACGAGGCTTTGAATGTAGCGCCAGACATCTATGCAGCTGATGGTGTGACAACTTCAAAGGGTGTGCGAGGTGAGTTGGATGCAAGTCCTGATGGCAAGTATCAGCGTTCAAACTATAACATCCACTATCAGAATATCAGCCTTTATGGTAACTACTCATTGACCCTTGCAGAGGATCATAACATCGTTTTGATGGCTGGTTATCAGGAAGAAAACAACAAGGTAGACTATCTGAAGAACGCTATCTCTGGTCTTTACTCAATGCACAATCCAAATACAGCAATGGGAACAGGCGACAAGCAGCCAGACGATATCCGCAATGGATGGGCAACACGTGGCTTCTTCGGCCGTATCAACTACGACTATAAGGGTCGTTATCTGCTTGAAGTAAACGGCCGTTATGACGGTTCTTCACGCTTTGCACGCGACCATCGTTGGGGCTTCTTCCCATCTGTATCCCTCGGTTGGAACATCAGTCGTGAGAAGTTTATGGAGCCGCTCAGCCAGAAGGTATCGCAGTTGAAGTTGCGTATGTCATACGGTAAGCTCGGTAATCAGGCAGGTGCAGCTCTTTACACCTTCGCTTCAACCATGAATCTCAGTGGTGGATTGGGAAGCTATATCTTTGCTGATGGTCGTCATGCTTACCTCCTTGCGCCGGGCGTTGTAAACCCAGCAACAACATGGGAGAAGGTAAGCAGCAAGAATATCGGTTTAGACTTCGGTTTTATGAACAATGCCCTTACGGGTAGTCTTGACGTCTACGAGCGTAAGACGAAGGATATGTTGGGACCTGGTGTTGACTTCCCCGACTTCTTCGGTGCTAATGCCCCACAAACCAATAATGCGTCTTTGCGCGACCGTGGATGGGAGCTAACGCTGAATTATCGTGGTAAGATTGGTAAGGACATCGACTATAGTATCGGTGGTTCTTTGGCTGACTATACCTCTATCGTGACAGACTATGCAAACCCAACAGGTACGGCACCCGCAAGCAACTGGTACAGAGGTAGACGCGTTGGAGAGATATGGGGCTATCGTACAGACGGCTTGTTGCAGACACAGGAGCAGGCTGATGCTTACAATGCAAGCCATAACAACACCTTCTTCTCAACCTTGAAGTGGACACCGGGTGACGTTGCTTATCGCGATCTTAACAACGACAAATATGTGAACAATGGTAAGAATAAACTCGATGATATGGGCGATATGACCATCATCGGTAATACCTCTCCTCGTTATCAGTATACTATCAACGGTATGGTTAGCTGGAAGGGACTGAGCTTGAGCTTTATGTTCCAAGGCGTAGGCAAGCGTGATTGGGACCCAACCAACAGTGTTTACTTCTGGGGAACAGGTCCTTACGCACAGGTAACGCTCTTCAAAGATCATCTTGACTACTGGTCAGAGAGCAATCCTAATGCTTACTATCCAAAGCCTTATATCAATTCAGCAGGTGGCGTTCGTCCATATGCAGCGAAGACAAAGAGCCAGCCTACTGACCAATACTTGCAGAGTGCGGCTTACTGTCGTTTGAAGAATCTGACCTTGAGTTACATCCTCCCACAGGCTTGGACACAGAAGATGAAGCTCCAGCAGGTGAAGGTGTTCTTCTCTGGTGAGAACCTCCTCACCTTCACTAAGCTAAAGAAGATGCTCGACCCAGAGGTTATCTTCACAGCAAATGGCTACACAGGCGAAGGCGGTAAGAACTATCCAATGAACAAGGTTATCTCGTTTGGACTTATGGTTAATCTCTAATCACTTAAAAGAATATAACTATGAAACTTAAATATATATGTTTAGCACTTTTGAGTGCAACAACGCTTACAAGTTGCTTCGACTTAGACAAGTCTCCTGAAGGAGTGCTTTCAACAGTCAATCCTTTCACCTCCTTGGGTGAGATGAACAGCTATCTCGACCAGTTCTATCAGACTGGTGTGAAGGGACAAGACTTTAACTCATGGGGTAGTGGTGGTATTGCTGGTATCGATATGAATAGCGATAACATGGCAAGTGGCTCTGTTAACACACGATTGAATGGTGGTTTGACCCTCGCTAATGCGGGTAAACTTGGTCATTACTATAATATTCGCAACGTCAACTTCTTCTTGAATAACCTCAATTTCAAGGATAAGAACTCCGCAGCCTACAAGCAATGTGTGGGCGAAGCCTATTATTTCCGTGCTTGGTTCTACTTCCAGTTGTTCAAGAACTATGGTAAAATCGCTTGGGTGAATCGCCCTCTCGAACCACAAGAGGAGGAGATGAACCAGCCACAACAGGAACGAACCGTGATTGCTGATAGTATTCTTGCCGACCTCGATAAGGCTATTGCCAACCTTAACTTGCAGAACAGTAGTACTACAATGCGTATTCACAAGGACGTGGCACGTGCTTTCAAGAGCGAGGTGGCACTCTATGAGGCTACATGGGAGAGGTATCATAAGGCAAAGAACGACGCCTTCTACGACCCAACTGTTACCGATGCGAAGATTAAGTCTTACTTAGATCAGTGCGTTGAGGCTTGTAAGGACGTTGTTGACAGAGGTGTCTGGAAAATCTATACGACGGGTAATCCATTGAACGACTACCGCGTTATCTTCCAGACAGAGGACCTTAGCGCCAACCCTGAGGTGTTATGGTTTAAGCGTTATGACGGCGTGAATGTTGGTAACAGCGTTGACCGCTACCTCAATCAGGGTGGTGGTAGTAGCGGTGTTACGGCATCGTTGGTCGACGACTACCTCACCATCGACGGTAAACCCTTTGTCGGACCAGCCGTGTTGACCGCAAAGGCAACCTTTGGCGACGAGCTAAAGCCAACTGTTCGCGACCCACGTCTGTGCCAAACGGTGTGTATGCCGGGTCAGATTCTACGTCCAGACCAAGGCGGTTACGTTGTTCCACCACTCAACGGGTCGGGCTATAACAAGAATGAAACAGGCTATTCAATGCTCAAGCACGTACAGATTGACTATAAGGGAAGCCTTGATCAAGAAGGAAAAGGCAGCACACCAGCCATTCAGTATCGCTATGCTGACATCCTCTTAAACTATGCTGAGGCTTTGGCAGAACTCGATGGAGCCGCTAACGCAAGTCAGATTATTACTATCTTGAAGCCTTTGCGCGACCGTGTTGGTATGCCAGCAGTCGACTTCGACAGAGAGTATAACACCGAGGCAGACTATCCTTTCCACCATCTCAATAAGTATTTACAGGCAGTTCGCCGCGAGCGTCGTGTTGAGCAGGCTTGTGAAGGCCGTCGATTGGATGATATCTTCCGTTGGGCAGCAGCCGATGAGCTTATCGTTGGCAAGCGTGCACACGGTGTTCTATTCGTGGGTAGCAACCTCGAACATCATGCAAAGTATGGCACAAGCCTCGTTTATGACAAGCCAAAAGGCAATAATCTCTACCTCTCTGGCAAGCCGGGCGACGCACAACGTTACGTATTGCCAGTGAATCCATCAGGCTATGAGACCGGTTGGAAGTTTAATCCAAAGCGTGATTACCTCCTTCCGTTCGAAACACGTATGCTCACACTGACCAACAATCTGTGGAAGCAGAACCCTGGATGGGATAAATAATTGCGATAAACCAATTTATTATATATGCAAAATAAAGTTTTATACGGCTTGACAGGAGCGATTGCAATGGGTGCATTCGTTCCTGCCCAAGCGCAGAAGAAACCGATGAACATCGTCTTCATCATGAGCGATGACCATTCGTACCAGACAATCAGCGCTTACGACAAGCGTTTTATCAGTACACCTAACATCGACTGGTTGGCTGACAATGGTGTGAAGTTCCAAGAGAGCTTTGTTGCCAACTCCCTCAGCGGTCCGTCACGTGCGTGTATGCTGACCGGTAAGCATAGCCATGCTAATGGCTTCACGGACAATTCTAAGACCTTTGACGGCGGTCAGCAGACCTTCCCTAAGTTGCTCCAGAAGCAGGGCTATCAGACCGCAATGATTGGTAAGTGGCACCTCACCTCACTGCCAACAGGCTTCAACTACTGGGATATCCTTATCGGACAGGGCGACTACTATAACCCTGACTTCCTCAGCAATGGTAAGAAGATACGCCGTCCGGGCTATGTGACGAACATCATTGCCGACATGGCGATTGACTGGATGGAGAACAAACGCGACAAGAACAAGCCTTTCTGTCTGTTGATGCACAACAAGGCGCCTCACCGTGTGTGGAACCCTGATACCTGCGACCTCCGCCTCTATGACGATGTGACCTATCCGTTGCCTAAGACTTTCTATGATGACTATGCTGGTCGTTTGGCTGCACAGAAGCAGGAGATGAGTATCATAAAGGACATGGACCTTGTCTACGACAATAAGATGGCAGATAAGGAAAACGAGATTCACACTACTACAGGACTTGAACAGTGGGGACGTGGCAACTACAAACGTATGACACCTTCGCAGCGGGCGCAGTGGGATAGCTACTATGACCCAATCATCAAGAAGTTTAAGGAAGACAAACTCTCTGGTAAGGCACTCGCTGAATGGAAGTATCAACGTTATATGCACGACTATATGCGTGTGATTCACTCTGTCGATCGCAACGTCGGTCGTGTCATCGAGTATCTGCGCCAGCATGGTCTTCTTGACAACACAATGATTGTCTATACCTCTGATCAAGGTTTCTACATGGGCGAACATGGATGGTTCGACAAGCGTTTCATGTATGAAGAGTCATTCCGCACACCATTGTTGGTTTACTATCCGGGCGGTAAGCATGGGGTTGTCAAAGAGATGGTACAGAACATCGACTATGCCCCAACCTTCCTCGATGTAGCTGGTGCAAAGGTGCCTTCTGACATTCAGGGCCGTTCTTTCCTCCCACTCCTTGAGGGTAAGAAGCCTGCCAACTGGCGTCAGTCGCTCTACTATCACTACTACGAATACCCTGCCGAGCACTCTGTTTGCCGTCACTATGGTATTCGTACGAAGCGTTATTCGCTCATGCACTTCTACAATGATATCAATGCTTGGGAACTCTACGATCTAAAGAAAGACCCTGACCAAATGCATAATATCTATGGTAAACCGGGTACGGAGAAGCTCACAAAGAACCTTAAGAAACAACTCCTCCAACTGCAGGTGCAGTATGATGATCCAATACGCTTAAAACATTGAGCTTTGAACATTGAACATTGAACTTTATGATTTGACCATAAAACTTTGAACTTTAACCTCTAAGACTACGAATTTCGCGAATGACACGAATTCTTTAGCAATAAGGATTCGTACAATTAGAGAAATTCGTAGTTCATATCATAAAGTTCAAAATTCAAAGTTCAAAATTCAAAGTTCAAAGTCCGAATTTATTTTACATTTCGGGTCAGGAAAAGGTGAGGAATAGAGTCGAGAATCAGCTTTTTTGTTACCTTTGTAAGTGTCTTGTTATCAGTTATTTGTAAAGTTGCGGTTTTGAAAGTGCTTATTAAGGTCCGAGAAGGGCGTTATTAATGTTCTTAAAGGGCATCTTTAGCAAGCAAAAAGGGCGTTAATTCGAATGGAATTAACGCCCTTTTGATTTTTAGGTTATGAAATTATCCAACAAAAGTTTACGGACAAGTCCGCCTTATTGAATCTTTGTGAGTTCATAAACCAGATATCTTCCTGTGAGTGGAATTCTTCCGTATTCCAAGGTTTCATGATATAGCATTGTGTAGGCATTGAAAGGACGAAGATAAATTTTGAACTTACTTGTTTTTACATTATAATATCCGTAGCCGTTAAAATAAGTTCTAAGATACCATACGCTTGGTTTGTTGTGACTGCGGTCTAAGAAGTCAGCTTTCCCTCGTGATACTTCAAACCGATATACGCAACTGTCTTGTTGGTTACGACTGGTGAAACGAATTCCCTCAAGTTCTATATTAGCCTTTTCGTCTCGTTTAGTAAATATCTCTGGTAGTGTATCGTTTATCCCAGTTTTTTCAATATTGTGTAGCTGCACATACGTGTCGCGTGACAAGTTTAAATAGCCATAGTTATATTTTTTTTTGTATATGATTAGAGAGTCGAGGTCAAGCCTTGAATTAGAATAATAATTCTTCTTGGTTGAAGGGTCGTAAACATGCACATTACCTTTATACTTACCGGGTAAAGAATTCTGTATTTTAAGTGCTTCTTCACTACTGATAGGTGCAAAAGTAGAGGTGTTGTCTGTTGTGTTTTCATCATCTTTCGTACATGAAACAGCAAAGCTGCCTATCAACAGTAGGAAAAGAGCGACGAGTAGGTTGTATTGATTCTTGTTATTCATAATCTATTCTTTATTCGTAGTTTATTCTTTTCGTAAAAGGAAAATTAGTTTATCCTATGCTGTCTTCTTTAATTTACATATAAAATAAACGTCGTTGAATTCGGCTTTTATTTTATTGTTTTGAACCATACTGTCATAAAACAAGGCACCCACAGGCTTTATGTAAACCGTCAATTCTTTCGTTGTATTGTTGATAGTTCCACAGACATTAAAATACAACTCAGTCAAGTCATAACGATTCTGGTGGTGACCGGTTATATATGGATAGAAATGATATGGGTCATACAATTGGAATGCCACTTCTGAAGGATTCTTCTTGTTTCTTCCTATGAGTCTTGTGCGATAATCATGTATCTTTTCATCCTTCCACCAAGTTTTATTTTTGATTATTTTGTATAGTAAGTCATAAGCATATTGGTCCTTCTTTAAAGCATATAATGTAAAAGGAAGGGGAACAGGACTCAGGTTAAACTGATCTAAGTATAATACGAATTTGGCACTTACATGATTATCAAAATTAGAAGGAATTACCTGTTTGGTTTTAGGATCATAAACGGTTAGCGTACCCTCGTAGGTGCCCACTGCCTTTACAAAGATATCGTCAGCATCTTCTCCTTGAATAGGAATTGAATAATTAATATTAGGTTGCAGGATATCAGCTGTGAAATCATTTTGTTCGATAGGAATAAAGGGCATGGGGTCGTTTTCGTTTTCTTCATCTTTTGAACATGAAGCAAACAAAAGCGGAAGGACTAAACATGCGACCGCAATAAGTAACTTTGATTTGGGAAGTTTCATTGTAAAAAGTCATTTGGTTTTATGTGTACAAAGGTACAGAAACCTTTCCTTCTCTACTAAGAATTGCAGATTTGTTAACCTGCTTTGCTCTTTATTAAATTTATCTAAGTGAGTTGAATTGGGGAATACAAAGAAACGGCTCTTCAGAAGGGTGAACTGATAAGGGAGCTTTAGAAGTTTGGGGTTATGTCTGTTCATATACTCTATTACTGATAATAATTTTCAAAAGGCAATAAGATTATCAGATTTTATTTGTACTTTTGCTATGTCTTTTGCTTAGTTTAATACGCTCTTTCATACGAGGTTTAGTTTTTCTGTATGATAAATACTGAGATACTTTTAATCCTCATGTTTTATATTTACACCTAAATCCGAACATTACAACATAAAAGCATTATCATGTTATATTTTAAATTTTATGATAAACCATGTAGGGGTAATTCATTATTACGTAAAAAGACACGAATGCCGTGGGTAAAGTTTTTAAGTAAAATCCACAGAATGTTTCGATTATGCGCTGAATTTGATGATAAAATACTCCTGTTGCTCAATGCTTTATTGAGTATGATGAAGCGTATAAAAGTATGTGGTGAGAAATAGGTTTGGATATCAATGAAAAGGCCATCCTTAAAATGTCAGATGAAAGGAACTATGGCTATTGGTTAGATAAAAATATGCAACTTGAAGATTTTATGAAATAAACTGGTTGCCAAATGGTAAGCCAAGAATAGCTTGATGATTTATGGCAATCTGTATATTACAACAAGGAAATAGAATGTAAGAATTAAAGGGAGAAAAATAGATGGTTCAAGAATTAAAGAAAGATATAAAAGCAGTAGTGTTATCAGAATATAAACTCATGGTCTGTATTCTTGTAATGCTAATTATTTTTTGGAAATTTATTAATAAGCTTATATCAACATATATTGTATGTATAACTGAAACCGTGTCCAATGACAGTGTGTTTATCGCTCTCATTTTTTTCTTATGCCCAATATTTATAGCACTTATAAAACGTGATTATCTGAAAAGAGAAACAAAGAAGTTTTCCCAACGACACTTATGGGAGTTTTTCTTATTTGTTGTTTACGTCGTATTTAAGATTTGGGGAAGGTTTGATTTTTATTCCTATATGGGAATTAGTTATTTTGCATGTTTGTTTTGGGGAATGTTTTGTACGGAATGTGGACTCTTTTTCCTTTATAAGAAATATTCTCAGGTTCCTATAAGTCCTGACATAAAGTCCCATCCCTTTTCTATAGATGCTCCCACAACAAATGATGGGTATAATAGAGATTTCCTTCTTAGAACGTTGTTAGATAAAGTTCTGTCCACTTTTGATAGTAGTTGTTCTGTGGAAACCTCCAACTCCTTTACTATTTTGCTTAGCGAATCTTTTGGAATAGGAAAGACATCCTTCTTATGTCAAATGAAGAAAGCGATTAGGGGAGGAGAGTATCAGAATAAAATAATTTATGTAGAATTTAGACCTTGGCTTTGCGAGAAAACAGAAACAATGATTACGGAATTTTTCTCTGTTCTACATCAAGAACTGAATAGACATTTCATTCTACCTACAGGAATGTTCTCTTCTTATCTATCATTACTTGTTGAAAAAGTTCCAGATTCATATTATTCCTTCATGTTTAAGTCATTGTATAAGAAAAAGACCTTGACTACAGAGCATGACCGAATAATGACATTCCTTAAACAAATTGACAGACCTATTATTATATCTATTGATGATGTTGATAGGCTACATGATGATGAAGTAAGACTGATGCTAAATCTTATAAGAGATACGGCAGATTTTCCTAATCTATTTTATATAATTGCTGCTGATAAAAAGAATCTATGCTTATCTTTAGAACGCTTGGGTATAGAAGCTCCAGAGGTTTATATGAAAAAGTTTATTAATTTTGAATGTCTTTTTCCTGCAAATGATGCTGTACTTAAAAAGATATTCCAAGAGAAGTTGGATAGCGTTTTAAGGGAATATAGTTGCACAGGATCTAAAGACCTTATAATAGACAGTATTTTTGAGATAGATAATTTATTAAATGCGTTTGAGACTCCAAGGGATATTGTGAGATTCTTTAATGTTTTTACATTTGCAATGGATTGCATAGAAAGGAATGGTATGATGGGTGAAATTAATGTTGCAGACTTATTTGCCATATCAATTATACAACATTTGAACATAGAATTATATAGGACATTTAGAGACAATAATATTTTGCTTTTGTCATACGATGACCATACAAGATCGTTAAGAATATCATCATCATATAGATCTGTATTCGAACATCCCATATTTGCAAAAGTAACAAAAAACACAAATACAGAAGAACAACATTTTAGCATATCAGACACAAATGATGTTATTACAGATGTGTCTGCCCAAAAACAGGTAGTATATCGGTATGTCATCTATTTTTTGTTTGAGCAAAAAAGAAAAGATGTCAACGGCTATTCAATACGTTATGCGGATTCTTATTTTAGGTATTTTGCTTTCAATAGAAAGCAAAATCAAATTTCAGGGGCTGAGGTTCGTGCAATATTCTCTCCTACTTATAAGCATCCTTGTGAAGTGGTATTTAGGGAAATTTTACTGCGAGGTCAAGAAAGTTCGTTTATACATAATATAGATAAATGGTATCATGAATTTGATGATTCTAAAATAGATATTCTTAAAAAGCTTTCTTTGTTTGTCTCTTTGCTTTGTGAATTAAAGCCAGAGATTGTTGACACTTATCAAATTATGGGAAAAGCACAAATCATAGAATCTTTTATGGAAACCTATGATATTCATATACTTTTAAATAAAATATACTACAATAAACTTAACTCCATATCTTCTGGTTCAGTAAGTCAGGAAGAAACTGAAAAGAAGTATGAGAAAGACAGGGATGATTTTGGTGAATATATTAGGTCTTGTAAATATGAAGTAAACTTCATCTCTTTGGTCCTTGGCAAAATTAGGAATCACAGAGAACACTCACTACTGGGAAAAGAAAATATCGAAAAGTGGTCAAAACAGATTATTGATAATTTCGTGGTAGCATTGAAAAAATGTGATAGAGAACAAACGTTCTTCAGAAATACCCTATATACAATCAGTCATGTTGCAGCGTTAAACACAGAGTATTGGATTAATTCTTTTAAAGATTATGTACTGGCGTCTCCGTATTTTATGGATTGGATAGCAAGAGTCGTATCCTATAAGAATAATAATTTCGAATGGAATGAACTGTTAAAAGAACAGTTGCATCTCCCAAATTTAGGAAATCGTGGAACTTGGGGGCAAATTGCAGCTAATAGTATTCATTGTGAGGATCCTATAGTAAAGGATTTTGCAAAAATATTAAGTAAAGATTTAAAATCACTGGATAGGTCTTCACATCCATATCTTAAATATGTTGAAGATTATTGGAAAAGTAATGATATGTATAAGTAATATTGATGTGTAATTTATCTTTTGTTTCTATTTATTAATGATAAGACTTTGGTATTATTATATGAAGCCTTTTAACTATTATGATTATAGGGAAAGTGAAAGGGGAGCAGTGAACTTTTTTGAATTATAGTTGACTTCATGCTAAATAGCGTGTAATTGTAGGTTTATAAGAATAAGGGATTTTTAGGTTTTCGGATAAGGTCGGCTTTTCATTCTTTCATTCTTTGTTATTATGAGATAAATTCAGTACTTTTGTAACAATAATAAAAAGAGGAAGAGATATGGAACCATTGGCAGAACGATTGCGACCACGCACGCTCGACGATTATATCGGACAGGAACACCTCGTTGGTGAGGGGGCTGTGCTCCGACGTATGATCGATTCGGGGCGTATTGCGTCGTTTATCCTTTGGGGACCACCGGGAGTGGGCAAGACTACGTTGGCGCAGATTATCGCTAATCGCTTAGAAACACCGTTCTATACGCTTTCTGCTGTGACGAGTGGTGTGAAGGATGTGCGCGATGTCATCGAAAGAGCACGGAGCGGTCGTTTCTTTAATTCCGCCTCACCGATTCTCTTTATCGATGAAATCCATCGTTTCTCAAAGTCGCAGCAAGATTCGCTCTTGGGTGCGGTAGAGAAGGGAACGGTGACGCTTATTGGTGCGACAACAGAGAACCCATCGTTCGAAGTGATTCGTCCGTTGCTCTCTCGTTGTCAGCTCTATACGCTGAAGTCGTTGGAGAAAGACGATTTGCTGAAGCTGTTGCATCGAGCCATTACGGAGGATGTGGAACTGAAGAAGCGTAATATCGAACTGCATGAGACGGGGGCGCTCCTACGATATAGTGGGGGTGATGCGCGTAAGCTACTGAATATCCTCGACTTGATTATCTCAGCCGAATCGGGTAACGATGTCGTGATTACTGATAAGATGGTGGAGGAGCGACTGCAAGAGAATCCGTTGGCGTATGACAAGGACGGTGAGATGCACTATGATATTATCTCGGCATTCATCAAGTCGATTCGTGGCTCCGATCCAGATGCAGCACTCTACTGGATGGCACGCATGATAGAAGGAGGCGAAGACCCAAAGTTTATTGCGCGTCGTGTCGTAATCAGTGCGGCAGAAGATATCGGACTCGCCAATCCTAACGCCCTATTGTTAGCGAATGCAGCCTTTGACGCTGTGACGAAGATTGGTTGGCCCGAAGGTAGAATCCCATTGGCTGAGGCGGTAGTCTATTTAGCTCGGTCGAAGAAAGATAACTCTGCATACGTAGGCATCAATAAAGCGATAGAGTTAGTGCGCCAGACAGGCAACCTCCCTGTTCCCCTCCACCTTCGCAATGCACCGACAAAACTAATGAAGGACCTCGGTTATAGCGATGGATATAAGTATCCACACGATTATCCGGGACATTATGTCGAGCAACAGTATATGCCGGATGAGTTGGTACCTCCCCCAACCCCTCCAAAGGAGGGGAGCACCTAACGGAGTGTTATCTCCCTATGTCTCCCCTTATGATAGTAATAATATGTAGCGAAAGCTACCAAATTATACCCCGAACCCAACCAAACTGTACCCCGTTAGGCACTCCCCTCCCTTTTGGGGAGGGGTTGGGGGAGAGGTTCTAACACTTAACAAACATGAAAATAGTAATTCTCGACTGCCATGCAGTCAACCCTGGTGACCTTTCATGGGAACCAATAAAGGAAATAGCAGAGTGCGTTATCTATGAGCGCACAAGTCAGGAACAAGTTATTGAGCGAGCTAAGGATGCGGACGGTATTCTTATCAATAAGATAAATATCACCCGTGAAGTACTCGATCAACTGCCACAATTGAAGTATATCGGTGAGTTAGCAACAGGATATAACAATATCGATGTTGAAGCAGCACGCGAACGTGGCATCGTCGTATGCAACATCCCTGCATATAGTACGGATAGCGTTGCACAGCATGTCTTCGCCCTCCTCTTGAACGCAACCACACATGTCGACCATTATGCTGAGGCTGTGCGCCGTGGCCAATGGAGCAAGCAGCAGGACTTCTGCTACTGGGACACACCACTCGTGGAACTCGCTGGTAAGACACTCGGTATCGTTGGCTTGGGCAACATCGGTCAGAAGGTGGCAATGATAGCACATGCTCTGGGTATGGACATCTCAGCTTGCACCAGTAAGAACAGTAGCGACCTACCAGAGTGTATTCGTAAGACAACCCTTGAAGGCTTGCTCAGTACGTCTGACGTTATCACCTTGCACTGTCCTTTGACGGCGGAGAACACGCGTATGATCAATGCTGAGACGCTGAAGGGCGTACGTCGTGGTGCCATCCTTATCAATACTGGACGTGGCGGACTCGTCGACGATCAGGCTGTTGCCGATGCCCTTGAGAGTGGTCAGCTCGGTGCTTATTGTGCCGACGTAATGACCGAGGAACCTCCTCGTGCAGACAATCCGCTCTTCCGTCAGCCTAATGCCTTCATCACTCCACATATTGCGTGGGCAACACGTGAGGCACGTGAGCGCCTAATGGCTATCTGCGTTGAGAATATTAAGAAGTTTATAGCAGGGGAACCACAGAACGTGGTGTAAAAGCCTCCCCCAACCCCTCCGAAAGGAGGGGAGTGCAGATAGCTATGGGTAGTACTCTAAGTTTATGGAGGCAATGAGCATAGCTTACATAGAGGGGTTAAGTAATTATAATATGTAAATTAGATTTCTTTATTGCACAACAATGAGGAGATATACTTAATACTTACGAAGAATGTATAGCGAACCTTATCCTATTTGCCTCCCTCCCCCTTCGGGGAGGGTCGGGGTGGGGCTTTAGGGTCGGGGTGGGGCTTCCTTTTTTATTCAAATATGATCTACACTGATCCACATCTTGTCCGTACACTTCAGGTGATACTGGAGTTTCTCGGAACGTTTGCGTTTGCCATATCGGGCATCCGCCATGCCGCACAGAAACGCTTCGACTGGTTCGGAGGTTATGTATGTGGCTTTGCCGTCGCTATTGGTGGCGGTACGATTCGTGACACTATGTTAGGCGTGCGCCCGTTCTGGATGGCAAACATCATGTATGTTCTTTGTACAGGTCTGGCGCTCTTCCTCGTCATCTTGTCGCGTAGGTGGATTCAACGCCTTAGCAATGCGTGGTTCGTCTTCGATACACTCGGCTTGGCACTCTTTACTATTGCGGGTATTCAGAAGACAATCGCATTAGGACACCCCTTCTGGGTAGCCGTCATCATGGGTTGTATCACTGGTGTGGCAGGTGGTGTTATCCGTGACGTATTGCTGAACAATATCCCCGTAATCTTCCACAAAGAGATCTACGCCGTGGCAAGTGTGGGTGGCGGACTCATCTATTGGGCACTCTTCTCGCTCGGACTACCACTTCCGATAACAGTTATTGTGACATTCCTTGCAATCTGTTTAATTCGTTTTATAGCAGTGGGTTATCACATCTCGCTCCCCACTTTACACGATGAAGACGAAAAAAATAATAAAAAAGATTGCTAAACATTTGGTGGAACGGATAAAAAGCAATACCTTTGCACTCGCAATTCAGAAATGACAATTAAGTCATTATCTGTGCGACCATAATAATGGTTCCGTAGCTCAACTGAATAGAGCACTTGACTACGGATCAAGAGGTTACAGGTTTGAATCCTGTCGGAATCACAAAAGGAATACTCGCAAGGGTGTTCCTTTTTTTTATCCTTTGAAGTTTGAGATTTGAACTTTGAACTTTATGATTTGAGACTACGAATTTCTCGAATGACACGAATCCTTATTATCCTTTGACCTTTGAACTTTATGATTTGTATCTTTGAACTTTCTCTACATCGGTAATTATAATTATGACGTACTGATGAGCACATGATTTCTATCGATTACGTATGAAACGAAGGTTTTTGCAATAGGCATTTGTATAATTAGGGGAATTCGTAGTCGGTTAAAGTTTGCGTGGATAATGGTTTGAAAAAATATGACATAAAATCGGGTAAAAGACCTATAAACCAAGGAAAAAACACGTGTAAAGTCCCAGTTTGTAAACGGCAGTAAATCAATTCATTATGATGTAGTGCAGGAATAGGTGCTTAATTGTGTTTCAAAAGGGCGTTAGTAAGACGCCAAAAGGGCATCTATTGCAAGCCAATTAGGCGTCTTTTAGAGGCTAAAAAAGCATGTATTAACTTTGAATTAAGTAAAAAAAGTTTATAAATCCATTCCTCTTTTACCTTTGAACTATTACCTTTGAACTTTGAGCATTGAACTTTGACCTTTATGATATGGGTAGTTGATGAGTTGACAAGTTTACGAGTTTACAAGTTGCATGTAGCGATAAACTTCAGTTAACAGTAGTAATCATAATTATGAATTGTGAATTATGAATTTTGAATTAAAATAGTAATCACAATTATGAATTATGAATTATGAATTATGAATTAAATATGAGGGGTATATATAAAAAGAAACGGCAGAGCAATTGCTCTTCCGTTATCTCCGAATAACCACCGTCTCACGACGATAATATTTCTACAATCTTTACCTAAAATATAACTAAAAACCTAAATCTATTACTAACCTAAACAAATCTTCTTTTTCAATAATAATCCTGAGCAATCTTGAATACCTGTAAAGTCTAAAACCTTGTAATCAGATATGTTTCTCTTGAATTACAATGCAAAGGTATGGATAATATTCAGATTATCAAAATTAAACGATGAAAAATATCATTCTATCGGTTGTTTCTTGATATATATCAAAGGCGATGATTAGTGTAAAGTTGACCTTTTGAGGGTATGTTTTCTTTATGTAATGTGCTTGAATACCGCAAGAATCCTATTGTTTTTGTGAATAGAGTCGGGTGGGTCGATAGGCAAGCAAATGCGAGGAGGCTTTTTTAGTGGAAGCTGATTATTAGTTCTTCAGACTTTTGAAATGATAAGGATACGCCTAAGTTTAGGGTTTAAATGAAATGTCACACGGAGTTACGGAGGGAACGGAGGATTATTAAAATAAAACAATGGAAGTCACGGAGGCACCGACGGTGCATAGAGCAACGGAGCTTGTTTGCCAATTCTATTAGCAATTTATACACAAAGCGTTTACCCCAAAATAGTTATCAAGAATTTGTACGCTACACCTCCGTCGCTCTTTGTGCCCTCGGCACCTCCGTGATATTGCCTTTATCTCCGTCCCTCCGTGACTCCGTGTGCCTATTATATAAGACGTTTAGTTTATCACTCCATATTTCGGAAGCAGCTTATTATTTTCATATAAATGTGTTTGTCTTTATAAGAAATATTGTACTTTTGCACTTGTAATAGGCAAATCCTTTTGCCCTTTCCATCTTCCTGAAAGGTATTAGGACTTTGTTATGACAGATTGGAGAGTACTTGCAGGCTGTGAAGCGGAGCATAATCGTTTTGAAGAGCAGTACTACAGTGCGTTCCTTTGCGCAAAAGAATATTCTATGTAGGAAACAAAAACAGCTTAAAACACAGGAAGTAAGATCGAGATGGATAACATTTTTTGTTCTTAGATACAATCGACGGATTGTCACTTTATGCGTAGAACCTTTATATTCTTATAGGTGAAAGAAGTCATCCGCTTATTATGATAGGAAGTAACAACCCACTTCTCACGTTTATATCTAAGGAACAAGATAGTGGGACAAAAGCCCGAAAAAAGAATTAGAGATACAGAAATCATCTATAGAAGGATGTCTATAGATAATAATTATTGCTTTCATTTAATAGAAAAGAAACAATGAGCAAGCAAGTTTTTCAGACAGACTCCCGTCAGCGCTGGAGTTATTTTAAGTGGACCTTACGCGTCATTCTTACGATTCTCTCATTGTTAGGAATCGTTTTCTTGGCAATGTTTGCCTTGGAAGGAAGTCCTCAGATGCCTTTCCGTCACGATTATCGGAATGCAGTAACAGCGGCATCGCCTTATACGAAGGATAACAAGACGGCAAAGCTTTATAAGTCGTTCCGCGACTTCTTCAAGGAGAAGAAGATGCACAATAACTATGCGAAGGCTACGATTAAGAAACAAAGATTTATTGGAAAGTCGGATAGTCTGACACAGAAATACTTCCGTGAGTGGGACGATCCACGAATCGGTGTGCGTTCGGCATGGTATGTAAACTGGGATAAGCATGCTTATATCTCTCTGAAGAACAATATCAAGCATTTGAATATGGTTCTGCCAGAGTGGTTTTTTATCAATCCTAAGACCGACAAGGTGGAGTATCGGATTGATAAACAAGCACTGCGGTTGATGCGTCGAACAGGTATTCCGGTACTTCCTATGCTCACCAATAACTACAACTCCGACTTCCATCCAGAAGCGATAGGACGTATCATGCGTGATGCGAAGAAGCGTATGGCACTCATCAACGAGATAGTTGGGACGTGTCGGCGCTATGGATTTGCAGGAATCAACCTCGACTTAGAGGAACTTAATATTCAAGATAACGACCTTCTTGTCGAATTGCTCAAAGACTTCTCACGTGTTTTCCATGCGAATGGGCTTTATGTAACACAAGCCGTAGCCCCTTTCAATGAGGATTATAACATGCAGGAATTAGCGAAGTATAATGACTATCTCTTCCTCATGGCTTATGATGAACATAACATTGAGAGTCAGCCGGGAGCGGTTAGTTCGCAGCGATGGGTAGAAAAGGCTACCGACTGGGCTGCAAAGAATGTTCCGAATGATAAGATTGTCCTCGGTATGGCTACCTATGGATATGATTGGGCAAACGGAGAAGGCGGTACGACCGTGTCATTCGACCAGACAATGGCTATTGCACAAGATGCAGATGCAAAGGTAAAGTTCGATGATGACACCTATAACGTGAACTTCTCTTATCAGAATACCGACGATAAAAAGGTTCATCACGTGTTCTTCACCGATGCTGCCACCACGTTTAACATCATGCGTTTTGGTGCAGAATATCATCTTGCAGGCTTTGGCTTATGGCGTTTGGGAACTGAAGACAATCGTATATGGCGTTTCTATGGCAAAGATATGTCATGGGAGAGTGTGGCAAGGATGTCTGTTGCGAAGCTGATGCAACTCAACGGCACCGATGATGTCAACTTTGTTGGCTCTGGTGAAGTGCTCCAAGTGACAACAGAACCTCACCCCGGAGACATCTCGATAAGGATAGATAAGGATAATCGCCTTATCTCGGAAGAGTATTATCGCGCCCTGCCTTCTACTTATACCATCCAACGATTAGGTGAATGTAAGGACAAGCAGCTTGTTATTACCTTCGATGACGGACCAGACAGCCGTTGGACTCCTACCGTATTAAGTACGCTGAAGAAGTATAATGTCCCTGCAGCGTTCTTCATGGTGGGACTGCAGATGGAGAAGAATCTGCCATTGGTAAAGCAAGTATATGAGGATGGCCACACCATTGGTAACCACACCTTCACCCACCATAACATGATTGAGAACTCCGACCGCCGCTCTTATGCAGAGTTGAAGTTGACAAGAATGCTGATAGAGAGTGTGACAGGACATAGTACAATCCTCTTCCGTGCGCCTTATAACGCCGATGCCGACCCAACGGAACATGAAGAGATATGGCCAATGATTGTGGCAAGTCGTAGGAATTACCTCTTTGTGGGAGAGTCTATCGACCCTAATGACTGGCAGTCTAACGTTACAGCCGACCAGATCTATCAGCGTGTCATTGATGGTGTACACCATGAAGACGGACATATCATCTTGTTGCACGATGCGGGTGGTAGTTCTCGAAAGCCTACCCTTGATGCGCTCCCACGTATCATAGAGACCTTGCAGCATGAGGGTTATCAGTTCATCTCCCTCGAACAATACTTAGGTATGAACAAGCAAACACTGATGCCTGAGATTAATAAAGGTAAGGCATACTATGCGATGCAGACCAACCTCTGGTTAGCAGAGATGATCTATCATGTCTCAGACTTCCTCACAGCTCTTTTCCTTGTCTTCCTTGCCTTGGGAATGATGCGCCTGATATTTATGTATGTGTTGATGATAAGAGAGAAGCGGGCGGAGAACCGACGTAATTATGCTCCTATTGATGCTGCCACAGCACCAACAGTTTCTATCATCGTACCAGGTTATAACGAGGAAGTAAACATCGTGCGTACCATCACTACGCTTAAGCAACAAGACTATCCTAACCTACATATCTACTTCGTTGATGATGGTAGTAAGGACCATACACTTGAACGTGTACATGAGGCTTTCGACAATGATGATACGGTTACGGTGCTTGCTAAGAAGAATGGTGGAAAGGCTTCAGCTCTCAACTATGGTATTGCTGCCTGCCGTTCAGAGTATGTCGTTTGTATTGATGCCGACACCCAGTTGAAGAATGATGCGGTAAGTAGATTGATGAAACACTTCATCGCTGACACAGAGAAGCGTGTCGGTGCGGTGGCTGGTAATGTGAAGGTGGGTAATCAACGGAATATGCTTACCTACTGGCAGGCGATTGAATATACGAGTAGTCAGAACTTCGATCGTATGGCTTACTCTAATATCAATGCTGTCACCGTTGTGCCCGGAGCTATCGGCGCTTTCCGAAAGGAGGTTATTGAAGCCGTGGGAGGCTTTACAACTGATACCTTAGCAGAAGACTGCGACCTGACGATGAGTATCAATGAACATGGATACATCATCGAGAACGAGAACTATGCTGTGGCACTTACCGAAGCGCCAGAGACACTCCGCCAGTTTGTGAAGCAACGTATCCGTTGGTGCTTTGGTGTGATGCAAGCCTTCTGGAAGCATCGTTCTTCACTCTTTGCACCTTCTAAGAAAGGTTTTGGTCTATGGGCTATGCCTAATATGCTTATCTTCCAGTATATCATTCCAACCTTCTCACCATTGGCTGATGTACTGATGCTCATCGGACTCTTTACGGGTAATGCCCTTCAGATATTCTTCTATTACCTCATCTTCCTTGTCATTGATGCCAGTGTGTCTATCATGGCTTATATCTTCGAGGGCGAGCGTCTGTGGGTACTTCTGTGGGTCATCCCTCAACGATTCTTCTATCGCTGGATAATGTATTACGTCCTCTTCAAGAGTTACCTCAAGGCGATAAAGGGTGAGCTGCAGACATGGGGTGTGCTGAAGAGGACAGGGCATGTGGGACCTCACCCCCCAACCCCCTCTCCGAGAGAGAGGGGGAGTGCTGCCAACAATTTGCTAAAGAATGACTAAAAGTTCTCCCTAACCAATAGGGGTATCTCGCATTTCACTCCCCTCCCTATGGGGGAGGGGTCGGGGGAGGGGCTGCTATCTCTTTCGCATTTCACTCCCCCTCTCTCTCGGAGAGGGGGTTGGGGGGTGAGGTTTCCTTATCTCCAACCTCATCGGGTCCTGTATATTTGCCTTACTAATCAGTTGCAAGTAGCGTTCGCGGAGCGGACCAACCCTTACATTCTTGCGAGCACGCACAGAGGAGATGACGGATGAGGGGTTACAGGGTTCGCGCACATGAAGCACCCTACAGATATGATGTACGATGGTTTGGAAGTCCATTGGTCTACCGCATTTATCCATCAGTCGCCCTGTCTCCCAAACCATGTGAGCCAAGTCGATGAGGTCACACTTCAAGCCAGTCCAATACAATCCTTCCTCCTCGCTTCTATTGATTAAGTCACAGAAGTTATCAACAATCCTTGTCGTCAGTCGGTCTTCCTCCTCTTGAGTCCAGAGGTGGGCAGCCTTCATTACTATATTAACTTTCTTCATCATTGTTCTTAGTGTTTTTTTTGTTATAGAATAATGGTTTTAATCATCTACCACCTTCTTTATTCGTGACGCAGTGTAGGTCAGTAGGAGAAGTCGTCGGGTGGCATTCGCATCGTCCCCCTATGGAAACAGCCTACTGGGGAGAAGACTGTTTCGTGAGGTTGCTGCAAAGGTAAAACCCTAAAGTGCAGTATATGTTCAATACCAAAAAATTTTTCGGCGTAATGGACATTTGGTAGGCTGAAAACCTCTCGGGTTTTAGTAATG
>ERZ1674208.36-NODE-36-length-22249-cov-9.457962_pt1 | contig 22249 bp, 18 predicted proteins | sample MGYA00581113_ERZ1674208 | MGnify/ENA primary metagenome ERZ1674208 (study PRJEB41354, sample SAMEA4873350) | human saliva metagenome | biome: human-associated habitat [ENVO:00009003]; feature: mouth environment [ENVO:08000002]; material: saliva material...
TAGTAAATAAAAGAATTCCGAGAGGTTTTCAGCCTACCAAATGTCCATTACGCCCAAAGATAGATAATTTTTCTTATAAAATGTTTTATTCCTTCAAGAAAATATATTCTTAGCGAAATTATTTGCATCTGTTTTTAATCATTATATCAATATCTTGTTATTTTGAGATGTTTATATGTGAATAACACCACATTTAGTTTAAATGTACGTTGCTGTCACTTTTAACATTTGCCGTATTTTATTGACGATAAAAGGGTTATGAGTATATAAGATGTGACAGATATGACAGGAAAAATAGTTTTACCTAAAAGTTGATATAGTGATGTTTAGTTTATAGAGGGCAATAGAAGACTCTAAATGAAAGGATGAGGGCTAATATTAACAGTATTTTGTTAGTCTATAATTCGCTGAGGGCTCTCTTTTATATAGGTAATTTTGTGTTTACTTGGGAGGGGTATTTCTCAATATAACCAAGTAATAAATACTCTCTCTTGGTGGTGTAAGTCTCATTTACTAACAAATGGGTAAAGGTCTTCCTATCTACTTCTCGGAAGGTGTATATCATTAGCACTCACGGTGTTTACTGTTAGCACCATGAGTGATGAGTATGAATACATTAGTTGAGGGGGGAGAATGGGATTATCCCAAATCCGTCATTAGAGCCTAAACATATTTTGTTTTATTATCGAGTAGATTGTTTGGCTTTGGAACACAGGCGTAGCGGGCTACGCCAAGTTACAAAGCCAGACAAGATGCCGATAAGGAAATAAAAGATGTTAGGAAACAAAACTATAGTAATAAGAGCTATGCTTTTGTGGTCTAATGACCGCATTTGGGATTATATTAATCCCTTCTAAATATATCTCTTGTATACACTTTTTCCTTTACATCATCAAGGCATTTATCGTATCGGTTGGCGATAATGGCATGGCAGCGCTGTTTGAAATCTTCAAGATTATTGACAACAAGACTGCCGAAGAAGGTCGCCCCGTCTTCAAGTGTAGGCTCGTAGATGATGACTTGTGCACCCTTTGCCTTAATACGCTTCATAACTCCCTGAATAGAACTCTGTCGGAAGTTGTCACTGTTTGACTTCATCGTGAGACGATAGACACCAATGACGCACTCTTTCTCATCTTCTGGGCTATAGTCACCACGGTCGTAATAGTCATAATATCCAGCTTTATGCAATACTTGGTCAGCTATAAAATCCTTGCGTGTACGGTTACTCTCAACGATTGCTTGAATAAGATTCTCAGGCACATCGGCATAGTTAGCCAGTAACTGCTTAGTATCCTTAGGCAAACAATAGCCGCCATAACCGAAAGAAGGATTGTTGTAGAAAGAGCCAATACGTGGGTCAAGACATACACCTTGAATGATGTTAGATGTATCAAGACCTTTTACCTCAGCATAGGTGTCTAACTCATTGAAGTAACTTACACGTAGTGCAAGGTAAGTATTGGCAAAGAGTTTCACCGCTTCTGCCTCTGTTAGTCCCATAAATAGAGTAGGGATATTCTCCTTTATCGCTCCTTCTTGCAGTAATTGAGCAAATAGCTGGGCTGCTTGTTCCAAACGTTTGTCACCTTCAGGTCGACCAATGATAATGCGACTTGGGTAAAGATTGTCGTAAAGAGCCTTGCTTTCACGTAGGAATTCTGGAGCAAAGAGAATGTTATTACACTCGTATTTTGCTCTAATATGCTCAGTGTAGCCAACTGGAATCGTAGACTTAACGACCATTATCGCATCAGGATTCACCTTCATTACGATTTCGATAACTTCCTCAACACGTCGTGTGTCAAAGTAGTTCTTCACAGGATCATAATTAGTTGGTGTAGCAATGACTACAAAGTCTGCATTCCGATAAGCAGTCTCTGCATCCAATGTGGCAGTAAGATCTAAATCCTTTTCTGCCAAATACTGTTCAATATAATCATCTTGAATAGGCGAACGTCTGTTGTTTATGAGGTCAACCTTTTCTTTTACTACGTCAACAGCTGTTACATGATGGTGTTGACTCAGCAGTGTTGCAATGCTGAGACCTACATAGCCCGTTCCGGCTACAGCTATTTTTAAGTCTTTAATATCCTTATCCATTGTCTTGTTCAGATTCTTTGCAAAGATACGTATTTCTATTTGAATAAGACAATGGATAAGGATAAAATCCTTACTAAATCCCTTCTTATTGCTTTTTGTTTATCCGTCAGCTATTCTGTACGTTTTCTTATTACAATGAAGGAGTATCATACAGCAATGATAATTTACAGAAGGGATGCTAAAGCAAATGATAGGTTTCCTCAAATGGACGGCGATAACGATCTCCCCAAACACCATCTGGCATACGAATGCCACAGGTTATAACCATGTTTATTTCTGTATTGTAAGGTAGATTCAGTGCCTTCTTTACCAACAGACTATCGAAACCTTCAAGTGGACAAGTGTCATAGCCAGCCTCACTCATAGCCAACATAAATGTCTGAACAGCCAAAGCACAACTCTTGTGTACACTAACTCGCATGTCGCCTTCACTTACTTGACGAATGATTGGACGGAAAAGTCCAATCGTTTGTGCTAAGCCTTTACGAACAAGTCCCCACAAGCCAAAGCAACGTGAATAGAGAAACGGCATTACTTTCGCATAATATAGTTCTAATTTCTTAATGTGTTTTTCCTTCTTCTCTGTAGGACTGTACTTATTGATGTTCTGCTTCTCAAATGCAAGTGTTGCCAGTGCATGTTTCTTATAGAGGTCCTGTCGAGTCACAAATACAACTATCTGTTGGGCAGAACGCGCTGTCAACTGGTCTAAGCATGCTGGTGCCAACTTCTCCAAAATCTTCTTGTCAGTTACATGATAAGCCTCCCAAAGTTGTAAGTTAGAACTTGTTGGAGCCAATGTCGCTTGTTCAATACATTTCTTTACAACTGTGCTATCGAGTGGTTTCTTAGGGTCGAAATGTCTGACAGCCCTTCTATGGTCTAATATTTCTTGTAAACTCATAATTTCTTAATCTTTAATAGATGTAAAAGGAGCAAAGTGTATGCCATTATTTCTCTTCTGATAGGTTTGTATGATAGTCTTGTAATAATATGTTAAACAAGAGATTAGATGTATATATTACTAAGTAAAATATTTCTGTTTGAAAAATCCCAGACAACCTTTTCGTTGCCTGGGATTTTATATTTGGACTAATAGTAGTCACATATTAGGATGATGTTTGCTTTATCCGCAGTGGAAGTATTGACGAACAAGTTTCTCCATCATCATCTCCTTGCCTTCTATCTCTTGGCGTAGTGTACGGTCGTTGTATGAGCGAAGCTGTTTGATAATACCATCAATCATTGCAGGAGAGAATACATCATACTCTTCATAAACCTTACGCTGACGTTCCAAACAATCTGCTGAAGCGGCACAGCTATCAGGCAACTGAGCCAAGGTAGCATAGCGTTCTGCATTCTTTGGGTCGTGGATATCACCGTCTGCAAAGGTTCTCTCAGCCTCAGCTTCAGCGTTCGCCATCTCAAAACCATGACGACAAGCCACGCAAAGACCAGCTAAAAGCTGATAGATATCAGCTGAAGCGTCTGGAGAACGCATCTCAACAGTCTGCTTGATAGAGTAGTCACGCGCTGTAAGTGGTTCGATGTCATTAGCCTTGTGGCACATATCCTCGCCAGAAGTCCAGCCTAATGGTACGCGAACAAGTACAGAACGGTTACTCATACCCCAGCATACATTTGTAGGAGCCTCCTGATGTGGAACGAGACGGAAGTATGATGTTGGGTTCTTATTACCAAAGGCAGTGATACTCTCAGCTAAGTCCATCATGCCAGCAATGGCGCAACGAGCATCCTTAGAAAGCTTTCCACCCTCGAGCATCATGTTCTTTCCATCCTTCATTATACGCATGTGGATATGCATACCAGAACCAGCTTTACCCACAGTAATCTTTGGAGCGAAGGTAATATCAAGTCCTTCTTCGTAACCTAAGCTACGAATCACCCATTTAGCAATGAGTAACTGTTCAGCACATTCATTTGCTGGAACAGGCAAGAACTCAATTTCATTCTGTTCGTAGCAACGTCCATTCTCAATGAAATTACCTACCTCAGAATGTCCATACTTAATCTTACCGCCACATTCAGCAATCAACTGCATAGAACGCATACGGAAGTCATTGCCTTTTGAGAAAGGAGAACTCTCGTGATAACCATGTTGGTCGTCAGCAGGAAATACACCTTCATCCTCTCGGATAACGTAGTATTCTAACTCACCCATAGCATGGAACTCCATACCAGTTACTTTCTTAAAGGCACCCATAGCCTTGCGGAGTGTATATTCTGGAGATGAAGCTAATGGATTACCATCTCGATCGAAGAAAGAACAGAGCATACAAAGTGTTGGTATCTCTGAGAAAGGATCGATGAACGCTGTAGAGAAGCGTGGCATTACATAGAGGTCACTACTTCCAGCTGCAATAAAGCTGAAGAGTGAAGAACCATCAACACGCTCGCCACTTGTAAGTATTGTCTCCAAGTAGTCGGGTGTGTGAAGCATGAAGTTTAGTGTCTTCAATCGTCCGTCACCAGCAGGATACATGAAGTTGATCATTCTGATGTTCAAGTCACTGACAACTTGCTTGATATCATCTTTAGTAAATTCATGTGAGTCTTTGCCCAAGTGTGCTTCCAGTCTATTTGCTGAACACTTAAAAAGGTTATTCTCCATTGTCGTAGCTTTTATAAGATTAGTATTTGATTATGAGGACAAAAATACATATTAATTTCTTTATTCGCAATTATTTTTCATACTATTTTTCTCTATTTATTATCAGTGTGGTATTCTTTATTTTTCGTTTTGTACAACTTTCTTTTATATTAGGAACTTGATGTTAGTTTTTCTTCGTATTTTTGCCTCGTTAGAAATAGAAAAGTATAAATCTTATGACAAAGGAGAAAACAATAAATCTGTCATCTAATCGTACTATCCGCAAAGCATCAACAGATGATTTTACTATAGTATCGAACCTAATTGAGCAGGGGAAAGCAAAGATGATTAAAGCTGGTAATCCTAATCAATGGTCAGCAAATTATCCTGCGGAGAGTACTATAAGGCGTGACATTGCACAAGGTGATTGTTATCTACTTTATGAGTGTGGGAAGCCTATTGCAACCTTTGTAGCTAAGGCGGGTCCAGAACCTAATTACCACCGTATTGATAATGGTAGTTGGCTTGATGACCAACCTTATTATGTCATCCATCGTGTGGCTTCTTTGGAAGGTGTACATGGTGTAATGGCTGACATAATCAACTATTGTTCGGCATTTACCTCTTCTATTCGTATAGATACCCATGCTGATAATCGTCCGATGCAGGCTTCTTTGATTCGTTTAGGTTTCGTTTATTGTGGTATTATCTATGTTGAGAATGGAGATAGCAGATTAGCTTTTCAGTGCGTTTTTTAGTATTTTGTGAGTGGTTATCTACTCCTTGATCGTCTAAATCTTACTCCTTCATCTTAGCAACTTTGGGGGATAGCTAAGCCCTACTACTGAGTTATTTTGTAAAAAGAAGAAATCATTTATATGAAGAAAATTTTGTAGATATGCCTTTGAAAAATCATTACATAGTTTCTGGTAAAGTATCTATAAATAACGGCAAAAACAAGTGTGAAAAGCAAGTTTGTAACCAACAGTAAATCAGTTGTTTATGAAGTAGTTTGAAAAAAGGTGCTTAATTGGACTTCAAAAGGGCGTTAGTAAGGGGCTTAAAGGGCACCTTTTGCAAGCTTAAAGGGCGTATATAAGAAGCCAAAAGAGCATATATTGGTTATGAGTTGCATGAAAATAGTTTACAAATGCCAATGATGTGGGAATAAGCTATTTGTAGAATACAGAAAGACATAGTATCTATTTGCATTTTATCTTGTAGTTTGTCTTCTATGTAAGACAATCTATTTAGGATAGTCTTACTATGCAAATGTATCGGTCTTTATTCTATTTTCAATCTATGTATTAAACTAAAATCGGTCATTAGAGGTTAAACATCGATTTGGGTTTAACAGAAGAACCATTTTTTTTGGGTCTTCAGGATTTTTGAGTGATAAGGTTTGCCACTTAAGGTTAGGTTTCTTAGGAAATGTCACACGGAGGTACGGAGAGGACGGAGGATTATTAAAACAAAGCAATGGAAGTAACGGAGGCACCGTCGGTGCGTAGAGCAACGGAGTTTGTTTGCCAATTCTATTAGCAATTTATATGCAAAGCGTTTATCCCAAAATAGTTATTAAGAATTTGTACGCTACATCTCCGTCGCTCTTTGTGCCATCGGCACCTCCGTGACATTGCGTTACCTCCGTCCCCTCCGTGACTCTGTGTGCCTATTATATAAGACTTTTAGTTTATCACTCCATATTCCGGAAGACCCATTTTTTCAGCTCCTATTTACTCCATAGTTTCAACAGTTACGTTTTCAAATTCAGCCATAAAGTTAAGGAGATGATTCTTGTAACGTTTCCGTTTGAACTTCATTTCCATCGTTACGACAAAGTAATGACCTGAAGAAGTGTCTTTGCGTGTCATCTCGTAGGAGTCAATAATAATCTCCTTATCGCGTAATCGTTGCAAGACAAGTTGAATGTTTTCTTCTTTTGGAGTACTAAAAGTAACGGTTATATTGCGTGTGCCGAAGTGTTGGAGTATAAAATAAAGTGCTTCCAAACAGAGCAAGACGAGGACAGTTGTTGCAATAGAGAGTACATACATTCCTGCACCTGCAGTCATACCTATAGCCGATGTTACCCATAGACCTGCTGCAGTTGTCAGTCCACGTACCACATGCTTTTGAAAGATAATCGTTCCTGCACCAATGAAACCAATACCCGTTACTACTTGTGAGGCTATACGACTGGGGTCGAGTGACACTTGCTCGTAATGGGCGAGTACATCATCAAAGCCAAACTGTGATAGAATCATAAACAAACCACTACCTAATGCTACAAGGAAGTGGGTTCGGAAACCAGCCTCCTTTGCACGATACTCACGCTCCAAGCCAATCACACCACCTAACATAGCAGCTACGAATAGTCTCAGTACAAATTCATAAGTTATCATGTTCATGTTCTTTCTTTATTATGTAATGAATAAATCGTTGTCGCAAAAATACAAAAAACTTCACGCATCTCACTCTTTTCTTCCCTAAAATTATTTTTTCATGAATGAAATTCTCTGTTTCTTAGAAATTGATTTGTATCTTTGTGCATATAAACGCTAAAGTCAAGATTATGACAGAGAAGGAGAAACAGCAGAAAGGGATGCTTTATCAAGCAAACGACCCAGAAGTTTTAAAAGACTTATACTACTGCGAGAATGAATGTTTTGAAATCAATCAGATTCCTCCTTCACGTAGGGAGGAACGCATGGAACGCCTTAGAAAGTTGTTTGGTAAGGCAGGCGAGGGAATGTTTATTGTTGCCCCGTTCTTCTGTGACTATGGTTATAACATTGAAGTCGGTGAGAATTTCTTTGTCAATACTAATTGTGTGATTCTTGATGAGGCTAAGGTGACATTCGGCGATAATGTTTTTATTGCACCTAATTGCGCCTTCTATACTGCTGGTCATCCACTTGATGTTGAGCAGCGTAATAAGAAGATAGAGTATGCACTACCTATTCATGTTGGGAATAATGTGTGGATAGGTGGCAATGTCGTCGTCGTGCCGGGTGTGACGATAGGCGATAATACTACGATTGGTGCTGGTTCTGTCGTTACACATGATATTCCAAGTGGTGTCGTGGCTGCTGGTAATCCGTGTAGGGTGATTCGAAAACTGGAAGAGTAAGGTGCTTCCTTAATTACGATCAAGAGCATGAAGATGAAGATATGAAAGAATTTTATAGTACTTATGTTATTAAGGTTTTGTTGCTTTCATTGCTACTCTTTATGGCGATAGCCTCGGTAGCACAGAACCGTCTTTCCCCTTGTAGTAAGCAGGATTATGAACTCTATGCGCCTGTACTTAAGGAGTTGTATAATCCTCTCGCCTCACAACAGTATATTGTTGTAGACGGGGAGTCTGAGAAGTACGCTTTGCAAGTAATCAAGGGTTCACACTTCTCAGAACGAACATACATACTTGCTTACAAGGACTTAAAAGGCAATAAGAAAGAAATCACTGATAGTCTTTGTCAAATGAAAATAGCATCATTGCTGCGTTATGCTGTGTTTTCTTCTACAACCTTTGTACGTAAGAAGCTTGGTATTCAACTAAAGACTTGTTTTTTCTTTGACTTGCAAGATGGGGCTGAATACTCTTCACGTAAGGTGGATGTTGGACGAGGAAGTTTGATTGATATTTTGGAAATATCATGTAATGCTGTGAAGAATAATAAGCCAGAAGTTATTCAACAGCTCATCCCTCAAATTGATTCTTTGACACGACACTTTAAGACATTTGAGTTGGCGGAGAGTTGGAATGTCTCTACGTCTGAGGGTTATGCGTATAGTTCCCCTTGTACACAATTATCTACACACTATAACGGATTTCATGTGTGTTTTCTTCGACCAGCGATGACGCCCGATGAACTCAGTAATAAATATGGGAACTTGACACAAACAGTTGCAAAGTGGTTGTTCCTAAATTCAAATATATTAGACTTCACGAGGAGTGTATATATCAATGTGTGTCGTGATAAACCTGATAAGAACAAAAGATTTTCATATAGTTATGGGCATTACTATATAAATGTAACAGAGGATGAACTGACGGAAGAAACTCTGATAGCTCTATTCAAGTTATATTTATTAAAATAGCTCCATGTGGTTTTGAAAAGTATCTTTGTCTATTAATTAATGTATAATCTTGATAGTAGTAGAATCAGTCTCTTTTTTCTCGATTGAGCTTCCTTTGTAGAATAGCATGTTATCCATGTGCCTGAAAGAGTCGCTGTCAGGTCCTGTTTAATGTAGAAAAATGTAAAAGAAGACCTGTTTTGTGGTTGTTTTTTTTACAATAAACTAAACAAAACACATATTTAACATCTTTTATACATGTAATTGTAGAATGGACGTTTAAAATGATTTAACTTTGCGATTAATAAACCTAAAAGCATTTTTTAACCTAAAGTATACTTAAAGCCTATGTACCTAAAAAGAAAAAGGACTACGAGCTTATTGATGGTGGCTTTGTTCAGTACAAGTTTACTGCATGCCAACATTACGTATGAAGCGAATGCAGCTGTTGTTCAACAGCAGTCTGTATGTAAAGGAACTGTTGTCGACAATAATGGAGACCCTGTTGTTGGTGCCTCTGTCTTTGTCGTAAGTAATGGACAGAAAAAGGGAAGTGTGACTGACCTTGATGGTAATTTTGAGATTGCAGGCGTTGCTTCTGGCTCATCACTTACTATTTCTTATGTTGGTTACAAGACCCAGCAGGTAACTTGGAGTGGTAAGGACCTTAAGGTTACTCTCCAAGAGAACAGTGAGATGCTTGATAACGTTGTTGTTGTCGGCTATGGTACTCAGAAAAAGGTTAACCTTACTGGTGCTGTCTCTGTTGTAAACTCAAAGCAACTTGAATCTCGTCCTGTAACGAGTGTTGCTCAGGCATTGCAGGGTGAGGTTCCTGGTTTGAACTTCAGCGTTGGCAATTCTGGTGGTTCACTTAACAGCCGTATGAGTATGAACATCCGTGGTATTGGTACCATCGGCTCTGGTTCAAATGCTGCCCCTCTCGTTCTTATCGACGGTTCTGAGGGTGATTTGTACTCAATCTCTCCAAATGACATTGAGAGTATCTCTGTATTGAAGGATGCTTCTTCAAGTGCTATCTACGGTTCACGTGCAGCCTTCGGTGTTATTCTTGTTACAACCAAGAGTGGTAAAGAGGGTCGTACAAACGTTTCTTATAATGGTAACGTACGTTTCTCTACAGCAACTCAGATTCCTGAGATGCCTAACTCATATGACTTCGCACGCTATTGGAATGATGCTGCTGCTAATAGTGGTGGTAATGCTCCATTCAGCCAGGATATGCTGAACAAGATTAAAAACCATATCAATGGCACACCTGCACCAGGTGAAGAGGTTACTACAACATGGCAGGGTACTGAGGCTAATGAGCCTTGGAGTATGTACACAGGTTCTTGGGACAATACCAACTGGTTCAAGGAGATGTATAGGTCTGGCGTACCTTCAACAGAACATAATATTTCTGTAAGTGGTGGTGGTAATAAGGTGAACTATTATCTCAGTGGAGCACTCCTCAGCCAGCGTGGACTTATTCGTCATGGTAAGGATAAACTCAAGAGATATAACTTCTCTGCTAAGGTTACTGCAAATCTCACTAATTGGGCAACAGTTTCTTACAACTCAAAGTGGGTACGTGAGGACTATAGTCGTCCTTCTTACATGACAGGTCTCTTCTTCCATAACATTGCTCGTCGTTGGCCGACTAACCCTGTTTTCGATCCAAACGGACACTATGTTCATGGTAATGAGATTCTTCAGATGGAGAATGGTGGTCTTGACGCTACACAGAACGATAAGCTTTATCAGCAGTTAGCTCTCGAATTCCGTCCAATCAAGGGTTGGAAGATTCGTTTGGAGGGTAACTACAATACTGTTAACTACCACAACCATTGGGATGTATTGCCTATCTACTATTATGATCCAGATCAGCATCCAGTAGCTGCTGCATGGAGTGGTGACTACGCAGCTGGTAAGTCAAACGTAGGTGAGTCTATGTCAAAGAACAACTATTATAATGGTCGTTTCTTTACAGAGTACGCATTCACATTGAACGATAAGCATGACTTTAAGTTCTTGGCAGGTTTGGATATGGAGTCTAACATTTACACTTATCTTGGTGTATCACGTGCAGACTTGATTACTCCAACTGTTCCTACACTTAACAATGCTACTAACAAGGATGTGAAGCCAGGCTTCTCAAATACTCAGTGGGCTACAATGGGTGCTTTCGGTCGTATCAACTATGCATACGATTCACGTTACCTTGTAGAATTCTCTATCCGTCGCGATGGTTCTTCACGCTTTATTGGCGATAAGACATGGGGTACATTCCCTTCACTCGCATTGGGTTGGAACATTGCTAACGAAGCGTTCTTCAAGCCTTTGACAAAGACTGTTAATACGCTGAAACTCCGTGCTACTTATGGTGCTTTGGGTAACACCAATATCACAGCACTCTATCCTTGGTTCTTGGGACAGCCTGCAAGTGCATCTGCATCTTCATGGCTTGTTAATGGCGAGCGTGTGAATATCTCTAATGTTCCTGGTTTGGTTTCACCTAACTTGACATGGGAAAGTGTTCGTTCATGGAACATTGGTCTTGACTTCGGTTTGTTCAACAACAGATTGCAGGGTACTTTTGACTACTTTGTTCGTACAACAAAGGATATGGTAGGTCCAGCTCCAGTTAAGCCTTCTATCTTGGGTGCAACACAGCCAGCTGAGAATAATAGTGATATGCGTTCTAATGGTTGGGACTTGGAAGTTAGATGGCGTGATAGAATTGGTCAGGTTGGCTATGGTATCAAGCTTGTTCTCTCTGATGACTACCAGACTATTACACGTTACTACAACCCTAACCGTCTACTCTCACAGTGGTGCGAAGGCAAGCGTATGGGTGACATCTACGGATATCAGGTAGAGGGTATTGCTCAGACTAACCAGCAGATGGACGAGTGGTTGGTTAATAACAAACCATCATGGGGTTCTAACTGGGCTGCCGGCGACGTTATGTACAAAGACCTTGATGGTGACAAGAAGGTGAACTCTGGCAAGAGCACATACGATGATATGGGTGACTTGACCAAGATTGGTAACTCTTTGCCACGTTATCGTTTCGGTATTACTTTGGATGCTAACTGGAAAGGCTTTGACTTCCTCATCTTTATGCAGGGTGTTGGTAAGCGTGACTTCTGGGATGCTTCTCCTTATAGCGTTGGTGCTAATACAGGTTTGTGGCAGAGTGCAGCATTCAAGGATCACTTAGACTACTGGCGTCCAGCGACTGACACTAACTTCGGTCCTAACACTAATGCTTACTACCCACGTCCTCTCTTTGGTCAGGGTTCTAAGAACTTCCAGACAAGTGACCGCTACTTGCAGAATGCAGCTTATATGAGAATCAAGAATATTCAGCTTGGTTATACTCTCCCTGCTGCTATCGCAAGCAAGATTGGTGCAAGCCGCGTTCGTTTATACTTCTCTGCTGAGAACCTCGTAACATTCACAAAGATGAACAAGATCTTTGACCCAGAGGCTACTGGCGGTGATTGGGGACCAGGTAAGCTCTACCCACTCCAGAGAACAATTTCTTTCGGTTTAAATCTTAATTTTTAATTCGTAGCAATTATGAAGAATATAATTTCAAATATATTGAGGGGAGGATTGCCAATTCTTTGCTTAGGCATGACGGTTACGTCATGTAGCGATTTCCTTGACAGACCGCCACTCGATCAGATCTCTCCTGACTCTTACTATACAACAGCTGATCAGCTGGGTACGTTCACTATCAACTACTATACATCTATCTTCCCTAACAACAGTGGATGGTTTGCAGGTGTAGCGACATTTGATGATGGAACAGATAACCAAGCTTCAAGAGGCGGTAACTCTGGAATGTACTTACAAGATCAATGGAAGGTACCTACATCTGGTGGTATTGGCATGAACGCTATTCGTAATGTCAATAAGTTCATCAATGAAAGTGAAGCAAAGATTGCAGCCGGAAAGGTGACAGGCACTCCTGAACAGATTAACCAGTATATGGGTGAGGCTTACTTCATCAGAGCTATGCTCTATTATAGTAAGCTCCAAGATTATGGAGACTTCCCTATTGTGTTGAAAGAACTTAACGTTGACAATGACCTCGTAGAAGCAAGTAAGCGTCAGCCTCGTAACCTTGTTGCACGTCAGATTCTTTCTGATATGGATAAGGCTATTGATAAGTTGCAAGTGACATTTGCTAATAAGGTTCGCATCAATAAGAATGCTGCTTTAGCTATGAAGTCAAGAATGGCACTCTATGAAGCTACCTTCGAGAAGTATCACAGAGGAACTGGTCGTGTGCCAGGTGATGCTAACTGGCCAGGTAAGAACAAGGAATGGAACAAGAACTTCACTATCAATCAGGATGATGAAGTAAACTTCTTCCTTGATCAAGCTATTGATGCTGCTAAGAAGGTGTGTGATGCTGTGCCTTTGAAGACTCAAAACAGCCATGTGATGAATCCAAGTTCTATTGGTCAGTACAATGGTTGGAATTCATACTATGATATGTTTGCAAGTCCAGACTTGTCTAAGTACCCTGAGGTGTTGTTGTGGCGTCAGTTTAATTCAAATTTGACACCATCTCTTGCTCACCTCACTTCTAATAAGCTTCGTGGTGGTGCGTCTACAGGTTGGACACGTGGACTCGTAGAGTCATTCCTTATGAAGAATGGTTTGCCTATCTACGCATCTGGTTCAGGCTATCATGGTGATACTACTGTTGATATGACTAAGACCGATCGTGATGAGCGTCTACAGCTCTTTATGTTTGGTGAGTCTGACGTTCTTGGTATTGACCAAAAGAGTATTGACTTGGCTAACAAGAAATTGGCTGCAGGAGCAACTCCACTTACTAAGATCTTGTTCAATGCTGCAACACTTTTTGCAACAGACCAGGCAAGTAGAGACGTAACTGGTTATCGCCAGCGTAAGTTCTACAACTACGATCCTGCAATGCAGTTAGGTCAGACTTTCTCAGATGTTGATGGTCAGATTATCATCCGTGTTGAGGAAGCTATGCTCAACTATATTGAGGCTTCTTACCTCCGTACAGGTTCATTGGATGCAACAGCAACTGGTTATTGGACAGCTTTGCGTGCACGCGCTGGTATCACTGCTCCAATCTCAACAACTATTGCTGCAACTGATATGAGTAAGGAGGCTGATGTGAATCGTCCATCATACGACTGGGCAGCATTCTCTGCTGGTCATCCAGTGGATGCAACACTCTATTCTATCCGTCGTGAGCGTCGTAGCGAGTTTGCAGGTGAAGGTCTTCGTAATGATGACTTGATTCGTTGGGCATCTTTGGATCAGGTGAAGAACTATCAGATTGAGGGTGTTAACTTCTGGGATCAGATTTATCAGAATCCTTCTTTCGTAAATGATAAGGGTGTGAGTCTGATTATTGCTGATGGTGAGTCTAATGCTACGATGTCAGCTAAGACACTTTCAAAGTATGTTCGTCCTTACCAGATTCAGAAGACTAACAACATTCTCTATAATGGTTACACCTTCTATCAGGCACATTACTTGTCTCCATTCTCTTATCAGGAGATGCAGCTCTGTTCACCTGATGGTACTGCAGAGAACTCTAATTTGTACCAGAATATCTACTGGCCAGTTCAGGCAAATGGTGAAGCTATCAAGTAAGTTTATGCTGAATAAAGTATAATCAATTAGATTACAAATAATGTTAGAGGGTGTGTCAAGCGATTGATACACCCTCTTTCTATAGTATGTTGTAAGGAGTTAATGCTCAACCCCATGTGTGACGAGTAACAAGATATATTTCATAAAACAGCCTTATAAGTTGTTGAAGTCATTTTTTATAGACGCTTCACTTGTATATGTGAGAGTAAAAGGATATCTTTGCAAGATATCTTTTATGATATTTATACGTAGTTTTTTGCCACAATAAATTAATTATGTTATCATTTACTATCATTATACTAATTTGTATTCTTGTTCTTGTTGTATCACTATTAGCGAGTCATTGGAATAGTGGTGCGAAGAGTGGGGAGTCGGTAAAAATAGAAACACTTTACAAAAAGAATTGGCGCTCCTTTTTTTGGATATCCCTACGTGCGTTGTCGTTTGCTTTGGTTACTGCCTTTTTGTTCTTAGTGTTACTTGCATCGTTTGCAGGTGATGATGCAGCCGAATGTTGCTTTTTATTAATGATATTTGTTATTGGAAGCTGGTTTATTTCAATACCTATTCTTGTTATTTATACCTGCTCAGCAGTGCAAGCCATTCGGCATCGTGATTATAAGAATAAAGTTTTTCTTGGCTGTCATTGTTTCAATGTCCTTCAGCTACTTTGTTTTGTGATTTTTTGGAGTTTACTTATTTCTTCTTAAACCCGATAGGCAATTCTTTAAATCAATTTTCCTGTCACTGCTGTCATTCTTTGTGGAGAGGTAATAGTTTGTTATTCAGTAAGTTCTTTTTAAATGTTAAAATGACAGCAACTTGAAAATAAAAATCTAAGATGGTAATGTGTAATAAATGGCTTCTAAGTTAAGTGGGATTTGCCTATTTATTTATGAACATGTTTTAGTTTGTTCTCTTGTAATTTCGAAGATAAATAAATATCTTTGTCCAATAATGTTCTGAAAGTTTAATCAACATACAATATGATTATTTTTGCTGTTAACATTTTGCTTTTCTTGATAGTTCTTGGTGTTTGGCTATGGATGGATACCAGGAAGAAAAGTAAGCAAAAGGATGTAGTTGTCGATGCAGAGGGTTCTTGTAAAAGCTATTATCGTTTCTTCTTCTGGCTGTTTCTACGTTTTTTGATATATGTTCTTGTAACAGTCCTGTTGTTTACAATCATGTTGAGCTTCTACGAAGATGATTATCCAGAGGATTCGCTCTCCTGGTTAATGATTTTTGCAATACTTGGTTGGTTCATTTCAATACCTATTGTTCTTGTTTATATCTGTTCTCTTGTACAGTCGGTTTGGTATCGTAATTATGTGAACAATATCTTTCTTGGACTCCATTGCTTTAATATCTTACAGGTGTTGTGTATTGTCGGTTTTGCTGTTGTTCCACAAGAAGAATGTACTCCTGAGACGATGGAGGCGTCCTACAAGGCTAATCGGCAGAATATAGAGAGACTTATTAAGGTTACAAGAAGTTGGCTACCAGACAGTACTGGGTTCTCTGTAGAGTATTCGAAGCATGGAAAACTGACGGATTGGGGCGTATCATCAAAGCAACAAGTTAATTTCAAAGGTGATGAGATAGAGTCGAAGAAAGAACAGGAAAGAGAACTACAAAAGATAGGATTAAGTATAGAAAAGCTTGATTCAGTTCGTTTAGTCTTGCAGAAGATGGGTTATCGAGGCTTGTCTGTCAGTAGAGGTGGTACTGTAAGTGACTATACAGAAATCGTTTATGGGGTGACTGGAAATAAAGAGTTTGATTATAGAATCTATGATAAACCGCTCACAGACTCACTTGCGTATGAGTTAAATCGGCATTATAGCCTTGTTGTCTACAATCGATATGTAGTGTTTAGTTGTGTGGAATCAATTGATTATGATTGTCCTTTCCCTGGTAAATATGCCTATTTACAAAAACATACATTGTCAAAGTAGTGGGGTGTAAAGGTGCGTACATGGTTTATAGTGCGTTGTTATTTATAGAAAAAGCCCTCATCCTTTTACAAAAGCTATAGCTATGTAGATGGATGAAGGCTTTTTGTTTAGGCTGCTTTTTAGCTCTTTAGAACTTGTAAGTAACTGTAGCTTTTATGTTCCGTGGAGCACCTGGGAAGGAACGGAGTTTGTCATAACCACCCACCCAATAAACTTTGTTCATTGCGTTGTCGAGATTTAACTGTACCTGCAGGTTACGGAGACGATAGTAAAGTGCTGCATTGAGGAGTCCATAGCCAGGATAGACAATGGTATTCTCACGTCTTCCAACCTGTCCGTAACGCTTTGTTACAGCATTGAAACCCAGACCGAAACCAAAGTTGCGTAGTGTACCTGTCTGAATGATATACTTTGACCAAATGTTGAATGAGTTACGTGGTGTGTTTGGACGTTGCATACCATAGTCTTTCTCTGAGTTGGTAGCAGTCTTTGTGATAGCAGCATGGGTGTAGGCATAGTTAGCAACGATACTCCAATTAGGAAGAATGAAACCTGCGACATCTAATTCAATTCCCTTTGATGTCTCTTCTCCCACTTGTTCTAATAACTCTGGATTATTTGCATCGTTGGCATTATAGAGTGTATTGCGTTTCTGAAGATGGAAGAAAGAAAGGGTAGTACTGAGTCGTTTGTCAAACCATTCACCTTTCAAGCCCGCCTCCAACAGCTGGCTGTATTCTGGGTCGAATGGTCCACCGGTGTTAGGGTTACCCTGTACGGATGCACTCTGTGGCTCAAAGCCTTTTACCCATGTACCATACACATTCAGATTCTTATTGATTGAAACGACAGCGCCAAGGCGTGGAATGAACGCATGCTGCGTGGTACGGGTCTCCTTATTGGTCTTATAATTTAGTACATCAGTGAATATTTCCTGGCGAATACCCAAGAGAAGCTTTACTGGTCCTACTTCCATCTGCTCTTGAAGATAGATGCCATGAGAATACTGCAGGTAAGGAGAGAGTGCTGTTGATACAAAGATATACTTTGAATAATCACGTTCAATGTTGTTATTATTGCTTGTCAAGTCATAGTAAGGCACATTCGTTCGTGGATTACCATCCTTGTCGAGTACGTATTTAGTAATGTTGGCAGGCTTGAAAGCTGTTGTTGTCGTACCGTCTTTTAGCAGATAGCCTCCAGCAGTCATTGCTGATGAGCCAGCTTGTTGTGCCATTTGGAAATAGTCATAACCTAAAAGGATACGATGATTAACGGGACCTGTGCTTACGTTATAGTTAAAATAGGTGTTGAAACTATTGTTGCGGAAGTGACGCTGGCGTACAAGGCACTGCATAAGAATGCGTGACGGACTCTGTGTACCATCTGCTAACTTCACATAAGCATTAGCCTGATTGTGCTCACGAAGGTCTTCATCATAAGAAGAGTTCAGATAGGTAGCATTGAAAGAGAGGTTATCCGTGAACTTATGAGTTACACCAAGTGTGATATTCACGAGGTTCTCCTTAAGATAGTCATTTGTTGCAGAGAGCGAACGACTAATTGGTACTGAATTGAGGTCGCCATCTCCAAAGATAGGCTGACCACGGTCAACCTTGCCATCGGTGCGCTGATAAACGATGTCGACGTTAAAGCGTGTCCTTTGTGTTGGGAGAAACGAGAAAGATGGTGCAACGATATAGTTTGTATTTTCCTGTAGGTCACGGTAAGAATCAGTATGTTCGTAACCGATATTAAGACGATAAAGTAGGGTATGCTTCTTGTCTAATGGTCCTGTAAAATCTCCGTAGGTGTTCAGTGTGTTGAAGCTACCAACGGTTGTTGATACTGTATTGCGCTGAAAAGGTAGTGGTTTCTTAGTTACACGATTAATAACACCACCCGGAGCAGCATTGCCGAAGAGAGCAGAAGCAGGACCTTTGATAACTTCAACACGCTCGATATTTGCCAATGACTGCTGTTTCCAAAGACTTGTCTGTGCTCGCATACCATTGACAAGGTTACCAGAATTACGGTTACCAGTAGTACGGAAACCACGGATAGAGAAGTCATTATAGAAGGTATATTGGTTTACACCACTGATATTCTTTACCACCTCATTAACAGTAGTTGCTCCTTGGTCGCGTACCAACTCCTTTGTTACGTAACCGATAGATTGTGGAATGTCTTTCAAAGGTGTCTCTGTCTTTGTACCGATGAAAGAGTTGGTATTCTTATAGGAACGTTCGTTACGTCCAATTACTTCTACCGTCTGCAACACCTGGTCGTGCAGGTAAGGTGTTGAGAACAATGTGTCTTGTGTAAGGCTGTCTGTTGAGACTTTACCCATAGTGTTCTCTTGTGCATTTATTGGCAGAACTGCAGAGTATAATAATGTGCCCGTTAATAATAAACAAGAGTGTAATCTTTTAACCATATTGATAAATATAATAATCCTGAAATAATTTATAAGCGGTGCAAAAGTATATATAAAATATGAATACTACAATACCTAAGAGTTGGTATAAATTAGTTTCTGTTAGGTTATTGAGTGACAATATGTAATAATAAGTCCCTACTTATGTGTGGTGTGAGAGTACTTGTAAAAGTTAGAAAGAATGGTCTAACTTCCGTATCTCTCCAAATGTAGCGAGAAATAGAATGTTAGTTTACCCTTATGAAAAAGCTGTTAGCTGAAGAGGGGACGCTAAACGAGTAAATAGAAATTGTAAGGATATTTCTGTGATTACTCCCTCTTCATTCAGAGAAAAGGCTGTATATGAGGGAAGAAGAGGCCTAACTACGTTCAAGAACATGCTCTTCTTATATGAAGAAGACGCCCTTCTTGCTGCAAGAGGGACGTCTTCTATGATGCAATCTGTAATATGTTGATTTTTTGTATGTTATGAGCTTGGTTGTTGGGGATGTTATATCCTTTCGGTGAAGATGTTTTATACGATGTTATGTAATGATTTTTTATCACTTTACTGGTTCTTTTGAAACATGGAAGATTACCCATTACGTTTCTATGAAGATGTTGAGCAAAGTAGTAGCTTACGTTCTGTTTCTTCGTGTAACGTCGGCTGGAAAGTTATTAGTCGGACGGTAAGTCGTCTCTTTTCTATTAACTACGTTACCCAACAATAATGTTTTTTACACCTCTGTATTCTGAAGAACATACTTCGGAGACTCACCATACTTGTTTGCTTCTGGCTGACTATCTTGTAGAAGGAAAACCAGAATTGTAATACCTAAGGCGATGTTTATTAGATAGAAAACGATAGCTAAGATACCTGTTATGCTTGTTATAGCACTAATCAAAACATTCATTGCGGCCTGAATATCTTGTGATCGTATGGCTTCTAAATATGCGCTGAAGTTGAAAGACACAAAGAAAAGTGTACAAGAAATTGTTCCCACACAAGCTTGGGCAGCCCACCACCATCCGCTTCTTCCAGTGTCATGCAAACGACGGAACTGCATAGAAATACCTGCAATACTAAGAACAAGTGCTACAAGAGGTCCGACAAAGGGAACTAATGATATAACAAAAGCAGCGATGAAAAGGGTAAGAAAGCCCCACCAATACTCAGAACGACGGATGCGACCATTGAACTGAAAGAATTTCTTGAATACGTTCTGTGCTGCTACAGCAAACTCAACTTGTGGTAATTCTTTGTACTGTGACATAATTTAGTATAGTTTTATTTGTTAATCTTAAATGCTCATTTGTCTTATTCTTTCAGGAGGTCAGGGCGCAATCTTCTGGTTCGTTCCATTGCCTGATCAAACTCCCATTGTCTAATCTTTGCCTCGTTACCACTTAGCAGAATCTCTGGAACATCCCAACCATTATAGCTACGAGGGCGAGTGTAGATAGGTGCTGAGAGCATATCATCCATAAAACAGTCGGAAAGTGCACTCTGTTCGTCACTGATAACACCTGGAACCAGTCGTACAACAGCATCAGCAATGATGGCGGCTGGTAGTTCACCACCTGTTAAAACAAAGTCGCCAACAGATATTTCACGTGTAATAAGATGGTCGCGTACGCGTTGGTCAACACCTTTATAATGTCCTGCAAGAATAATGAAGTTACCTCCCAACGAGAGGTCATTGGCTATCTTCTGATTAAATTGTTCGCCATCAGGAGATGTAAAGATAACCTCGTCGTACTCCCGCTCTTCCTTCAAAGCAGTGATACAACGATCAATAGGTTCAATCTGCATGACCATACCAGCTTGTCCACCAAAAGGATAGTCGTCAACACGCCGCCATTTATCCTTTGTGTAGTCACGAAGATTGTGCAGACGAATCTCTGCCAACCCTTTCTTTTCTGCTCTGGCAAGGATACTTTCATGTACGAATCCTTCCAGCATCTCTGGTAATACGGTGATGATATCTATTCTCATATAGGCACAAAGTTAACTAATCTTTTGCTATTACGTTGATAGTTTAGGATTTTTTTGTAACTTTGCGGTAGATTCTAATATATAAACTAAGAATAGTTATGAAGAGATTCTTTACCCTCGCTATCTGTATGATAGCAGCTTTTTGTTGTGCAAACGCACAAGATGTCCAGTTGCATTATGACTTAGGTCATAGTCTTTACAAGAACCTAAGTTCTCGTACGTCGGTAACAACAACAGTAGAAATGTTCAAGCCTGATACATGGGGTTCTACCTATATGTTTACTGATATTGACTACAAGAGCGATGGAGTGATGGGTGCTTATTGGGAGATTTCACGTGAGTTTAATCTTACGAAGAATAAGCAGTGGGCTGCACATGTTGAGTATGACGGTGGTTTAGGCTCTGGTAAAACTATGGATAGCTATTATGGTAATCGTTATCAGCATGCTGTTCTTCTTGGTGGAGCATGGAACTGGGCTTCAAAAGACTTTTCAAAAACGTTTAGTCTTCAGTTGATGTATAAGTATCAGTTTAAGAATGCTCACACTGGTGCACATCCTTTCAGTGGTTTTCAGCTGACAGAGGTATGGGGTACAACCTTCGCTAAGGGTCTTTGTACATTCTCTGGATTCTGTGATCTATGGTATGATCCAAATGTTAATGGTAAAATGATACTTCTCTCTGAGCCTCAGTTCTGGTTTAATCTCAATACGCTTAAGGGAATGAAAGATGTAAATCTCTCTTTGGGTACTGAGGTTGAGATTAGCAATAACTTCGTATGGAATGACAAAGGACAGAATAACCACTTCTATGCTATCCCTACAGTGGCAGCTAAGTGGACCTTCTAAAAGATTTATTTATATATAACAGAAGATGTGTCAAAATGCAAATCTCATTTTGGTAATCTTACAGTTAGAAATAATCCAAGAAAAAGACCATTTCTATACTCGGTTTTGAGTAAAGGAATGGTCTTTTCTTTGCCTTTAGAAGAATCCAACTTATAGATTGAAAGTTACCAAGTTAATGATTTGTGTTTTGCCTCCCTTTTATTTGTATGAACTGCGAAGATAAGTAGTTGAGAGCTTAGCTTGAAAAAAGGACTATGTGAAGCCGTGAATTCAAGCACCTAATTCTGCACTGCCGTTTTCCAACAAAGCTATCACTTTGACTTCTTTGACGTGCTGAAGAAATACCTTGTCAATTAGTACGGACAATGTACTGAGTATTACGCACACGACAGAACAACTCTAAGAGCCTACTTATAATAGGTAGATTGGGAATCACCAATCTACCATTGTAGTATCGATATTAGTTAGAATCTTATTTATGACTTTATTGACAAAAGAAAATTGTTCAATTGCATCATTTGCAAGTACAGCCTCATTATCTCCGCTTAATATAAAATAGCCCAATGGGTGTTCTAT
>ERZ1674208.39-NODE-39-length-21774-cov-6.497491_pt1 | contig 21774 bp, 39 predicted proteins | sample MGYA00581113_ERZ1674208 | MGnify/ENA primary metagenome ERZ1674208 (study PRJEB41354, sample SAMEA4873350) | human saliva metagenome | biome: human-associated habitat [ENVO:00009003]; feature: mouth environment [ENVO:08000002]; material: saliva material...
ATTCCAGCGGTAAAAACGGCCTGCGAGGACCACGCACCGCGAGCACGACGGGGGGTTCAGCATCCGCACGTACCCGACGCGGGGCCGGGCGGCGATCTGCACGCCCGCCGCACCACGGCCTGCGTCCGCGACCTCGGTGAGGACCATCATCGAAAGCTGACGGCCACCAGCCGCGAGCGCCTGGGCGGGTTCCATGCCGTCGGCTATGAGTGTGCGGGTGGTGATGGCGGGGCCGCGTAGGAGGGTGTCGAGGTTGCGTCCGTCGGCTGCGAGGCCTGCGAAGGCGTCGGGGTCGACGAGGCCGTCGGGCGGGGCCCATTGGCCTTGTTCGCCGAGGGCTAGGGCGCCGCTGACGAGGGCGCTGGTCGCCGCCGTGCGTTGTGCGGTGGTGATCGCCGCTGTGACTGCGGGGATGCGCTCGCGCCAGGCGTCGGCGATCCAGTTGGGCCCGAGGCGGCGCCAGTGGCGTGTCGCGACGGCGAGCGCGCGTGCCTCCTGCTGGCGGACCAACCCGTAGTGTGTTTCAATCGCGGGCGGAATCGATGCCATGGCCGGTGCCCAGGTCGTCGTCGGTCAGCGTGGGGGTGGTCTTTTCCAGGAGCCGAAGCAGGTCCGGGTCTGTCTCCTCCTCGCGCAGGTAGGCACGCTCCGTCGCCTTCCTTGCATCGTCCCAGCCGAGCTCGTCCCACACGCCCTCGCGGCTGATGAGAGACTTTCCGCCCGCAAGCTTCTGCAGGGCGTCAGCCTTCTGGCTGAACGTGGGGGTTGCGGGGTCGTGCCAGGCGACGTTCACAGCGCCCATGGGGATTGCGTGTCCCATGATCCGGGCGGCAATCGTGAGCGCGCGGGAGAGGGCGGCCCCGCACTCGGCGTTGACACGCTCCACCCGTTTCACCAGCTTGGACTCTTCGGCGCGGATCGCGCCCTCGGCGGGCGGGTTCGTCGTGATGAGGCCGAAATACCGTGCGGGGAAGCCCGTCAGTGACGCGGCGAGCTTCCCGTACAGCTCAATTGTGCTGTGAAAATTGCTCAGCTCGCCGGGGGCAAGCTGGGTGACCTTCGCGCCAGCGTTTTGCAACGCGACAAACGGGTTCAGGTAGTTCGTCCACGCGCTGGGGTCGGCGAAGTCACTGCGCTTGGCGCCCATGATTATGCGCTTCGGGACCGCGTTGGTTTCCAACGCGGCCTGCATCTGCGTGATCGCACGGGCGGCGGCGTCGGTGACGCCCATGATGTCGTCCATCTCCGAGTGGCCGGTCGTTTCGCCCGTCATTTGACGGTTGAACGAGGGGATCACGGGGACTACGCCGAGGTGGTGGTTGTCGCGGTCGACGACGCGCCACGCGCCGCCCACGGTCGCGTAGGTGGTGGTCGTGTCGGGCGTGTAGATCGTCGCGTAGCGGGTCTGCGTGCCGTCGGCGCCCTGGTCGGCCACGATGCGCACAGCGTGCGTGATCGCCTTTCGGCGGTAGTCGAACTTGACGGTCATTTGACGGGGAGATTCCACGCAAATGATGGGGTAGTCGCCCTCCTGGTCGCCGACGCCGACGGACAGATACGACCTCCCGTAGATCAGACGGTCTCGCTTCCACTTGCACAGCTCTGCGGAGAGGTCGTTCGCGTCGACCAAGGCGCGAAGATCATCAGCAACGTCGGGATGCGCGGGCACCATAACGCCGCGCACATCCTGTCTTTCCTCGATTGTGTCGACCACGACGCGCGGCCAGTTGACGACGGTCTCGAGCGAGCGCAGGGCCGGGGGCAGCGCCAGGCCGAGGTGCTGCAGGGTCTGGCGGCCCTCGTAATAGGCGCGGTGCTTGCGGTCTGCCGGGGCCAGAGCGTTGAGGGCGTTCTCGGCGTCGGCGAGCAGGCGCTCTTCGGCGCTGGTGATCTGGTCAGTCATGTCGTGTCCTTTACCATGCGAAGCTGATAGCGCCGCCGGGTTCCCAGCCTTCGGCGTGCTCATCCGCCGCGGCCTCGTGGGCCAGAATGTCTGCCATGAGCACATCGATTTTCATGTGCTCAGCGGGCTTACCGAGGATGAACTTGTCGCCGGGCTTAGCGACCTTCCGGGCGTGGAGCGCGCACAGCTTCGCGGTCTCATCCCGGGTGTGCGTGGTCAGGCCTTCGGCGAGATCCTCACGGAAACGCACCAGGGCCGCGAACATGCGTGTGATCGAGTTCGTAGGCCACTGCACCACCACGTAATCGCCGTAGAGGTTCTCCCAGTGGTCTATCTGCGTTTCCCAGTGCCTCGGGTCGCAGTAGAACCGCTGCACCGTGTAGCGGTCCATGAGCTCAGCGACCGCCGCGTCCACCTCACCACGCGGGATACGACCCTCGGGCCATTCCTCGGGGTTCCACACGGTAGGCCGTTGATCTGGGCCGTACGTGGGGGTGAAGCGCAGGCCGTCGACGGTTTCGGCGCGAATCGCCGTCCAGTCACCCGACCGCGAACCGTCAAAGCCCAGGGCGATTTCACAGCCCGGTTCGGGCTGTTCGTCGCGCGTCTGGCGATCCCAGACCTTCTCAGTCAGATACGACCCCTTGCCCTGAACGAGGCGGTTGCCAAAAAAGCGCTCGGCCTGCGTCGGGTCGGTTTCCATGAGCTCGTCGACCTCGGCGTCAATCGCCTTGGGGTCCACCCACGGGGATGAGGCGTACACGAAGCGGTGAATCTTGGAGCGATCCGCCTTCTTCGTGTAATCCCAGTCCAAGGGGGGCTTCTCGTAGAACTTGAAGATGTCCCGCGCCCTCGACTGATACGCCTGTTGTGCGGCGCTGTCCTCCATTGGGTCCCACGGGTTCGTGAGCTCAATGGTGCGGCCCTGCATACCCGCAACGGCGCGGCGGATCGTCTGCCACGTGTTCAGCACGCCCGACTGGGGCGTGTACAGGCCAGACTCATCCGCGATAGCGCACGTGAACGGCTGGCCGAGCTTGGAACGCGCCGCGCTCGTGACGGGAACGATCTTGCCTTCATTCGGCAAGCGGATAAAGCCCTCACGGACGCGCACGAAGTCGCCGAGCGGGCCGCTCTTAATCATTGCCTGCAACGGCTCGTAAACGTTCCGCGTCTGGTCCTCGGCGAACGCGAGTAGGGCGATCAGGCTTTTGTCGCGGGGGCGGCCCATGGCCTCCCCAGGCTCATACCAGTACTCCCAGCCGCAGCCACACCCGTGGTCCGAACAGCGGTACACGTCGCCGTCGCGCGCCCAGCCCGCGAACATCGCCGGACCCATACCCTCCGCGAGCGCCACTGCCGCCGCGAGCGGCGACTTACCTGACTTCTGAGGGCCCACCCACAGGCTACGACGGTAGGTGAACGGCTCCACCAGCCGGTGCGGGTCCGCGACCGCGTTGGCCTTGATGCGGTAATGGTTGGCGTTGCAGTACAACTGCCAACCGTTGAGTACGAGCGGTTGATTGAAGTAGACGCCGGATGGGACGAGGCAGTGGGCCTCGATCCAATCCGAAACCAGGAAACCCAGAGTGTGATCCGGGTTGAAGTCCAAGCTGAGTGGGGGCGGCGCGTATTCGTCATGTGCCATTGGCGTCACCGTCGACGACGGTCATGCCAGCGAGACGGGCGCGGGATGAGCGGCGGCGGGCCGGGCGCTCAGAGGGTTCGGCCCCGGCGGCGGGTTGGCCGGTCGTGATCTGCCAATGATTCAGCGCCAGGCCCGAGGGCGTGAGGCCGATCTGGTCTGCCAGGCGCATGAGCGCAGTCTTGTCGCCAGCCTTCGCGCCTTCCTCCTCGCACGTGACGGCGAGGCGCACCCATTGCGCTACGTTGTACGTCATCCAGGGCTGTTCACGCCAGACCTCGGATTGAGGCTGTCGCCATGCCCATGCCCATAGCTCGAGTTCGCGCTTCCAGCGCAGCTCTGTTGCTAGCTTGCGGAACCTGCGGCCCCCGTTGGGCAGGGTCTCCCAGAGCTGCATGGGGGGCATGGCGAATTCGGGGACGGGCGCGGTGGCTGGGACGCCGCCGAGCTGTCGGAAAGCGACCCCACGGGCGTCGCTACGAGCGCTGTTGGGGTTGACGGGCGGCCCACTTCGGGCGCGCGCTCCACCGGACGGCATAACTGTCTCCTCGCTGGCCGGCGTCGCGCCTGCCTGCTGGGCTACCCGGCGTCGCGCCGGGCGGCTTTTCAGTTTCGGGCGGAAGGTTTTGAACCCTCCGCACTTTTTTCACCCCTCACCGGCGGTCTGACGGGCCCCCGGTCGGGGCCACCCCCCTGGGGGGTGTATGCGTCAGTCCGTTTCGGTTCGGTCGTATTTGTGCGCCGCTTTGCCTGCGGCGCTGCGATTGCAAAAAACGTGTTCTGGTCCGCGAATGATCGAACGATCATCGTCATCATGACCAAGATCAAACGGTTCGCCTGCCTCGATGGGCTTACCACACCGCCAGCACACGGCCTGGCCGGCCTCCACCAGGCGGGCGGCCCGCGCGCGGGCGGCCCGGTAGTGGCTGTCATACCCGCGCGCGGTTGAGTAGCCTCGCTGCTGTTCGCGCTCGCGGTTGTGGGTTGGGCATAGGCGGGGGCCGGGATGGGGGATGAGGACGGGGCATCCCGGGTGTGGGAAGCGGCGGCTGGACATGGTCTGTGTCCTCACGGTGCGGGTGTGGGGGCGGGTGTTGCGGTGTCGTGTCGCTCGCGTGGTTGCGTGCCCGTCGTTGGGCTTGGGTTCAGCGCTTGCTTGGAGGCTGCCTTGGTAGGTGCCACTGCATGTGCGGGGGGGATGATACGCAAGACCCCCGACCTGTTACTGGGTCGGGGGTCTTGGTATCGATCATGAGACGGGTATCCGTGGCACACTACACCCGCTTCAAGTGTGACACTAGCACACTTAGGGGGTATCCGCTACTTGGTATCCGCGCGTGTCGCCACCTGCGCGCGGTGGGCCTTCTGTAGTTTGGCAGTGGCTTTGACGGCTGCGGCTAGGTCACCGTCTATGGTTGCGTCCATGGTGTCGCGGCGTTCCATGAGCTTGACGACGACGCTCACGGTCTCTGGGTCACCCTGTGAGGCGAGAGGCCAGAGGGCCGCGCTCATCTTGTCCAGCCGCCTGGCTTCGACGTCGGGGTCGTAGTCGCGTGGGTCTTGTTTCTTCCCGGCTTTGATGAGGGCCTTCACGTCCTTGACGGTGGTGTCGAGCAGTTCGGCGATCTTCGCGACGCTTAGGCCTGCAGTGGCGAGGTCGAGAGCGCGCAGGGCCAGTTCGTCGGTCATTGCACCCACCTTGCTTGGACGATAGTTAGCGCTACAACAAGCGCCGCTGTGGCTATCTGAGCCGCTCCGAAAGCCTGGTCGCCGCCCGCGATATTGGCGTACCCCTTCGCGGCTGTTATGGCAGCCACCGTGATAGGTGGGGCGTCCCGGCATATGCGAGTGAAGCGTCCGCGCTTCATGCTGCACCCTGCTCACGGTCGAGGCGGTCGTGGACGGCGGCGACCTGGTAGAGGGGGCCTGGCTCGGTGGGCACGTGCCCACGGTGTGCCCACTGCCTGAGCCTGTCATGGGACAGGCTTGGGAAAGCTTGGGAGAGGGTCGCCCAGTCCACGTAGATGGCGGGATTACGGGTGTTTCGGAGCACGTCGTTCAGGGCTACTTTACGTGTCATTTCTTGGTCGTCCTTATCTTGGTACCAGCGGTCACACCGCTCGCAGGAGCCGTGTTCGGGGATGCCGGTCGGGGTGGGGTCTGTGGTGATGTCGCCGCCGCAATTCGGGCACGTGCCGATGGTGGCGTGGGCGTGGCCGGTCGCTCGAGCGAGAACGCGCCACGTGTCGGTGATGGTGTCTGCGAGGGCTTCCCAGTCGGCTGCGTGGTCCTGTGCCCACGTGATGGTGCCGATCAGGTAGGGGAGCGTGGAGCGCCGCGCGGGCGCGGGCTCGCTGCGCTCATCTGCGAGCTGCACCGCCCACGGGTGGAGGATGTCGAGCACGCCGCGGCTGGTTCGGATGCCGGTGGGGCCGTCGTCGGTGGTGTCGAGGACGGCGGCGAGGTGGTAGGGGAGGCCCCCGCCGGTCCCGCTGTGGCCGACCGAGGTGGGGCGGGGTGAGTGCAAGCCGGTCGCGGCGTGTGCGGCGTTGTCGAGCGCGGGAATCCAGGCTGCGATCTGCGAGAGCATCTGCATTGGCGTGGGCATTGGCGGGGTCTCCCTTCCGATTTTAGAGGGGTGGGCTGTACATATTAAAACGGGGGATCGGTGGGCAAGGGTTGGTTGGCCCACGGGCTGCCGCCGCCGGGCTGACCCGTGACGTTGCCAGGCGCGGGCGCTGGCCCGCGCTGCGCCTGGTACTGGCGGCGCGCGGCGGTCGATCCGAGGAAACGCGGATTGAGCACCTCGAGGGCTTCGTGCCGCTGGCCGTCCTTGCCGGTGAATTCGACCTTGGCGATCACGCCACTGAGGGCGACCTGGTCACCCTTCCGGCACGTCTCAGCGATCCACGAGTGGCGCTCGCCCCACAGGGCGGCGCGCACCCACACCGGGGCGCCCGCGTCCTCCCACTCGCCCGTGGGCTTACCGTCGTGGCCTCGGCGCTGCCTGCGCGGCGTCGCACAGATCCGCAGATCCGTGACTTGCTGACCGCCCTGGGTCCACCTGACTTCGGGGTCAGCGCCAAGGTTTCCGCTGATGGTTGCTTCGATTGCCATGATGATGACTCCTTTTCGTTGATTTCACGCCGATTGTCGGACATAGGCTGGTTGATGTGGGGCCGCGAGCGCGTTTATTGCCCGCCCGGTCGATTCGCTGTGTGGCGTTATCCGGGCCTCTCAGCCCCTCGGGTGGGTGTGGGTACCGCCGGGGGGTTGTTCGCCTGTCAGTGGCCCGCGCTGGGGGCTTGTCGGGGGGTTGCTGCGTCGAGCATGGCCTGCCACTCGGGCGGTGGGGGCGCCGATGGCAGTTCGCGGCGCTGCCGGGGTGTGCGTTGGATGGCGTGCCAGGCGCGGGCGTCGGCCTGTGCCCCGTCGCATCCGGCCTTGATGGCGCGGATTTGGGCTTTCTTCCAGGCTGCCCAGTCGCCGGGGGTGTCGGCGAGTTCGTCTGGCGGCTCGGGTAGGCCCATGCGGACGGCGGTTTCGAGCCTGGCTTTGCCGAGGGCGCGCCAGCGGCGGTTGATGTCGGCGGGCATGATCCATGCGCGTTCGTCCTGGTAGTGCTCGGTGACGATGCGCAGGGCGTCCTGCAGGGGCAGGTTCTGGTCGAGGGCTTCGGACCATGCGAGGGCTGCGGCTTGGTTTGCTTGGCGGTTGTCGTATGCGGCTGCCTTGGCAAGCACCTTGGCGGCTTCGGTGGGGTTCATGCTGCGCCTCCTTCGATGGCGATCAGGCTGGGCTGGCTGTTGGGCTGGCGTGTGGGGTCGAGGCTCTCAGCGAGGGCGAGCCACCCGTTGACGCGTTCGTCAGTGGTGGCACGCGGGGCGGGTGCCCGGTGGGGGCCGTGGGCTTGTTCCTGGCACCGCCTGGCCCAGTTGCGCCACGTGGCCGCCCAGTCGGCCTTGCGGCCCTTCGCGCCGGGCTGCGCGGCCCAGTAGTCGCGGAAGCGCTCAACCTCGAGGCCGTTCGCCGCGGCGGGCGCGTTGGCGCGGGTCCAATCCGCGAGGGCCTGGTCCGGCTGCCACCCGTCGGGCAACCGCGTGCCCCTGGCTTTCGAGGGCTTCGAGGGCTTCGAGGCGTTCGCGGTTGCCGGGGCCGCGTCAGCGGCGACGGTCACGAGCTCAGCGGTGGTCTCAGTGATGCCCTCGGCGTGGGGGGTACCCGTAGGGGGGGTAGTAATATTCTCCTTACTCCTTACTCCTTTCTCCTTGTCCCGAGTGTCACGGGGGTTGTCACGCCCCATGTCACGCACGTTGTCACGCGTGACATTGTCGGTTTTGGTGGGGTCGGACTTTCGCGCGCGCTCGCGGGCTTTTCTCGCCCTCGCAAATGCTCGTTTTGACTCTGTTCGCTCCTGGATGTCACGCCAACTGTCGTTCCATTTCACCCACGATGTCACGCTTACGGAATCGTCATTTTTTGTGACAAGACCGTGACTGTCACACGTGATCACGCGTGACATGGCGTCGGGGATGCCGAGGCGGTTGACGGCGACCTCGAGGGGGATGACGCCGTCGGTTTCGGGGTGTGCTGCGCACCAGGCGAGGGCGCGCACATACCACAGCTCTGCGTCGGGGCCGACGGCGATAATTGCGGGATCGTCGTAGTACGCGGCGGCGAGGGCCGCGTAGCGGCCGGGCCGCTTGAAGCCGGTGCGTGTCATTAGCTCATCCTTTCGTCTGGCTCTATGCGGATCTCTATTTGCTGGTAGTCGGCGAGCGCGTAACCGCTGATGTCTGCGATCACCCACCCGGTTGGGATGGTCTGTAGCGCCTCGATGAGTTCGCCGGGGTCGATCCGTTCGCCGTGTTCGACGCGGATTGTGAGTAGCTCGGTACGGACTGCGCTAAGCATCTTCGTGTTTCCGCTCTGGCTGCGTGTAGTAGGTGATTTCTGCGACGGCCTGGTAGCCCTGCTCCACTGTCTCGATGGTGAGCACGCGGGCGGTGTCAGGTAGTCCGGTAATCGCCTTGGCGAGCTGTTCGGGGTCGATTCCGAACGAAGCATTGAAGCGTATGGTTGTATGTCTGATAAGCCTGGGCATTACTGGGCCTCCCACGGCATTACAGTGGTGTAGTAGATAGCGACGCGTCGCGTTGGAATCGGCCCATCTTCTTCGGTGATGCGCATTTCGACGATGTCTGAGTAGACGGGCATTTCGTCGAGCATCCGTTGCACGGTTTCCGGGAGGATCGGCTTGTCATCTGTGAGTCTGAACGTCACATACATGGTCGGTTTGCGTTTGCGTGCCATGTCATGGCCTCCTGTAGCGCGCGAAGGCTGGATTGTCGACGTATGTGATCGTGAGTGCTCGCTTTGGTACGTGGGTTATCTCGCGTGGCTCTTCCACGGGGATGTCAGCGACCGATAAGCCTGTGACCAGCGCGCCGTCAGGCAGGGTGTCACTTAGCCCGCGAATAAGGTCGCTTTTTTCAAGCAGTTCCGCGCGGGTCCAGGTGAGCTTCACGGTGTGGGTGGTACGTGCTTCAATCTTTCCCATTTCAGGCCCCCTTCTCGGCGGGTTCGCGGTAGTTGATGATGAGGCGGCGCGTCCCCGCGAACGTGCCGTCCAGGTCCACGCCTGCATCGTCGATGACTGCGCCGGGCTTTAGCTGGGCGAGCACGGCGCCAACGGCGGCGGCTGCGACTCCGTCGGCGAGGGAGAAAGTGATCGTGAACTGGCCACGTGTGTAGTGCTTCATTTGGTCTCCTGTTCCTGAATTATGAGGGTCACCGTGTGGATGCCCTTGGGCGATTTTTGCGGGTCTCGCGCGAAGGCAACGAGGGGTAGGTGCGTGTGGTCGTCGTCGTCCCAGACGCGGGCGTCCACGAGGCCGTCAATGATGGCCTTCACGGTGGGTTCGGCGTTGGTGGGGTCGGCGCGGCCCTTGGTGGGATAGCCGATCATCGCGGTGACGACGCTGGGGCCTAGGCGACTGCCTGCCAGGCCGTGGATGCGGGCCTCGCTGGCTGCGTAGGCTCGGAGCATACGTGTGCGGCGCATCCGCGTTGACCAGTGGAGTCTCTGGTTAGCGGTGAGCCACAGGGCTTTGTGGACGCCGATTGTGAGCGTGTGACGGCTCATTTGTCGTCCATATGCGTTAGGGCGACTGCGGCGGCGTGGGCGGCCTGTAGGGGCACGGTGCCCGAGTAGAGCAGGCCCATGCGCTGGTCGTGGGTGAGGCGCATGTCCGGCGTGCTCACGTAGCCGATAGGTAGCCCCATCATCCACTCGACGAAGCCGAGGGACAGGCGGCCCGGGGCGGGGCTGGTGGGCAACGTGTACAGGGGATACGGGTACCGTTCGCCGGTGACTTTCTCCCAGTGTTCGAGTGCCCGGCTGTCGGCCTTTCCTTCCATGTCGGCGCGCGCCCACCTGTCTGCCTCGCTGTCGAGGTAGGTGCAGTAAGCACTCGGGCTGGTCCATAGGCTGCCGGTCCATGGGGCAGCGTCCAGGTACGCTTCGTTCACGCGTGGCGCGGGGCAGTCGTTGCGGACTCCTATCGCGTACGAGCGTAGGCGGAGGTGGGGTGCGCCGACATCGTTCGAGCACATGCGAAGCCATAACGAGCGGTATCCGTGGCTGTCGAGGTATTCGCAGATGGGCACGGCTTCGTCGTTGGGGAGCTGCGCCTCGACGATGACGAGCGGCGGTTTGTAGCCTTCGTCGATAAGCGGCGCGCCCGTGGTCTGCCAGGTCGCATACCTGTTGATAGTGAGCACGTCCACCATCGGCGGCGGCGCGTCGATGACGGTGTGCGCGCCCGCATGGGGGTGGTGGTAGCGCATCGCCGTGCGTCCGGGGCAGTCGGCCGCCTGGCCGGGGTGTGCGTGCCAGGCGAGCGTCGCGCCGCCCAGCGCGGCGGCCACACCGATAGGGAGGCCACCGTAACCTGGGTCAATAGCGCCGATGGTCAGTTCCGTAGTCATCGGTCGCTCCTGTTCTTCGGTGCGTCGTCTGCGGTGACCTCGGGGACAACCTTGATGTGCATAGGGCCGCGCTCATCAGGCGAGAAAACAACCAGGCTTCCAGCGTGCGCGAACCACCTGTACCCGCAGCACCCCGTCAGCCAATAGCCGGGGTTGTTAACTTCGACGGCAAGCTCGCTGCCCTCATTGCGGACAGTCACGCCGAGGCCCCACGCTCTCAGGGCTTTCGTGTCGGCCTCGGGGTCGCCCGTGAGCCTGTAGGCATAGAAGTTCACGCGAGTTCCTCCTCGGTGATGGCCTGGCCGGGGTGCGTGTACCAGGCGCGGAAGTCGCCCGCCGTGCGATTCGAGACGCGCAGCCTGCCAGGCGTGGCCACGATCATGTCGCCTTCTATGGCCCACACGGTGGGGCCGGGCCCGGTCAGGTAGATCAAGCCGTCGTCGGTGCATGCGACCACCTTGCGGGCGATCTTCGCAATCGCAGTCGCGTTGTCGCGGGTCAGGCGCACCGCGCGCACCATGACGCGCTCCTGGTAGGTGCGCACGCCGTCAAGCCCGGCGAACGGGTCAAACGTAGTCATCCTGTTTCCTCCTCTGTGAGAAGTGAATCTTGTGTGTGGGGGGACCTGTCCCACGTCCGGTAGTAGGGGTTGGCGTATTCGGCGAGGCCGCGCGGGTTCGCGATCTCTAGGAGAACGTCTGCGTGGCATGGCTGGCCCAGTGGACACCAGCACGCGAGGTCGCGACCCCAGAGGACGCGGCGGGCAGAGTCCGCTACGTGGCGGCCCTCCCTCGTTGTCTCGAGCCACTCACGGAATCGCTCGACTGCCTCCTCGGGCGTGGCGACAACCATGGGATCGCCAGCATCGAGTTCGCGTCGTGTTCGGGCGACTCGGTAGGGGTTCCCGTACAGGCTTCCCCTGCCCACGTACTTGGTGTGCGCGGGCATACGCCACCCGCGTGTCCGCTGGCGTTGGACACGGATCGGCACCCTCATGAGCGTTCCTCCGTCCGCGCCACTCGGATGAGCGTCCCGACCGCGAGCGCGGCTTGTTGTGGGACGACTCCGTTTCCGAGGAGCCGTAGTTGGTGCTCACGTGGAAGGTCGAGGTCGGTGACGTGGCCGTCTGGTAGGCCCATGAGCCATTCGACGAACCGTGTGGAGAGCTGGGGTTTGCCGCCTGGGCGGCGTGATGGTGTCGAAGGGGGTGGGGCTGCCCGGCCTGTGATCTGTTCCCATCGGGCGATCACTTTCGCGTAGGGTCCGAAGTGGGTGAGGTCGCTGCTGGTTGCGACCTCGTGCAGGTTCGGCCCGTATCCGGTGGATGACCTGGACGCGTTCACTGCCTGCGGTGTCGGGAGTAGGCCCCCTGTTGGGAGCAGGTCGTTTTCGACGATGATGGCCAGGTCCGTGACGCGCTCCCTGCCTGGCTTTTTGCGCAGGTGCTCGGACGGGCTGTTTCCCGAGGGCTGGGCGACAGGTGTGGGGAGGAGCTGCACTGCCTGCGTGAGGCTGTGGCCTGTGCCCTCTGGGTGGCGGCCAGCTTTGTGGTCCGACGCGGTTGGCGTCGGGATCAGAGCGCCGTCACTTGGTCCTGTAGGCTCACACTGTGGCCGCCTGCCCGCCGCTTTTCGGGGTGCTGCGGGCCTCCGCATGTCCCAAGGTTGGCCGTGGGGGTGGCCAACAAGGAAGAGCCTGGCGCGCTGGTGGGGGGCTCCGGCGTCGGAAGCTCGTACAACTGCCCAGCGACAGTCATACCCGAGGCCGGCCAGGTCTCCTGCCACACGTCCTGCTGCCCTGAGAGCAGGTCTAGTTGCGCGGTCTCCCAGCATTGTCGGCTCGGATTCCACCGGGCTATAGGCTCTCGCACTTAACGCTCCTTGCACGTTCTCCCACACCACGAGGCGCGGGCGGATGGTCTCGACGGCGGCGGCCATGGATTCCCACAGGCCCGAGCGGGTGCCGGTGGCCATGCCTGCGCGTTTGCCGTCGGCGCGTATCCAGGCCATGGCGTTGCGGATCTCAAAGCCGGCGTCCTCGAGGCCGCTCGTGAGCCGGTGGTAGGTGCGGGGCGCGCTGAACGCGAGAAGGTAGCCGCCGGGCTTGATGACGCGTAGCGCCTCTTCGCCCCATGACTGCGCCCACGCCTGGAAACCGTGCGGGGTGGCCGTGTCCCATTTCTCGCCTGCGAAGCTGATCCCGTACGGTGGGTCCGTGATAACCGCGTCGAAATGATCGGCGGGGAGGCGGCGCATGATGTCCCGGCAATCCCCCTGGTGCAGGGTGATGCCGTCGTAGAGGTCGATGCCGTTCACTCTGCCCCTCCGTCCATACCGGGGGCAGTCGCGTTGTCGCCGCTGTATTTTTCCATGATTTGGCGTTCCCAATGCCAGACTTCGGCGGCGACAACTGCCGTGACGATCATCTGATGTACGTGTTCGCTCACGTGCGGGCGATTCACGTACATTACGCGTGCGCGCCGGGCGGCGATAGACACGGTGTCTGCGCTTGGCGTTTTCATGCTGCGCCTCCGTTCGGGTCGGTGTCGTCGCCGTAGTCGAAGATCGGGGCCTGGTCGTCGATGATCTCGACCTCGGCCTCGGGCGCCGGTTCGGGCGCGGGCTGGGTGCGACCGCTGTTGTAGATAGCGATCAGCTCCGCGTGGAGGGTGGCTGCTTGTTCGTCGCTGAGGGCGTTGACGGCGACGAGCTGGCCGAGGCACCGCTTGCACAGCGCGTCGTAGGCTTCCTGTGTGAAGCTGAGGATGTCGAGGCCCTTTGCGACGCTGGCCTGCGCGGGCGTGAGTGGCTTTGCAGGCTGGGTTAGCTCATGTGGTGCCGCCGCGGGCTTTGCGGCCGGCGTCGGCTTCGGTTTCGCGGGTGTGGGAGCCTCGGCGACGATCTCCGCTTCGATGACCTCGCCCGTGTCGGTGATCGTCGCCCCGAAGTCCTCGGGGCTGTAGATCATGCCCATGAGGGCTTCGGATGCGCCTTGACGGGCGACCTCGGTGATTGCGCGGGCCCTGAGCATCTGGGTCGGGTACTGCGACCAGGGGCCTCGCTGGCCCCACAGGCCCGCCTTCACGGCCTTGTCTTTGTCCCAGGTCACCTCGAATTTGAACGTCTTGTCGTCGGCGCGGATGAGCGTCGCGGTCACGGACTCTGGGCTGTTTTCGACGATGCGCAGGGTGTGGCCCGCGCGGCGGATCACAGCGGCCATAAGGTCTGAGGACAGGGTCGCCCGCCCGTTGATGACGGCGATAGACGCGAGGGCCTGCAGGGGTTCGAGTCCGAGGGCGGCGCCGGTTTCGGCGGCGACAAAAGCGTTAGCGGCGTTGCCCCGGTACGCGGTGGGCAGGATCGTTGAGGGCGCGAGCCGCGCGATGTAGTCGGCGCGTTCCTGTAGGCATGCGGTGATGTAGGAGAAGCCGGGGGTGGGCGTGGGGGCCGGGGCGGGGGTGGTTTTCGCGGCGGCCTTGCCGCGTGGCTTAGCGACTTCGGTCGATGTCATGGCCATGTGTCCTTTCGGAGTTGGCGAGCGCGGGGGCAGAAATCCAGTCATTCAATCGCTCGTTAATTGCGTAAGCGCAGTCCTCACACACGCTGTGAGTAGGTAGGGCGGGCGCGCGGCCACACAGCTTGCAGGTGTTCATCCCTGACCCTTTCGGCGGCGCACTGCCCGGCGTCGCTTCGCCTCGTGCTGGTCCCAGGAGAGCCACACGAGGAAGCCACCCTGCCCGTCAGACCGGGAGTCGACGACCCAGAATGTGCCGTTTTTGTTGAGCATGTTTGCGTAGGCGCGGATCGTGTCGACGGCGCGGCGGGGCCAGCCGCCGGTCTCGCTGTCCTCGTTCGGTAGGAGGAACGTTTCGCCGGGGTGGGTCTGAATGTGCCGCCGCTCGGCGGGCGTTGTGATGCGCAGGAACAGGGGGGCGTGGGAGCCGATCTGCGTCTTGCTGGGAATCGGGGCCTTGCGGATCGTCATTCTGCTTCGCCTCCCTGCTGTTCTTCGCGGCCCATGACGGCGAGGGCGAGTGCGATACCGCAGGTGGTGGGGATGAGGGCGAGGACGCCGGCTGCGAGGTTCCGCTCGTAGATGGCCAGAAGCATGGCGAGTGCGCCGTTGGTTACGGATGCGGCGGCGGCAAGGAGGTAGATGGTGGCGGCGGTCTTGGTGTAGGCGGGCACGTATCGCATGGTGTTTTTGTCCTTTGGTTGATTAGGGGGTGGTGGGGGCCGCCGGGCTGCCAGCGTGGGCGGCCCCCACACGGGCGGGGTTAGGCGGCGGGCGGCTGTGCGGGCAACGTCGCGGCGATCTTCCTAGCGATGGCTTCGCGCATGTCGTCGGCGCCGATTGCGGCGTCCAGGTCGTCGATGATCGTCGTCATCCTGTCGTGCTCCTTGCTGAGCACGGCCTTTGCGGTGCGGATAGCTACGTCGGTGTGGAGTCGCTCGACTTCTTCGTGGTCGATCTCGGTGGCGCGGCGTTCCTCCTTGAGGAAGGCGCGCAGCCACGTCAGGTCGTCGAGCTCAATGGTGAGTGTCACCGGGTTCACGAGGTGCTTCGTGGTCATCGTCCGTTGCCTCCCATTTCGCGGCGGTTGCTGACGTACACACAAGCGGCGAGGAATACGCCGAGGGCGAGGGTCGCGAGCGCGACCTTGATGCCGTCGAGGGTGGCGCCGGTCTTGGCGAGCTGAGCCGCCGGGGCCGAGGCGGGGGTGGGCTGGGGGTCGGCCTTGGGTTCGGGCTTCGGGGTCGCGTGCGTGGGCACGGGCACCGGCTCGGTGGTCACGCGCGGCTCCGGGGTGGGGTCAGGCGTCGGCGTGGACGGTTCGGGCTTCGGGTCGGCGGGCGGGGTGGGGGTGTGCTTGACGGTGCCGTCGCCGTCCGTGCCACCAGCGGCCTTCACCGTCGCGGTGGCCTCGAGAGACGCGCCGTTGATCGTCGCGCGGTTCGTGTACGTCGTGACGCCGTCGACGGGCTTGGTTGCGTCCGGGTAGGTCAAGCACGTGAGCGCTCCGGTCGGGGGCGTGAACACGAGGGTGTGCTTGGTGGCGTCGAGCTTGCCGTCCGTCCACGACGTGGTCGCGGGGTCCCAGGTCGGGCCGGTCGAGCACTTCACCGCCGTGTGCAGGGTGTTGGTTTCGTCGACAATCGTGTACTCGGTGGACGGTTCGACCTTCCACTGGATGCCCCAGCCGACCGAGCCGTCGCGGTTGGTGTACCCGAACTTCACGTTTTCGGGCCGGGCGTACTCGTAATGGGCCGGGCCCGTGCAGTCGTTGCTGCAGGAGCCGTCGCCGTCCTTGTCACCCCACACGAGGGTGCGGACGGCCTGCCCGTTCAGGGTGATCGAGGTCGATTCAGTGCCGACCGCCTTGTCGACGAGGCGTGCGCGGGCGTGGAACGTGCCCGTGACGTTTTCCTTCGCGGCCCACGCTTCGGGCACGTCCGTCACCGTGCAGGTGAGCTGCGCCTGGTCGGCGACGCACTCACCAATACGGGTGCCGTCGTCAAGCGTGAACGGAAAGTTCGCCAGCCAGTTGAAGCCGCCGTCGACGCTGCCAACGGTCAGGACAGATCCTGGCGTGAGGTGCGGGGTCTGCCAGGTGCCCTCGACGGTGACCTCACTCGAGGTCTGACGCGACGAGCTGGTGGCCTTGGTGACCTGCGCGGTGATCGGCGCGGGGGTGTCCGCGAGCGCGGGGGCCGCGGCAGATGCGACGGCGAGGCCAATGGTGAGGCCGAGGCCGGCGAGCGTGTACTTGGCGTTCATCGTTACGTGTTCCTATTCGTTGTCGGGGGTGGTCAGGGCGTTGATGCGGGCCTCCTGAATGAGGCGGCGCACCTTCTTGTCGGTGCAGGGCGTGCCGGGGTTCCTGATCCACCAGGTGGTGGAGTGCAGCCACTCAATGGTTGTGAGCGTCATCGGCGTGCCTCCTTGTCGGCTTCGTTGGCGGCGGCCTCGGTGAGGGCCTTCGTGAAGAGGGCGTGCATAACTTCGTCGGGGTGAAGGGCGACCATGAGACCGGCGATGGTCAGCGTCTGGATGCACTTGGGCATCACTGCCCATGCGAGGCGGTGGCGGAGGCCGTGGAGGCCGCCGTAGCCGTTGACGAGGTGGTCGATGTCAGCTTTGTACTTGGCGGGGACGAACATTTCGGTGATCACTTCGCGTGCTCCTCGGTGTCGTCGTTGATGAGGGCGATCAGTGTCGTGAGTTCGTCGATGGTGAAGAGGAGGAGTCCAGCCACCTGGTCGCGGGCCTTCGGCTGGACCGTGGTCATATCGATGACCCTCATTGCGTCGGCGACGCGTGTCTGCTCTCGCAGGAGCGCGCCGCTGACGAGGGCTTTCTGGCGCTTAGTGAGGGTGGTACCGTTGATCTGCACGATTGGGTTCCTTTCCTGGGTCGTGCGTGGGTCTCGCGGGGTGGCAGCCTCGCGGGGCCCGTTTTCTGTTGTGGGTTACGCGGCCCGGCGGGCTGCGCGGGTGGCGGCTGCCTTTCGGGCAGCCTGGCTGCGGTTGCTGCGTGCGGTGATCCTGCCTTCGCCGGTAGAGGCTTGCCTCTCCTGGTAGGCATGCAGGGATTCGGTGGGGATGCGCCAGCCTGCGCGGCCTTTCTCATTCCACGCGGCGATCTGGCCGTCGCGGATGCGGCGGCGGACGGCGGCGGGGGAAAGCCGGAGCATCTCGGCGGCCTCGGCGAGGGTGAGGATCTGAGTCACGCAGCCTCCTCGGTACGGGTTTCGACGTCGGCCATAAAGCGACTCGGGGTCTCGTACCCGAGGGCTGCACTGATGGCGGCGATCTCGCCTAGCGTGAAGTCGCTCTCACCTGAGAGTTTGCGCGCAAGCGTTGTTCGCGAAAGCCCAACCTGCTTGGCGAACGCGCGGATTGAGACCCCGGCGCTATTGATCCGCGCTTTCAGCTCAGTTTGAACTGTGTTCAATGGTGTTCCTCCTTTCCGGGATGGCCCATTTGTGGGCCGCATGTGAGTAACCATAGTGGCCCAGAAGTGGGTCAGTCAAGTCGAAATGCGAAAATTGATGACGCAATGTCCCTACCAGGTGGCCCGTTTCTGGTCCATAATTGGGCGCATGAGTGTCACAGCATTTGAGCCGCACGACTTCGAGCAGGCCGTCGCCGCCGCCCTACGGGCCGAAATGAGCCGCCAAGGCATATCTCAGCGCACCCTTTCAACTCGGTCGGGAGTTTCTCGGTCGCGGCTGATGCGAGTTCTTGCAGAGGAGGGGCAAACCGCGCCCATGACTGTCACGGTGCTAGAGGCCTTGTGTCGTGCTCTCGGAGTCTCGATGACGCGGATACTCACTGATGCTGAAACCATGCTCGCCACCGGGCGGGCATAAAAACAGACCCCACCAGGACGTCACACTGGTGGGGTCTCGCGCATTTAGAACGCCCGTGCGCGCGGGCAAACCCAGGGGCCGACCCTGGTGTCAATATGTGTGCGCTCAGGTGAGCATATCACGGCGGCCCACTAGTGGGCCAGATGAGAGATAAAAGCCGCCGTCCCTGCAATGACATTCCCGATCATTGGCAGGGGCGGCGGGGTTCGCGCATGTGAGGCCGGCGCGGGCGGCCGGGTCTCTCGCGTCGGGGCGCGGCTTACCCAAGAGAGAACCGCGCAGCTCCCCGAAGGGGCCGCGCGATCGGTTACCTCAATTCTACACCTGGCCGCCCTCATCTGCGTCCAAGCTGGCCGCCCCCCATGCCGTGAGAGGCCCAGTCAAAGGCATGAGGGCGGGATCTGCGCATTGGCGCCCGCGCATGGGCCGGGGCTGCGCGGCGAACCGCGCTACTCCTAACGGCTAGGTCGCACCCCGCGTCGGGCCGGGGCCTGCAGTGCCTAACCACGGTATGGCCCCGGTCATTTGTGCATGAAAACAGAGGCCAGACCGGGGATCTATTACCCCTAGCTTACCTCGCGGCGGGGGCGTCTGCGGCCCCATACGGGGGCCCTGCGCGAGGCAAGGTGTAAAGACAACCAGCCGCGAGCGCAGCGCCCACCGACCGCGATTTTAGGGGCGTGTCACGTGACACGCGCGCAACGTCACGCAAGGGCATTTTAAGCACATTCAAGGCCAGTCAGAAAAACCGACGTTTCGGCGGAAAATCAACACCTTTCCCCGCCCTCACACCGCAAACCCCAAAACACCCTGCGGGGGGTTCGATTCCCCCCATCTCCACCACAAAAACCGCATGATTCTGCGGTAAACTGAGGGTGTGAAAACAGCGTGACACGCCTGCGTGACACGCACGCTAGTTCAGCGGAGTACAATCAAGATCAGGCAAAGCCACCCATCATCAAGCGAGGCGGTGCAAGATGGCATCTGTCAAGGCAGTGAAGCACCGTGACGGCACCGTCGTGTATCGCGTCCGCTACCGCGCGGGCGGCCGCAACCCCGTCGTAGAGACGTTCTACGACGCCGCGAGCGCCAAGCGATTCGCCGACCTCGTCGACCGCGTCGGCGGGGCCGCCGCCCGCGAGATGCGCAGCCTCGACGACCTCGCAGCCGCCGACACGCCCACCGTCGCCGCGGCGTGCGAGCACCACCTCGAGGCCCTGGCCGCGTCCGCGACGCCCGGCACGATCAGCAGATACAGGCAGATCGTGCGGGACCGGATCGAGCCGAGCCTCGGACTCATCCCTGTGGACATGCTGACTAGGCATGCGGTCACGAAGTGGGTCGCGGAAATGCGCAGGACGCCTGTCGCGCGCGGCGTCAATGCAGGTCGGCCCCCGTCGTCAAAAACCATCCGCAACGCGCAGGCGCTCCTCAGTGCGGCCCTGCAACGCCTTGTCAACGAGGACGTGATCCCCCGCAACGTCGCTAAGGGCGTGCCCCTCCCCAAGGACGCGACCGTGCGTGAAATGCGCTTCCTCACCCCTGACGAATACGCGCGCCTCCACGCGTGTATCCCCGTCGACTACCAGCCCTTCGTCGCCGCAATGTACGCGCTCGGGCTGCGCTTCGGCGAGGCAACCGCCCTCACGGTCGCCGACGTCGACCTCGACGTCGCCCAACCCGTCGTCCGCGTCAGCAAAGCTTGGAAAATGGGCGAGAACGGCACCCCCTACCTCGGGGCCCCGAAAACCAAACGCGCACGCCGCACGGTCACCATCCCCGCGCCCCTCATCCCTGAACTGCGCGCCGCGCTCGCGGGCAAGGGCGCGGACGATCTTGTATTCACCGCCAGGCGAGGAGGGCCGATCACCTCGGGACCGTTTCACGCCCACATCTGGCAGCCTGCGTGTGATGCGGCGGGCCTATCGCCGCGCCCGCGCGTGCATGACCTGCGCCATTCGCACGCGTCGGCGCTGATCGCTGCGGGCGTCCCCCTGCCCGTTGTGCAGCGCCGCATGGGGCACGAATCAATCCAGACGACCGTCGATGTATACGGGCACCTCGCGCCTGACGCGTACGCGGGCGCGGCTGAGGCCATGAGCGTGGCCATGGGCGGGGTGACCCCTCAACTCAGCATGTGACGCGCATCGCGTTTGCTTGGCTTGCGTGATAGCCCGCGCGCGGGCTATAGTTAGGTTATCGGGAGGGAACAAGCCCCCCGAAACTCAACGAAGGAGATACCGAAATGACCACCACGACCTGGACCAAGGCAGAGCGCTTCGACGGCGAAGGCGCCCTCATCGCCGCCGACCTCGACAACGGCGCCCGCGCCGTCATCTACGGCGAATACCAGGACGGAGTCAAGATCAGCTTGCTGATCTTCGATAACGCCCTGCAGGGCGGCAGCGCCTCGACCGAACGCACCCAGGATTGGCCGCTCATCGAGCGATACATTCCCCGCGCCGAGTGGCCCGCCGAAATCTGGGGCGGCTACCACGGCCCCGCCGAACGCACCCCCGCACCTGAGGTTGCCGCCGCCGTCGCCCAGTACGTCGCCGAGACGAACGCCTGGCTCACCGAGGACTGACCAACAAACCCAAGGCCCCCGCGCCCGAACCAGCGGCGCGGGGGCCAACCCATAGGAGGACCAATTGACCGAACTGCTCACACCTGCCGGGCTGCGGTGTCGCCGCAAAGCCCTAGGCATGAGCCGTGGTGATCTGGCGTCACTTCTCGACGTGAATGATGGGGTAATCCGCTCGTGGGAGATTGGCAAGACCTGGCCGCGCGATCCCGTGAGCATCCACATGCTGCTCGGCCTCATTGAGGATGAGGCCCTCAACTGCGTCGACGACCTCACGGCCCCCGCTGACGGCGAGAACGAGGACGTGCGCGCGTGCCCAGCCGCCCTGTTCTCATACGTCGATCAAGCCGCGTACGAACAGGGGTGCGAGTGGGCCACCCGGCTCCCCCTGTCCACGTACCAGGCGTGCGTGGGCCGCGCCTTCGCTCTCCTGGCCGACCAGGACATTCCGGTCGAAATCATCACCCGAACTAATTGAGGAGTACACATGGCCAGCGAGTACCTGGGCGCTGCCGACTTCGCCGCCCGCGCCGGCCTGGCCCCGGCGACGATCAGGTCGTACATGAGGAAGGGGCTGACGCCGCCCGCGGACGTCGTTATCACGACGCCGTCAGGTCCGCTGCGCGGCTGGCTGCCTCAGACAATTGATGCGTGGCTCGCGGCGAGGCCAGGCCAGGGCACCCGCACTGACCTACGCAAGTAGCGCGCATCACATTTGTTTCAACTTGCACTATACATCGCGTGCGGTGTATAGTTAAGTCATCGGGAGGGAAAGCCCCCCGAAACTCAACGAAGGAGAACACCATGGACATCTACGCCGCCACCCAAGCTTTCAACGCGGCCGCCACCAAGGCATGGACCACCTGCGACGTTGTCGATATCCCCGGATGCCCCGGGTGGACGTTCAACGGTCCCGCGCGGCCCACCGCAGGCTTCTTCGTCGCCATTAGCTACGACGGCCGCGAAATTGCCCGCGCCGACGGCGACGAAGCCGATCCGATGTCGATTCACTTCTACCCGACTCCGCGCGAGGTCGTCGAGCTTACCGACTTCAAGTGGATTGTCAGGATGATTCATCAAGGCTTCCTTCTCAGCCTCGACTCCGAGTTCAACCACTGGCTCGCGAACTGCGAGCGCTTGAGCTACCACTGGGATTTCGATCCCGGGGTCGGCGTGACGGCCCCCGCCAAGGCTTGACAATAAGGGAAGGCCCCCACCACCCAATTCTGAACTGCCTCCCGTTTCTTGGACATCGAAATTGAAGTCCAGGGAATGGGAGG
>ERZ1674208.49-NODE-49-length-20122-cov-7.587980_pt1 | contig 20122 bp, 10 predicted proteins | sample MGYA00581113_ERZ1674208 | MGnify/ENA primary metagenome ERZ1674208 (study PRJEB41354, sample SAMEA4873350) | human saliva metagenome | biome: human-associated habitat [ENVO:00009003]; feature: mouth environment [ENVO:08000002]; material: saliva material...
GGGGGGAATTGCTACCATAGGCGCTGCGTTGCGGCGTGTCGTCGGCGTGTCGGGGGTCTATGGTCGCAAAACCCCCCGAGTGGTTGCTTGGAAGGGCCAGCGTCGCGTGCCCGTGGATGGGTCTATGGTTCTAAATCTCCCGTATGGTTGCTCAAAGTGCAGTCCACCTCGGTGAAATCTGGGTGAAATGGGGTGTTTGGGGTGTAGTGGACTCCGGTTTGGGTGCGCTGGTTCGTGGCGAGGCGTTTTCTGCGGGGCGGCGTGTCGGGTACGTCGGGCCTCAGTGCGTGCTGCCGGGATGATCGAGCCCACTGTCGGCGCTTGAGTCGCGGTGTGGCATGGTGGTTGGGTTGATGGGGGAGTGGTGGCCCGTCTGTGCGCAGGCGGGCCCTTTAGGTGGCGGTGTGGACGGCGTCAGTGGCCTGGGGCGACGCGGATGGGCCTCAGACGCAGCATGAGGCTCACAAGCCCTCCGAGGGCCGCTCCCGAGCGCGACGGCGTCCGATCGTCCCGCGCCAGTTCGTCCCCGTCGATCAGCCACGTGTAGGGGTTGTGGCTCAGGGGCCCAGGCCACAGTGACGCGATGATGGAGGCACCTGTGGGCAGAGGAAACAGGGGACTCACCCAGGACTCGGCCGGCGTGTAGACGCTGGAGAGCGGCGCGATGCCGGAAAAGAAACCGTCGTCAATCACGGATTCTGGAAAGCCGACCGGGTCGAGAGAATATACATGATCAAGCGTCGGCACGCGGGTCGCGGCGGCCGCATACAGCGCCAGGTTCCCGCCCTTGGAATGGCCGATGACGGTGACGGAACCGGGGGCGCGCCCCGCCGCGTAGCGCAGGTAACGCGCCGCCCACAGCTGGGCGATTGTCGGGAAATCGAGGCCGAACTGTGCGTCCTCGGCCCATCCGACCGCGGTGCCGTCGGTCCCGCGGAAGACCACGTAGGTTGCCCCGGCCTCGTCGATGAAGGTGACCGCGCCGAACTGCGCGAGCGGCTGCACGCCAATCCTCGTGACGGCGTCGCGCACGCGCAGGCTCCGGAAACGTGGACTTCCCCCGGCCGCGCGCAGCAGGGAACGCAGGAGCGCGCAGTTATGGTCGGTGACCATCGCTCGGTCGTAGAGGGCCCGAATGGACGAGGCCTGGGCGACCTCGCGAAGGAGGCATCCGTTGGGCGATCGCGGTCCGGCGAGGGCGTGAAAGTCCACGTAGGTCAGTGTCGCGAGGGCGAGCGCGTCGGCGGGGGAGAGGGCGGAACGCAGGGGCGTCGTGGCGCCGCGAACGTAGTCGATAATCGTGGTCACGAGGCTTCTCTTTTCTGCTCCGCGCGTCGTTGCAACGGATGCGTGTCGGACGTCACCAAGTCTCGATTTTGCCGGAGGGCCCGGTGCTGTGTACTATATCCGAGTGCCCGCAAGGGTGCCGGTTGGGCCTATAGCTCAGTAGGTTAGAGCGCAGTCCTGATAAGACTGAGGTCGGTGGTTCGAGCCCACCTAGGCCCACCATCCGCAGGCTAGTATGAGCGGAGGATCATCATGAAGAAGTTGGTCACTTGTTGTGTGGCTGTCGGATCCGTCGTGGCCGTTGGTATCGTCGTTCGACAAATTCTTTTTGATCTCTCGGATAATGCCGACCTGTGGACGTCCGTCACGGACGCCGTGGAGGACTGAGATTCTCCCACGGGGCTATGGCGCAATTGGTAGCGCACCTGCTTTGCAAGCAGGGGGTTACGGGTTCGAGTCCCGTTAGCTCCACGTTTCACCCGCAACCTGATGGTTGCGGGTTTTCGTCGTTTGTGAGCTTGCACAATTTCTGCGGGTTACTGGCGAGAGTACTCACAGACGTGACCCACGCATTAATGTGTCCGACCAGCTGGTCATCGCTGTGGATTATCCGAGACGCGTGTGTGTGAGCGTGGGATCGGCGATCTTGAGCTGCTATTGCGTCATTAGTTATCCACAGGAATGTCCACAGTTGTGAATAAACCTTGTGGATGGTCGTTTCACAAAATTGGTTAAAAAAACGAAATCTGACCTAGCAAACCTCAGTTTACGGCCGAATTCGCGATGGTTACAGCCTTTTCACACTTGCTGCAAAACCGCTAAAATTGGCCTGTTTCATCCCTATACCCGCAGACCAGGAGAACGCTGTGCACCTCAATCACACGTGGTCAAGGGCCACACGGCCAGCCCAGATGCTTGCCATGCTCGTAACAACGGCTCTCGTCATTCTCGGCATCACGTCGCTGCCCACCTTCGCGGCAGCCCCGACCCTCAAGCTGGCGATCAACGCCGACGAGGACTCCTACCTGTCGGGCGTCGAGCAGCGCTACGTTGTTGAGTTTTCGTGCGCCTCCACCACAGAGGACTGCCTGGACTCGGTCGTGACCATCTCGCTGCCGCACACGATCACTCCTGACGGCAACTCCAACCCCGACTCGGCCCCCGACGGCGTCAACGCCACCGCAACCACGGGTAACAAGGTCGTCACGCCCGAGATCAAGCGCCCCACAGCCACGACCGATGGCCTCGTCACCTACAACCTCGGGACCGTCGCCGCCGGTACCTCCTTCCAGACCGTCCTGACCTTCACCGCTCCCCGAGGCCTTACCCCGGGCGGCTCCACGGTCACCCCGGTCGCCACCTTCACCTCGGGCGAGACCAGCGTCACGGCTCAGGACACAGTCACGATCAAATCCGAGCCCACACCCCTCCTGTCCAAGACCGGCCCCGTCGCAACCCCCAAGAACGTCGACGTGACCTACCAGATCACCCCCAAGTACGACACGACCGTCGACGGCCTCAACGGCAAGACCAACATGACGAACGTCGTCGTCACCGACCCGCTCCCGCAGTGCGCGACGTACGTGTCCTCCTCGGCATCGGGCAACACCATCACGAACACCGCGGCCACCGTCCCCAGCTCCTACGACGCCGCGACCCACACCGTCACCTGGAACATCGGCGAGGTCAGCCCCGCCTTCATGAACGTCGTCCTGTCCGTCACCGTCCACTACGACGACACCTGCGCCGACGACACGGTCACCAACACCGCCAAGCTCACCGGCAACGAGAAGCACAACGAGACCAAGACGGTCACCGCGAACGCCTCGTTCACGCACCACTTCGACAACGAAATCCGCTACGGTGGCGGCTTCAACAAGCGCGCCATGAGCCAGTTCGAGCGTGGCAAGCAGGGCAACTGGCTCTACAGCTACTCCAACACCTCCAACGTTCCCGTCGTCATGGAGTACACCGACTACATGACCTGCGGCCTGGTCTCGCCGACCGATGGCTCCAAAGACTGCTCTCAGCCCCTCATGCGCGTCCACACGATCGATACCCAGACGACGACGCCCATCGATATCACCTACTGGACCAACAAGGGCACCACGGGCACGCAGACCGTCTACCGCGGCAAGGCCTTCGATTTCTCCTCCTTCGCCGCCGACGAGTACCTGACTGTCTTCCACTACAAGCAGACGATCCCCGCTGGTGAGTCCTCCATCCTCAACGTCGCCGGCCCGGTCGGCGCGGGCACGCCCACCACCGAGGACGGCGTCACGTACGTGGACGTCGACAAGAACGCCGCCGCCTGGAAAGCTGGCAAGTCCGACCAGTGGGTGCGCATCCAGAACTGCGTCACCGACTGGTCCATGAAGTCCCTCGACGGTACCAAGTCGATCACCATCCCCGAGGACGACTACTGTGACGTCCTCACCCTGGGCACCGCGCTGCCCAAGTACTACAACGCCAAGTCCACGATCAAGGGCAACCTGGCGTCCCCCGGCTCCGAGGTCACCTTCAGCGTCACCGCGAACAACACCTCGACCGTCGTCGACTCCCAGCCCGTCATCTCCGACCTGCTGCCCTGCGGCATGACCTTCGTCGAGGATTCCGTCACCGGCGGCCCCTCCGGCAAGGACAAGACCGTCACCGTCCGCGACGTCACCGATGCCACCGGCTGCACCCGCCAGCTCGTTCAGGTCACCTGGCCCGGCTACCAAACCAAGGGTGGCACCACCATCCAGCTGCGCGGCAAGGTCGGCCCCTCCATGAGCGCCGGCACCCACAAGAACGAGGCCTACATCTCCGCGGCCGAACCCGAGTACGCGCTGACCTCCAAGAAGACCACCATCTGCTTCTACGGCTCCACCGACGACGCTTACGACGTCAACGGCGACGGCAACACCGCCGACCAGGTGTGCCCCGTCTCCTCGACCTTCACGGTCTCCGAGCAGGCCGGCGCGGACGTCGTCCTCGAGGGCCTGGGCTCCGTGCCCGGCTCCGTCTACAAGAAGTACACCGACGGCCCCTCCGTCATTCGCCAGAGCGAAAACGGCCAGTTCCGCATCACCCCCACCAACTCCGGTAACGCGGACCTGTCCGACATGACCCTGTACGGTATCCTGCCCCACGTCGGAGACACCTCCGTCCAGGGCGGTGCCGACCGTGGCTCCGAGTGGGAGCCCATCATGACCGGCCCCATCCAGATCGGAGCCGGCTCGGGCATCGACGCATCACAGGTCACCATCGAGTACTCCACCTCGACCAACCCCTGCCGCGGTGAGGTCATCAACCAGGGCGACGCCATGGCCGCCGCCCCCGCAGGATGCGACAACAACTGGACCGCCACCCCGGCCTCGTGGGCGGACGTGAAGTCCTACCGCGTCTACATCAACGGAAAGGCCACCCCCATCAAGGCCGGCGCCTCCATCCCGCTGATTGTGCCCATCAAGGCGCCCGACAACGCCACCGGCATCGCCTACGAATCCGTCGCGATCGCCGCCACCCAGGCCTCGAACAACCGAGCCATCCTGCCGACCGAGCCCATCAAGGTCGCCCTGGTCGTCGCGCTCGACGTGGCCCTGAACAAGACCGTCGTCTCCGACGCTGACAACCTCGCGCCCGGCGACACCGTCACCTTCCGCATCGACGCCGGCAACACCGGCCAGGGTAAGGCCCCCGACGTCAAGGTCGCCGAAGCCTTCCCCGTCGGCACCACCTTCGTGTCCGCCGAGACGCACAAGTGCGCCTCCGGCTACACCTCCGGGCTGCCCGGCGAATGTCAGGGCACCGACCCCGCCGGCACCTTCGACGGCACCACCTGGAAGATCGGCGACCTCCTCGCCGGCCAGTACGCCTCGCTGTTCGTCACCGTCAAGCTCGACGAGGGCACCGACGGCAAGACGCTCAACAACACGGCGTCCTTCGTGAACCCGCCCGAGTACGATCAGAACCCGGACAACAACTCCGCCAAGGCCTCGATCACCGTCAAGCACCGCCTGTCCGGCAAGGTGTACTACGACGCCAACGACTCCTCCTCCTACGACAACGGCGAAGAGGGCTTCAAGGACATCACCGTCGAACTGCTCGGCGCCGACGGTAATGTCGTCGCCACCACCACAACCGACGCGGACGGCAACTACTCCTTCACGCGCCTGCCCGCCGGCGACTACACCGTCAAGGTCACGAAGGCCGGCGCAATCGCCAACCTCGACCAGACCGAGGATCCGGACTCCACGAAGGACAACACCTCTGGCACCGTCACCCTGAACGCGGACAACCCCGTCCAGGAGAACATCAACTTCGGCTACGTCAAGAAGCACGCGATCTCCGGCAACGTCTACCTCGACCAGAACCGCGACAAGACGAAGAACACGGGCGACCTGCCCCAGGGTGGCGTCACCGTGAAGCTCGTTGACGCCTCCGGCACCGTCGTGGCCACCACGACGACCGACGCGGACGGCAACTACTCCTTCACCGGCCTCGGCGACGGCACCTACACGGTCGCCGTCGACAAGACCGGCCCGCTGGCCTCCACCGAACAGACCGAGGACCCCTCGGGTAACGCTGACTCGCGCTCGCAGGCCATCACCTTCACGCGCAACGACCCGGACGTCACCAACGTCAACTTCGGATACGCCGAGGACTACACGGTCTCCGGCACCGTCTACTACGACAAGGACCGCTCCGAGACCCTCAACAACGGGGAGCCCGGCTTCGACGGCGTCACCGTCAACCTCCTCGACGAGGCCGGGGCAACGGTCGCGACCACCACGACGAAGGCGGACGGCACGTACTCCTTCGCCAAGCTGCCCGCTGGCAAGTACACCGTCAAGGTGGAGCCCTCCGACCTGCTCAAGAAGCTTGAGCAGACCGAGGACCCTGACGGCACCAAGGACCACACCTCCGGCGTGGTCCAGGTCAACCACGACAACCCCTCCGTGACCAACGTGAACTTCGGCTACGCCACGAACTACACGATCAAGGGCACCATCTACCGCGACGCCGACCGCTCCGAGTCCCTCGAGGACGGCGAGAAGCTCTACCAGGGTGTGACCGTCGACCTCCTCGACGCCTCCGGTAACGTCGTGGCCACCACGACCACCGACGTCAAGGGCGCCTACGCGTTCACCAACCTCGAGGAAGGCACCTACAAGGTCCGCGTGCGCCAGGAAGGCCCCATCGCCGACCTCGTCCAGACCGAGGACCCCGACGCCACCAAGGACAACACCTCCGGTGACATCACCCTCGAGCTGAACAACCCGATCAAGGAGAACGTCAACTTCGGGTACATCTCGGACAACTCGATCGCTGGCACCGTCTACCGCGACGACAACCGCTCCGGCGCTCTGAACCCCGGCGAGAAGGGCTACCCCGAGCAGACGGTGCAGCTCCTCGACAAGGACGGCGCGGTCATTGCGACCACCAAGACCGACGCGAACGGCGCCTACTCCTTCGACAACCTGCCCGACGGCACCTACTCCGTGCGGGTCGTCAAGGACGGTGCCCTGACCGACCTTGAGCAGACGGGCGACCCCGACTCGACGCTGGATAACGCGTCCGAGCCGATCACCCTGAACGAGGCCAACCCGACCAAGAAGAACGTCGACTTCGGCTACGTGCCCGACTACTTCATCACGGGCACGATCTACCGTGACGGCAACCGCTCCGGCGCGCTGGATGCGGGCGAGAAGCTCTACGAGGGCGTCACCGTGCAGCTGCGTGACAAGGACGGTAACGTCGTCGCCACCACCACGACTGACGCCGACGGCACCTACTCCTTCGACAAGCTCCCCGCGGGCACCTACTCCGTCACGGTCGTTCAGGATGGCCCCATCGCCTCCCTCGAGCAGACCGGCGACCCGGACGCCACGAAGGACAACGCCTCCGAGCCCATCACGCTGAACAACGACAACCCGTCCAAGACGGACGTCAACTTCGGCTACGTGAACAACAACTCCCTGTCGGGCACCGTCTACCGCGATGACTCGCGCAACGAGAAGCAGGACGGCACCGAGCCCGGATACTCCGGCGTGACGGTCCAGCTCCTCGACAAGGACGGCACCGTCGTTGGTACCACGACGACCGACAAGGACGGTCGCTACTCCTTCGAGCACCTGCCCGACGGCACCTACTCCGTCACGGTCGTCAAGGACGGCGAGCTCACCGACACCGAGCAGACCGAAGACCCGGATGCCACGAAGGATGGCGCCTCGGAACCCGTGACCCTGGGCGAGGACAACCCGTCCAAGGATGGGATCAACTTCGGATACGTGCCCGACTACTCCATCCACGGCCTCGTCTACCGAGACGGTGACCGCTCCGAGTCGCACGGCACCGGCGAGAAGGGCTACGCCAACCAGACCGTGCAGCTGCGCGACAAGGACGGCAAGGTCGTCGCGACCGCCACGACGGACCAGGACGGCGCGTACTCCTTCACCAAGCTGCCCGCCGGCGACTACACCGTCACGGTTGTCAAGGACGGGGCCCTCACCGACCTCGATCAGACCGAGGACCCGGACGGTACCAAGGACTCCGTCTCCGGCGTCATCTCGCTGAGCAATGACCACCGCACCGAAACGGACGTTAACTTCGGCTACATCGCCAACAACTCCATCAACGGCACCATCTACCGCGACGGTGACCGCGATGGAAAGAAGGGCGACACCGAAGGACGCTACTCCGGCGTGACGGTCCAGCTCCTCGACAAGGACGGCAAGGTCATCGCCACCACGACGACCGACAAGGACGGCAAGTACTCCTTCGAGCACCTGCCCGACGGCACCTACTCCGTCAAGGTCGTCAAGGATGGCGTGCTCGCCGATGCTGACCAGACCGGCGACCCGGACACGACGCTCGACAACGCGTCTAAGCCGATCACCCTCGACGAGAAGAATCCCACCAAGAGTGACGTCGACTTCGGCTACGTCCCCAACAACACGATCACCGGCACCGTCTACCGCGACGACAACCGCGACAAGACGATCAACGGTGACGAGCCCGGCCTCGAGCGCGTCAGCGTCCAGCTCCTGGACGAGGACGGCACGATCCTGCAGACGCTCGACACCGCCGCTGACGGCACCTACGCCTTCCAGCACCTCAAGGACGGCAAGTACACCGTGAAGGTCGTGCGCTCCTCGGCCATCAAGGACTACGACCAGACCGAGGACCCCGACGCCACCGTCGACGACACCTCCGCGCCGTACACGATGGGCCCGGACCACTCCCTGCAGGAGAATGTCAACTTCGGCTACGTGCCCGACTACTCGATCGCGGGCCGCGTCTACCGCGACTCCGACAAGTCCGGCTCCTACACCGACGGTGAAGAGACCTTCTCCGGCGTGACGGTCGACCTGCTCGACAAGGACGGTCACGTCGTCGCCACCGTGACGACCGACGCTGACGGCAACTACTCCTTCGAGAAGCTGCCCGCCGGAACCTACCGCGTCAAGGTCCACACCGACGGAGACCTGGCCGGCCTCGACCAGACCGAGGACCCGGACGGCATCGCCGACTCCATGTCCGGCGAGATCACGGTCGGCTTCGACAACCAGGTGGTCACCGGCGTGAACTTCGGTTACGTCGCGCCCGACGCCCCGACCACCCCGGCGCCCGGCGTCGGCCAGCGCGTCGCCCGAGGCCTGGCACGCACCGGCTTCGACGGCATGGTCGGCACAGCCGGCCTGGGAGCCGCGGCCGTTGGCGGCCTCTTCCTGTGGGTGCGCCGCCGTCGCCAGGGCTGAGCCCGGTTCAGCCTGAGCCTCGACGAGGCCGTGGCTGAGTCACGGGGGGTGGGTACTTCGGTGCCCACCCCCTTGGTGTACTTGGGCGGTTGTGTGGCTTGTGTTTGTGGCGCCGCTGGTGTTCCGGGCGCCGGAGGGCCCGGCCGCCCGCGAGGCTAGGCGACCTCACTTCGTTCGGCGCCGCGCCTCGAAGCCCGCCCGTGCCCTCCGGTCCCTCCGGCGCCCTTCACACCTGTGTGGCCGGGTCGCTGATCGGCGCCTCTACGCGTCGGCTTGTTGCCCGGCCAGGCCCCGCCGCCGCCCACTAGCACTGCGGCCGAGCCCTCGGGGTCAGCGCCCTTCACTCCGGCGGGGCTGGCGTGGTCGTGTGTGGGTGACCGGGATAGTTCCCCAACAATGTCGCACGTAATTCCCCTGCGACTCTTTCCAATTTTGAAATTGGCCCCTTGCAATTCCAACGTTTGTGAGCGTAGTCGAATACTGACCGAGGGAAATTACGTGCGAGATTTGGGGGAGAGAGGAGGAGGCGTACGCGAGCGGGAGTCCGCGCAGCCCCGCAGCGCACACAGCGCACACAACACACGCAACACACACAGCGCACGCAACGCACGCAACGCACACAACGCACACAGCGCACGCAACGAACGCAGCCCCGCAACGCACGCAGCGCACGCAGAAGCGCCCGGGGCGCCCCGGGCGCCCCGGCAGCAACAAGTCCTATCGGTTCCAGCGCAGCGCGTTCGGTCGCAACATGAAGGGCGAGAGAATCAGCGTCGAGCCCAGGCCCACGCTGAAGCCGCCAATCACGTCGGTCACCCAGTGGACGCCCAGGTACAGGCGCGTCACGCAGATAAACACGATGAACGCAACGGCAGCAACCCACAGCAGGTGGCGGATGCGGCGCCCGAAACGCGTCATCGTCAGCACCATAACGAGCGACACTACCAGGGCGGTGACCGCGGTCGCATGGCCCGAGGGGAAGGAGTAGCCGTCCTCGGTGATCAGACGGTAGGCCTCTTCGGGGCGGGGGCGCTCAAAAACGTGCTTGATGATGAAGCTGTTCGCGGCCGAGAACGCGACGGAGCACAGGATGTACAGCGCGTGCATGACCTTCTTGATGAACCACCAGACGGCGGCCGCAACGAGGAATGCCAGCACGACGGCGCGCTTGGGGTCGAACAGCCAGGACGCGGCCGTCATGAAGGTGTTCAACGCGGGCGAGCGCGACTCGATGAAGTCGGACCATACGGCGGTGTCGATCGGCAGCGGATTCGTGATGAAACCGCCGACGATGGCCACCGCCACGACGAGAGAGGCCCCGACGATGACGGGAGGTGACAGGAGTCGACGAACAAACATATTGAAATCCTACCGTAGTGTCAGTCGTTCGCGCCGTACTCGTACACCCACCGGCCAGCGCGGCGGGAAAAGCGCGAATGTTCCCGCATCTGGCCGCTCTCACCCGTCAGCGCATCGCGCCAGGACGCCACAAACGTGACGGTTCCCTCCTCGTCGGAAGGCCCCCCGGCCTCGGCCCCCAGGATCGTCAGGCCCGTCCACTGCGTCCCCTCCACCCAGTACGGGGGAGCGGGGCGCGTGCGCGGGTGCCACGTGCGGAACAGGTAATCCTCGTCGCGCAGGGCGAACGCCGTGTAGCGCGAGCGCATGAGCGCCTCGGCCGTGGGCGCGGCCTCGCCGTCCAGGTAGCGCCCGCAGCACTGCGCGAGCAGCGCCCCCGACCCGCACGGGCATGTACGAGGCCGGGGCGAGCCGACCCCGGACGTGGCCGCGGGTGCGCCTGGGGAGGGGATCACGCCTGGTCGCCCAGGGAGGCCAGCCAACGCTCGGCGTCCAGGGCCGCGCGGCAGCCCGACCCGGCGGCCGTGATGGCCTGACGGTACGTGTGGTCCACGGCGTCGCCGCACGCGAAGACGCCCGCGACGGACGTGCGCGTCGACGGCTCCTCCACGCGGATGTAGCCGGCCTCGTCGAGGGCGACCTGGTCGCGCAGGAAGCCCGTGCGCGGCAGGTGGCCGATCGCGACAAAGACGCCGTCCACGGCGATCTCACGGGTCGAGCCATCCACGGTGGAGGCCAGGCGCAGGCCCGTCACGGCCTCGTCGCCCAGGACCTCGGAGACGGTCGCGTTCCACTCGAAGGAGATCTTCGGGTTGTTCAGGGCGCGCTCGGCCATGACGCGCGAGGCGCGCAGGGCGTCGCGGCGGTGCACAACGACGACCTCGGACGCGAAGTTCGTCAGGAAGGTGGCCTCCTCCATCGCGGAGTCGCCGCCGCCGATGACGGCCAGGCGACGATCCTTGAAGAAGAAGCCGTCGCAGGTCGCGCAGTAGGAGACGCCGCGGCCGGAGAACTCGTCCTCGCCGGGCACGTTCATGTGACGGTACTCCGAGCCGGTGGCCAGGATGACAGCGCGCGCGTAGAAGACCTCGTCCTCGGTCGCCACGGCCTTCACGTTGCCCTCGAGGTTGACTGCGACGACGTCCTCGTAGCGAACATCCGCGCCGAACTTCTCGGCCTGCTCGCGCATGTTGTCCATGAGCTCGGGGCCCTGAATCCCCTCGGGGAAACCGGGGAAGTTCTCGACCTCGGTCGTGTTCATGAGCGCGCCGCCCGCGGCCAGCTGGCCGGCCAGCACGATGGGGGCGAGGCCGGCGCGGGCCGTGTAGACGGCGGCCGTGTAGCCGGCGGGGCCCGAGCCGACGATGACAACGTCGTGGACGGGCACGCCCTCGGGGACCTGGTTCGAGGGGACCTGGACCTCGGCGGCCTCGATGGTGGGCTCGGCGGCCTCGGCCTTCACGAGGCCCGGAATCGTCACGAAAGACATGTACCCTCCTTGGGGGTTACTGGACGGTGAGCTCGGAGATCCACGCCCAGTTGCGTCCGTCCTGGCCCTTGGGCATGGAGCGGAACTGCAGCGCGATTGAGTCGGTTTCGACGGGCTGGGGCAGTGTGATCGTCGTCGTCGGGGACAACGAGGACGTGGCCAGTTCTGTTCCCTCACGCGGCTTGGTCGGATCGGTGACGTTGCGCACGACGAGCTCGCCGCCGGACGTCGCCGGATCCATGTTGAGCGTCACCGAGGACACGGTGGCCTTCTGCTGGAGCTTGACGACGATGGTGACGGAGGTTTCGTCGCGGAACTGGTTGTTGTCGAACCAGCGCGAGCTCCACGACGTCGAGGGGTTCGAGTCGATCATGTTGATCGCGCGGTCCGGGTGGTCGCCGTCGTCGTTGTTCCACGACAGGACCTGCACCGAGGAGATCACGGGCGTCACGGAGGACGCGGGCGGCGGCGTGGTCGTCAGGTTGGGCGCGGGCGTGTTGTCGGACTGGATCTGGGAGGCGCCGGCGCGCAGGGACTGGGCCAAGTCCAGATCGGTGACCGGGCGGGTGGCCATCCACGGGCCCCAGATCGCGCCGAAAAGGAACAGGGCGACGCCGAAGATGAGCGCGGGCTTCGTCGGGTCGATGAGGTGACCGGAACGCTCGGGACTCTTCTTCTCCTGCGACGAGGCCGGGGCGGGCTCGGCGGCCGACTCCGGATTCGGGGTGGGGAACGCCGGGGGGATCGTGGTTGTCGACTCGGCGGCTCCGGCATCGGCTTCGGCATCGGCTTCGGCTGCATCACCTGTGGCTGCGCCCGCGACAGCGGCCGCTCCGGCGACCGCGGCTGCCGTCGCCTCATCTGCGGTATCCGCAGGCGGGGGAGCGAGCGGCTGGATGCGCGGAATCTGGTGCGTCGAAGGTGCGTCCGCGAGCGGCTCGGGGTGGGGGAAATCGGTCACGTAGGCATCCCCTTCGCGCTCGTAGCCGCTGGCCGCGGGCTTGGGCGGCGGGGGAGCGACAGGGAAGGGGGTGACGGGAACCTGGGCGGCGTCGACGCTGGCTGTGGGTTCCGCGTTCGGCTCGGAGTCCTCAGTCAGGATCTCGACGCCGACTTCGGCCAGGGCCTCGGCGACCGGGTTCGTAGCGTGTGCCTGCGACGAAGGGTCGATGACCGGCGCCTCGGCGGGTGCGGGCGCGGGGATCGTGGGGACGTCTGCCTCGGGTGCGGGGGAGGGGCTCGCCGGGGGCGCGGGGATCGGCGAGGTAGCGACGACCTCGTCAAAGGACGGCAGGTTGTTCTCGTCGCCGGTCGGTTCGGGCCTGGAAGCCATCGATTCCTCCGTCTGTGCGGGTGTGGTTGACGCCATTATTGCAGTTGCGTTGGCGGTGGGCGTGGAGGACGCCGCCAGGATGTTCACCACAGATGCGGGAACGTGCAGGCGCGTCAGGAGGGGCCGCATCATGGCCGCGGATTCGCGCGGCGAGGCCAAGCGGAGCACCACCAGGTAGACGAGGCCGGTGACCGCGGAGACGATCGTGAGCTTGACAGCCGCGATGCCCATGCGCGCCAGGGTCGAGGAGGTCTCCGAGTGGATGCCCATGAGAGCCAGGACGCCGAAGCCGACGAGACCAGCGACGATGGCGGCGGCCAGGAAGGACACGTAGGAGCGCAGCAGGCCTGTGCGGTCCACGAAGCGGTTCTCGCGCGAGACCCACACGACGGCGATGACGCCCTGGGTGAGGCGGCACGTGGTCTCGCCGAGAGCGGCGGCGATGATCCACCACTGAGCGCCGGTCACGGCGTACATCGACCATCCGACGATCACCTGGATGATGGTGGGGCCGATGCCCATGAGGAACACGGGCTTGACGTCCTCGTAAGCGAAGAAGACGCGCTGGCTCATGAGGACCATGCCGGTGGATGCGACGCCGGGCATGAGGGATGTCAGGACGAGGGCGTAGGCGGTGACGGCCGCGGGGTCTCCGCCCTTGGCGGCCATTGCGATTTCCATCATGGGCACCGAGCCGGCCATGAGCATCGCGGCGGCGACCAGGGTCAGCGACGTGATTGTGCGAACGCCCAGGTGGTAGCTGTCGGCGACCGCCTTGTCGTCACCGTCGGCGACGGCCCCGGCCATGCGCGTGAAGATCGCGGTCGTCAGGGACACCGTGATGAGCGACTGGGGGACCATGAAGATCATGAACGCCGTCGAGTAGGCGAGGATGCCGACGACGCCGCTCTGCGCGCCGTAGCGGCCGATGTAGCCGTCAGCCATGGCGGCCAGGTTGTTGGTCGACAGGACGCCAACCTGGGAGACGCCGAGGGTCGCGAAGGTCCAGCCGGCCACGCGCGGCATCGACCCGAAGGAGGTGCCACGGAAGTGGAAGTCCAGCTTGAAGGAGATACCTGCGCGGCGCATCGGCCACAGCAGGCACAGGGCCTGGCAGATGACGCCCAGGGTGGCGGAGCCCGCGAGGACCCAGAACTGGGCACCTGTCAGGTCGTCGGCGGGGATGCCGCCGTCGGGTGCGCCGCCCCAGATGCCCAGGAACAGGGCCAGGCCGGCGATGCCGACAACGTTGTTGACGACGGGCGCCCACATGTAGGGGCCGAATATTTCGCGGGCGTTGAGGAGCTCGCCGAGCAGGTTATACAGGCCGTAGAAGAAGAGCTGGGGCAGGCACAGGAGCGCGAAGAGGATTGCCAGGTTGCGGATGCTCTCCGTGTAGCCCGCGGCCGTGATGATGACGAGGAGTGGCGCCAGCACCATCGTGATGAAGGTGACGACGAAGAGGACCGTGCCGGCGAGTGTCAGCAGGCGGTTGACGTAGGTGTCGCCGTCGTTGCGGCGCTTAATGGCGCCGACGATCTGGGGAACCAGCACCGCGTCGAAGATGCCGGAGGCCAGCAGGTTGAACACGGTGTTGGGCAGCGTGTTGGCGGTCTGGAAGGCCGCGCCCACGCCGCCTGCGGTGGCGCCGACTGCGGCGATCAGCATCGCGTTACGGATGAAACCGAGGATTCGCGACACCATAGTTCCCGACGCCATCAGCGCCGATGCCCTCAGGATCGATCGGCGAGGCGTTTTCGAGCTCATGGTGTCTCCTTCATCGTGGCGGTGTCTGAGTCGGTGCTGTCGTCTGCGGTGTCCGAGGCCTGGGCTGGGTCCTCGGTGTCATCGCGAGATGCGGGTTCGTCCGTGCCGGAGGCACTGTCGGAGGCGGCTGCTTGCGCCTTGCGTGCGGCCCTGCTGCGCAGTGATCGGGTGATGCCGGCGATGAAGAGGAGGCCGAAGAGGGCGGCGATGACGGCGGTGATGGCGTCTTCCCAGCCGGCGCGCATGCGCACGATGACGGTCTGGGAGTCGTCGAGGACGTGGCCGTCGGGGGTGGTGACCTTGTAGGTGACCTCGATGTCGCCACTGCCGATTGCGCCAACGGGCACTTCGACCGTCGTGGCTCCGTGCGCGGCCAGCTCCTGGGACATCGCAGGTGTGGCTTGGAGGCGCGGGTCGTCGGGGATCAGGGTGACGTCGACGTACACCGGCCAGTCCAGGTTATTGCGCACCAGGACGGGGAAGTTTGCGGACTTGTTGATGAGGTTGACGGCCGAGGAGGGTTCGACGGTCACGGAGGTGAGCATGGTCGTGACCTGGTTGGTCATGGCGGTCGCGGCGTCGAGCTGCTCGGTGGGGGTGTGCCCGGCCGTGAGAGCGGGCAAGACCTGGGGGGTGATGGAGTCGAAGACGGCGTCCGGGTCGTCGGTCGCGTTGGCCAGCGGGATGAGCGCGGTCAGTGACGTGGCCATGTCGTCGATGGCGGTCGCGGTCTCCTCGGCGAGGGTGCCTGCGCCGACGGTCGTGCGGTCGACGTCGGTGGGTTCGCTGGCCGCCATGACCGAGAAGGAGGTGGCGGAGACCCAGCGGGGGGACAGGAGCGCGCTGGCGCGGGAGGCCAGGCGGTCGTTGATCGTGGTGCCGCGCGCGGCCGTGGCGAAGATGGTGCGCGAGGAGGAGGGGCGCTCGCGCGCGATGATCGCGGTGATCGCGGTGAGGGCCTGCTCGGCGTCGAGTTCGTCGCCGCCGTTGGCGTTCCACGACAGGATTGCGGAGATGTCGGCCTGCTGGGCGAGGACGCGCGCGCCGGTGCCATTCGTCGAGGTGTCGCCGGTCGCCGGGTTGACGTTGACACGCGCCATGGAGGTGAAGGGCACGTCGTCGGTGGGTGTCAGGGCCGAGGCCGGGGCAATGGAGATTTGGTCGGCCGCGGCGAAGTTGGACAGGAAGGTCGTGCCGAAGGTCGCGTCGTCGGGCCATCCGACGTTGCGCAGGATCGTGGGGCCCGCGTCCGGCCGGGTCGTCGTGCTCGCGTTCTGCCCGGTGGAGGAGGCCGTGGGCGAGGGGGACGCCGAGGGTGTCGCGGAGGGCGACGCCGAGGGGGTTGCAGAGGGCGACGCTGAGGGGCTCGCAGGGCCGGAATTGTGCGAAGACGTGGGCGCGACCCAGCCGGCTGCGCGCGGCGTGCCGGGGAAGGCGTTGATGGACTCGGAAGCCAGGCCCCAGAAGCCGGTGTTGCCCGACAGGGCTAGGGCGCCCAGGTCCGCGTCGGCGTCGGGCAGGGCGATGACCTCGGAGGCGGTGGACATGAAGGAGGACACGAAGGCCTCGGACTGGAGGTCGCGCGAGCGCTGAGCCGGGTCGGTCGCCGTGGGCGCGGGGGTCGGCGTGGGGGAGGCCGAGGTCGACGGACTCGGCGAGGCCGTGGGCACGCCGGACTGGCCCGACTGGCCGGATTGTCCGTCAGACTGCGCCTCCTCCTCTTCGGTCGGGGAGGGGCTGGGCGCGGTCGTGGGCTGGGGGCCGCGCGGGATCAGGAGGGGGTCGACGGCCAGGGTCACGCCCGATGTCCCGGCCAGGGACAGGAGAGCGGAGCGCTCGGACTGGGTCTGGGCGGCGTTCGCCGAGGTCCAGGGAACAACCGTGGAGACGCGGGAGGCGGCGACCTGCTCGCCGGAGTCCCACACGAGGATCGTGCGGTCCTTGCCCGAGAACTCGCCCGAGGAGGCGGTCACGGTCGCGACGCGAGGCCCCCACTCGTTGCTGTCCGACAGCGGCAGCGAGGCGGTGGGGATGCGGATCTCGAAGGCGGTGTTGACGCCGCGCAGCACGTCGGTGAGTTTGGTCGAGGCGGCGTGCGTGGCGTCGGGCTCGTCCTCGCTGAGCTGGGTCGTCATCGCCGAGACGGAGATGGGGGTCTCGTTGGCGACGAAAACCTCGAGGGAGACGGCCGCCAGCGTCGTCGGCGAATCGTTACGCAGCGTCCCCGAAATGACAACTTCTTCCTCGGTCGTGATGATGCGAGGAGACAGCTGGGTAATCGTCACGACCAGCCCGGAGTCCGTGGGAACCGTGCCCATGACGGAGGGACGAGACTGCTCGACCGCAGAGGTTTCCGCGGGCGCGGGAGCCGCCCCGGCCTCGTGAATCGAGAGACCGAAGGGAACCATCAGCGCCGCGCACAGGGCGGCGACCCACCTGCCGCGCCTAGCCACGGCTGTCCCGGTACAGCAGGTCGAGGGCGATGCGCACGATGCGGCGCTCGTTGGGGTAGGCGAGCTGACGCGACACGTCACGCAGGGGAACCCACGCGGCCGCCTCGGCCTCGTGATCCGGATCCCCGTCCACGGAGATCGTGCCGGACTCATACCCCATCAGGTAGTGATGGACGACCTTGTGGACGCGGCGGTCGTTGCCGGAGAACCAGTAATCGATCGACGCCAGGTGGCGGATGATGCGCCCCTGGATACCGGTTTCCTCGGCGACCTCGCGCAGGGCGGCCTGCTGCGGGGTCTCGGAACCCTCGAGGTGGCCCTTGGGCAGACACCATTCGACGCGGCCCGCGCGGTTACGTCGGGCGATGAGCGCCGCATAGGGAATTCCGTCACGTACGTCGACGACGATGCCGCCCGCGCTGGTTTCCGCGGAAATCGGCAGATGAGAGCGGCCCGCGCGCATGGAAGCAGACCGACGCGGGGGTCTGGGAACCCCGGATCGGCGGTCAACTGAACGTGCAGGCATGACTCCACTTTAGCCGGTGGGCGGCCCCCGGTAGTCGGCCAGGGCGCTTTCCTGGCATGCTTAGGGGCGATGAGTACCCAGTCAGCTTCCCCGATCAACGGCCCCGTGACCGCGCAAAACGCCGGAACGACGGACATTCCTACCCTCATGGCGAACGCCACGAGGACGTTTGCGGCGCTTCCGCCCGCGATTATGGAACTCGGCACGATTTTCGACGAGGCCGGGGAGGAGCTCGCGCTTGTCGGCGGGCCCGTGCGCGACGCCTTCCTGGGTGTGACCCCGCACGACTTTGACATGACGACCTCCGCGCGCCCCGAGCGCACCGAGGAGCTGCTCGCTCAGTGGGGGAATGCGACCTGGGATATCGGTAAGGAGTTCGGCACGATCGGCGGTCGCCGCGGCAACGTCGTCGTCGAGGTGACGACCTACCGCACCGACGAATACGAGATCGGCTCGCGCAAGCCCGAGGTGACCTTCGGCGACACGCTCGAGGGCGACCTGACCCGGCGCGACTTCACGGTGAATGCGATGGCGATGCGCCTGCCGCAGATGGCCCTCGTCGACCCGTGCGGCGGCCTGGCCGACCTCGCGGACGGCAACCTGCGCACCCCCGTGTCCGCCGAGCAGTCCTTCGACGACGACCCGCTGCGCATCATGCGCGCCGCGCGCTTTAGCGCCCAGCTGGGCCTCGACGTGGACCTGGACGTCATGAACGCCATGGAAACCATGGCCTCGCGCCTGGAGATCGTCTCCGCCGAGCGCATCCGCGCCGAGCTGGAGCGCCTCATCATCTCCCCCTACCCGCGCCGCGGCATCGAGCTGATGGTCCACACGGGCGTCGCCGACATCGTCCTGCCCGAGGTCTCCGCCCTGGTTTCCACGGTCGACGAGCACAAGCGCCACAAGGACGTCTACGAGCACACGCTCACCGTCGTCGAGCAGGCCATGGACCTGGAGACCGGCCCGGACGGCCCCGTGCCCGCCCCCGATTTCGTCCTGCGTTTCGCGGCACTCATGCACGACGTCGGCAAGCCGGCGACGCGCCGCTTCGAGAAGAACGGCACCGTGTCCTTCCACCACCACGAGATTGTGGGCGCGAAGATGACGCGCAAGCGCATGAAGGCCCTGCACTTCGACAAGGCCACGATCGAGGCCGTGTCTACTCTGGTTGCGCTGCACCTGCGCTTCCACGGCTACGGCGAGGCCGCCTGGTCGGACTCGGCCGTGCGCCGCTACGTGGCCGACGCCGGGGACCTCCTCGAACGCCTGCACCGCCTCACGCGCGCCGACTGCACGACCCGCAACCGCCGCAAGGCCAACTTCCTGTCCTCGGCCTACGACGACCTCGAGGCGCGCATCGCCGCGCTGCGCGAGCAGGAGGAGCTCGACGCGATCCGCCCCGACCTCGACGGTGACCAGATCATGGACATTCTGGGGCTGCGTCCCTCGCGCGCCGTCAAGATCGCGCGCGACTACCTGCTGGAGCTACGCATGGAACGCGGACCCCTGGGCGAGGAGGGCGCCCGAGCGGCGCTCCTGGAGTGGTGGGCCTCCGAGGACGTGCGCGCCCTCGCCGAGGAATACCAGGCACAACAGGCCCAGTGGGAGGCAAAAGTCGCGGACAAGAAGGCCCGTAAGGCCGCCGCGAAGGCCGCCCGCGAGGCCCCGCAGTAGACCCCGCCACGCGGCGACCGAGCCGGCGAGCGATGCGTCGGCAGGCCTCGTGCGCGCCGGTGAGCGCGGATGAACGGCCCCGGCGCGACCATCGTCACGCCCGCGCGCGGTGCACCTCCACCTGCCCCGGACGTACCCTGGTGACAATTCAACTATTCGTTAGGAGAGTCACCGCATGAGCACGTTTACCCCCGAGAAGGCGTCGGCCGACATCGGCGTGTACGGCCTGGGAGTCATGGGTGCCAACCTCGCCCGCAACCTGGCCCGCAACGGCTACGCGACCGCCGTCTTCAACAGGACCCCGGCGCGCACCGAGAAGCTCATGGCCCAGCACGGGGACGAGGCCACCTTCGTTCCCTCCTCCACCCTCGAAGACTTTGTCGCCTCCCTGCGCGCCCCGCGCGTCGCCATCATCATGGTCCAGGCCGGCCCCGCGACGGACGCCGTCATGGGCCAGCTCGCCGACCTCATGGACGAGGGCGACATCAT
>ERZ1674208.60-NODE-60-length-18518-cov-4.020907_pt1 | contig 18518 bp, 10 predicted proteins | sample MGYA00581113_ERZ1674208 | MGnify/ENA primary metagenome ERZ1674208 (study PRJEB41354, sample SAMEA4873350) | human saliva metagenome | biome: human-associated habitat [ENVO:00009003]; feature: mouth environment [ENVO:08000002]; material: saliva material...
GATTTCGCGGAGTGACTGGAGTTCAGACGTGTGCTCTTCCGATCTGGTGTGGCCGCAGTGGCGCTAAGCGCGCTAGGCCTAGCCCTGCTAACGCATTGGGTGGAGCTGGCGGTGATCGGCCTGGTACTAGGCGTACTGGCCCTACTATCCCCGCTAAGCGCCCTGGGATTGGGTAAACACAACATCAACCTGTATGTGCAAAACGAGCGAGTGGTGGTGGGCGATAACGCCTACGGCGAGCTACAAGCTACCAACGCCGGCACCCGGCGTACCCGCAAAGCCGTGATGGAACTACCGGTAGGTAAATCCACCGCTGACGTACTGGTGCCCTCCCTGCGCGCCGGCCAGATGATTAGCCAGCCTCTAGCTATCCCCACCGCCCGACGCGGCCTGGTGCCAATCGGCCCAGTGCGCAGCGTTAACGGTGACGGGCTGGGCCTAGTGCGCCGCGAGCGCCGCTGGAGTCAGCGCATTGAGCTGTATGTGCATCCGCGTACGGTGGCTTTGGAAAGTGAAGCCATTGGTTTCATTAAGGATATTGAGGGCGCGACGATCCGGGATTTGTCTAGCTCGGATGTGTCTTTTCATACTTTGCGTGAGTATGTGCCTGGCGATGATCGGCGCAATATTCACTGGAAGTCTACGGCTCACACCGGCAAGTTGATGGTGCGTCAGTTTGAGGAGACGCGTCGGGCTCACCTGTTGGTGGTGTTGGATACGCGGGCGGCATCTTGGGCTAGTGAGGCTGAGTTTGAGGTGGCTGTCTCGGCGGCGGCGTCGCTGATTGTGGCCACGATTAAGGCTAGCCGTGAGGTTACTTTGGTGACTCAGGCGGGGGTGCCGGCGCTGCCTAACCCTAAGCGGGCTTTGGATGCGTTGAGCCTGGTGGAGATGGATGGGCGCGCCGCTGACTTGCCGGAGTTGACTAAGGAGGCGGTGGCGGCTTGTCCGGGTGCCTCGGTGGCGGTGTTGATTACTGGTTCAGGGGCTGATTTGGAGCTAATTGAGCGTGCTTGGGTGCGTCTGCCGGTGTCGGCGCGTTCTTATGTGTTGCGGGTGAGCCCGGGGCGGGCGGGGCGTAACCGTTTGGGGGCAATGGATTTGCTGCACTTGGGGGCGCTTAGTGAGCTTCCGGCATTATTGCGAAAGGCGGCGCTATGAGTGTTGATGGGCTTGAGGCGGTTGGTAAACGCCGGGCTTTTAACTGGCTGGGGCTGGTTGCTTTTACGCTGCTGATGCTAGCTGCCAGTGTTAGCCATGGGGCGGTGTTTGGGGACTGGTCTGGCTATATTGCGGCCATGGGCGGCACTTTGCTGGCTGTGGTGGTTACTGGCGTCGCTTATGCGTTGGGGTTGCGGCGGCTGGAAACTATTTTGGCGCTGGTGATTGCCTACCTGTTGGGTGGGGCTTTGGCTTTACCGAATTTGGCTAGCGCTAAGGTGTTTCCGTCTTTGCAGATGGTGCAAACCCTGGTGTTGGGGGCGGTGACTAGTTGGCGTGACTTGCTGACTTTGGCTCCGCCGGCTAACGCCTATGCGGGTATTACGGTGGTGCCGTATTTGAGTGCCATGGTGTGTGCTGGCTTGGGTGCTTCGATTGTGTTGCGCCACCAGCGCGGCCAGTTGTGGGCGCTGCTTCCGGCTGGGCTGATGTTTGCCCTGGGGGCGCTGTTTGGTGGTTTTGAGGCTCCCTATGGGCGCGATAGTGCGCTGGTGGGGGTGCTAGTGGCGCTGGCTTGGGCGGCTTGGGCGGTTAATAAGCGTCACGGCCGGGGCCAGCGCGGACTGATCGCTTTGGGGGCGGGGCGGCTGCGCCGTCGAGCCCGCCTGGGCACGCTGCTGATGCTGGCTTGTGCCATGGCTGCGGGGGCGGTGCTGGGCCCGCAGGTGACGGGGGCTAATAACCGTGAGGTTTTGCGTAGCTATGTGACGCCGCCGCTGAATATTGCCGAGTATCAGGCTCCGCTTACGCGCCTGCACTACTGGGTGGATACTCAAAAAGACACCACTTTGTTTACGGTTTCGGGGCTGCAAAATGGTGAGCGTATCCGTGTGGCCACAATGGACGCCTATGACGGAAACGTTATGCGAGTTGGGACGTCAGACAACGGTGAGGGTTTTAAGCGGGTTGGGGCCCAGGTTGATACGCGCGTATTACCTAAAGGCGCTAAAACCCATAACCTGACTTTCACTATGGTTGATTACCAGGGTAACTGGTTGCCAGGTGGGGGACAGGTGCGTAGCTTCACCCCGCGTAAAGGCCAGGGTTTAACTCAGGATCTGTTCTATTCATCCAATCTGGGCGCCCTGCTTAGCACCCGTACCCTGGTTAAAGGCGATAGTTACAGCGTAAATGTGGTTACTGTACCTACATATTCCGATGCTCAGCTATCTAAGCGTAGGTTTGGGAAGGTAGCAAATGGCACAGACACTAATGTGCCAGCTGTGGTGGCTACGCGTCTGCGTGAGTTTGTGGGTAACGCTAACAGCCCGCTGGCCCGTGTGCGCGCCATGGCCACTAAATACCATGATGAGGGCTACTACTCTGACGGCTCAGACTCGATGGCGCGCCCCGGTCACCGCACCGCCCGCATCGATGAGCTGCTAGAACCCAACTACTACATGGTGGGTGATGACGAGCAGTACGCCGTGGCTATGGCGCTTATGGCCCGCCAGGCTGGTTACCCGGCCCGCGTGGTGCTGGGTTTCTACCCTGAGCACTACTCCAAGGGCACGTTAGAGGTTAAGGGCACTATGGCGCACGCCTGGGTGGAGGTTAACTTCGACGGCGACTGGGTGGCTTTTGACCCCACCCCGCCGCGCGACAAGAAACTGGTTAACCCCAAGCCGCAGCCCAAGCCCAAGCCGCGTCCGCAGGTGTTGCAGGCACCGCCGCCCCCGCAGGAACAAGCTGACCTAACCCCGGATGTCTCTGACGACCGCGACACTAAGAAAAAGCATGGCTTTGACTGGGCCCACTACCTGCTGCTGGTGGGGCAGGGGCTGGGTGTGGCCGCTTTGGTTAGCTCCCCATTTGCGCTGATTTTGGCGCTTAAAGCGGTGCGTGGGCGCCGGCGTCGTAACCGTGACGAGCTTGGCAGTGCCCTGGGTGCCTGGGCGGAGCTGGAAGACTGGATGCGCGACTATGGCATCAAGCTGCCTGCTAACGCTACCCGCACCCAGATGGCACGCTACCTGGATATTGCGTTGGCTGATTATGACGCCGCCGCCGCCCAGGTGGCGCAGGCTAAACGCGCCAAGCAACAGGCTAAACGTAACGCCCAGGCACTGGGTGGGCAGGTTGATTTGGCGCCTAAACTACGTGGCGCCGAGGCCATTGCGGCCGCTAACGCCGCTGGTAGCGCTGCTGTTGGGGCTGGCTCTGGTGGCGACGGCGTCACTAACGACGGCGCCCACGGCTTGGCAGGTGGCGCTCAGTTTGCAGGCGGTCAAGCCCCTGGCAGCGCAGGTAGTGCTGCAGTGGCGGCGCCCCTGTACGTGCCCGTAAAGGGACGCCAAAAGCGCCGTCGTCACCCCATTAAGGCCCTTAAAGCCAAGTGGGCCCGCGCTCGCGAACGCTCCCAGCGCCTAGCGCAGGCACGAACCGACGCGCTAGAGCCGGTCTTTGGCTCTAACTTCCCGCCAGGCTCGGTGCGTAACTTTGCGTTGTCAGTCAACGCGGTAGCTTTCGGCCAGTCGGAGCAGGTGAGCCTAACTACCGTTGATGGCGCCCAAAACCCCGCTAAACTGCCAGATCCCCAGGGAGTTGGGCACGAAAGTGGCTACGAAGCACCCCAAGTGGGTCGTAAGCAACGCAAGGGGCGCTTTGCAGATAAACAAAAGTCTAAAAAACGTTCAAATAACGCCAATCTGGAGCTAACTGAGCAGCAGCTTTCAGCTGATTCCCAGGAACCCTTATGGCTAGAGATGCAAAATCTTAAACAGCACCTTGGTGCCAGTAGGCGACGCACGCGTCGATGGCTAGCTGCGGTATCTCCAGTTTCATTAGGGATGCGTGTGCCGCAGTGGCTGCAGACCATGCGCGCTAACTTCAGGAGAAAGAAATGAGCCTAAATAGTCGCCCGGCCCCGGTTCCCGCGCATTTGCAGGGGACTCGGCTTGCTGCGCTTTGGCCCAGGGTATTTGCGCGTCTAATTGACTCGCTTATCTTTTCTCTAGTCATTGGCGGCGGCAGCGGGGCCGTGATGTTTTTTGGTGCTGGCAACCAATCTAACCGCACCCCTTTTTGGATTAGCCTAGGTGTATCAATCGCGGTAACTGTGCTGCTATGTATTGGTTACCTGGTGGCTTTGATGCGTAGTGGGCAAACCCCGGGTTTGCGGATGCTGGGGCTAGCTTGGGCTGGTTTTAAAAACAGTGGCCCGCCGCGTGGGGCAGCTTTCAACAAGCTAGCCTTACAGCTAGGGGTGTCCCTAGTTACTGCCGGGATTGGCAACTTAGTTATTTACGCCCTTAGCCGCGACCACCTGAACCGGTTTTGGTTTGACCGCGCTAGCGGCGTGATTGTGCTTAATGTGCGCCAAGGCGTAAACCCGGTACGGCTGCAAAGCAACCCACTGACTCTTCCTAACCAACCTTTCGCGCCCCAAACCGGGGCCGGGGCAGGGGACATGGATGAGTTCGGGCTACACCCGCAGCTGCCTGGAGTGCAGGCGGCGGCGCACCTGGCCCAAAATTCTTTCGCCGCGCAGGCCCCCGGGCCAAATGGCGCTTTCAACCCCAGCGCTGGCATTCCTGGCGCTGGCATTCCTGGCGTTGGAGTTCCTGGTGGTGCAGGGCCTGCTAACGGTGTTCCTGGCGCGGTTAGCTCCGCCTCAGCCCCCGCCGCCTCTAGTGCCAACTTTGCTGGCGCCAATCAAAGCGGCGGCTTTGGCACCAACCAAGCCAATCAGCCGCCCCAGCAGCAGCTAACCAGCCCCGGCCCTGAAGGCGGACAACGTGACAGCGACGGGGTAATCACCTCCCTGGACTGGAACCTACAGGCTCCCGCCCAAACAGCCCCTGGTACTAGCGCTCCCAACTCTACCCAGACGCTAGGCAACAGCTACGACGAAACCATTGTTCCCAGCGCCAACACTGAAGTTGGTATGGAGCCGGTGCGCCCAAGCAACTTCCAGGCTCCCGCCCAAACCGCTCCCGCTGCCAGCGCCCCCGTCTCTGGCCAGCTAGGAGCAAACAAGCCCTTTAGCGGCCCCATCCCGGTGGTAGTTCCCGACGAATTAATGGGAGAAGCAACCGCCGCCCAAGAAACCGGCCAAGTGGATATCAGCGGCACGGATTGGGATGAGCACGTCACTATCGCCAAAACCAACGTAGGTAAGTGCCTGCGCCTAGACACCGGCGACGTCATTAACGTGACCAGCGCTGTGGTGCTGGGACGCAACCCGGTGCCCGCAGGTATGTGGGCGCAAGCTGACGTGGTGCCTGTGGCTGACCCCAACTTCTCTATCTCCAAAACTCACTTGGCGGTGCGCGTCGATGGACAGTACATGTTTGTCACCGATCTAGGCTCAACCAACGGCACCAGTGTGGTTGCTCCTGACGGAAGTCGCACACATGTGCTTGCTGGGGCTATGGTTCCAGTTGCTAAGGGATATTCAATTGTTTTCGGTGACCGCCGCCTGGAGGTTGAGTGATGCGCACACGCATCGCGGTCAAATACGCCGCAGGGACTGATGTGGGATTAGTGCGTCAACACAACGAAGACGCCTACCTAGCTTCCGGCCCAGTGTTTTTAGTGGCTGACGGTATGGGTGGACACAAGGCGGGCGACGTCGCTTCCGCCACCGCCCTGGCAGCTTTCTCTGAGCTAACCCAGGATCATCTGGTTGACCCCTCCCAACTGCAAAAAGCAGTTAAACGCGCAGCCCGGGCAGTCAGTGGCCTGCCGGGTGTACCCGCGCCGGGCTCTACCTTGACCGGCTTGGTGCTTAGCGAAAATGGGGCTATGCCGTGCGTGCGCGTACTCAATATTGGCGATTCGCGCACCTACTACCAAGGCAAACACGGCTTTGAACAAATCACTAAAGACCACTCACAGGTGCAAGAGCAGATTGATGCCGGGCTCATCTCTGCCGAACAAGCCCAGCACCTGCCTGGTCGTAACGTAATTACGCGCGCGTTAGGGGCCGGTTGTGGCCCGCGTGTACGCGCCGACTATTTTGTCTTGCCTGCACGCGTGGGAGACCGCTACATCATCTGTTCAGATGGGCTTTCTTCCATGGTTACTGACACTCTCATTGAGGCTACCGCAGCTGTGGTTAGTGAGCCTGAGGGTGTGGTTGATGCGCTGGTGAAAGCGGCGAGGAACGCAGGCGGTCGGGATAATATCTCGGTGATCGTGGTGGATATTGCGGCCGCATATCCGCCTTGGGAGGATGACGATCTGACCCACCAGAACCTGCCTGGCACGCAGGGTTGGGACTATGATCCGGATGCTCCCACCCTGGATAGGTCGCTGCCGTGGCGTGGCGGCAATGAGGTTGCTAGTGAGCAATGGTCATGGATGTTCAAGGACAATGAATGAATACTCAAGTTAATTGGTACGCAGGTACCACTCTCAGTGCGGTCAGCGAGAGCGGATTCGTTGCCCTAGAGGGGCCCAACGATCTGTTGCTCGACCTGTGGCGCGAGCTTGAAGATGGTGCTAATTTGCAGCGTCTGCTGCAGGTGCTGGCGGGTTACTACAACAACAACGTCTTCCACCTGCCTGACTTTGTGGCTGGTGTCTTCTCCGACGGCGCCGTCCACCTGGCCCTGCGTGGTTCTATCACCGCTGAGGTCACTCAGGTTAATGGTTTCGTGCGCACTGTTTCGGCGCTTAACCCCATTGCTTGGGAGGAAGTACGTCTCGACGACGTCGCCGCCCTGGTAATTCAGGCTCACGGAGCTGGTACTGAGGCTCTACCTTTACGTAGCGGGGTTACCCGCGCCTCCATGCTGCACTGGCAGCTACGTGAGGTTAACCGCCTGGTGGGAGCCGTCAAAAGTCAAGCCTACAGCGGTTACAGTTCAAACTCGGCAGCCAGCGGAGTCAGCGCAGCCAGCGCGCCGGCGACGCGGTCGGCACAGTCTGTAGCTTCGGCTTACTCTGGCTACAGCGCCGGCAGTGCCGCCTCGGTTTACAGCCCCGCCTCGGTGGTGCCCAGCGCCGCTGAAGCTTCAGCGGCCCGTAGCCTGCTAGAGGACACTCCTATCAGCGAGGTCAGCTCCCAGCCGGTAGCCGGCCTGCTGCCTAGCGCGCCCTCCCCGGAGGCTGACGCCGCTGAGACTAGCGCCGCCGCTGCGGTTAGTGCGCTTAGCGAGCCTAGCCCGCAGTTGCCGTCTGCTCCCAGTCCGGCTGCACCCAGCGTGGAACTACTGTCCGCACCCAGCCCGCAGCTACCGGCCGTGCCCGCACCCAACCCGGTGGCAGCTAGTGCCTCACTGGCAGCTGAGCTGGTGCCTGGCCAAAACCTGGATCTATCGATCACCACCGCTAGCCCGGCTGCACCCAGCCCAGCTAGCTTTAGTCCCGCTGCCCCCAGCCCGGTAGTCCAAACCCCGGCCACTGAGCATTTTGAGGCAATCAGCTCGGCGCAGTCGCCGGCTCCTAGCGGTGCGCACGCTGCCCCGGTAGCTGCTGACCTGCCTAGCCAGGCCAGCTCTGCTACTTCAGCCGCTTCAGCTGAGGTCAATGCCCCCACTAGCTTGCTGGATGTGCCCGCTGACGCCGTCCCGGTGCCGGCCCCGGCTGCCCCCAGTGCGGAAATCAGCGAGGCTGCTCCTAGCCCAGAGCCTGTTAGCGCTCCGGCTCAACCCAAGGTTTCCCGGGCTGCTGCAGCTTTGGCCGCTATGCTGGGCGGCTCAAGCGCCGCCAAGAACCAGGCTTCGGCACCGGCGGCTTACAGCGCCCCGGTAGCTCCAGCGGCCAACTACCGTATGGATGACGCCCCGGCTACGGTCCCCACTGAGATTGTGCCCGCCGCCCCGGCTGTGCCTAGTGCTCCGCTAGCTCCTGGCGCTAACTTCCAGGAACCGGCGGCTTACAGCGCCCCGGCTGTGCCTAGCGCCCCGCTAGCAGCTCCTAGTGCTCCGGTGGTGGCGTCCAGTGCCCCGCTGGCTGCTCCTAGCGCCCCGGCTAGCTCTGGTGAACTGGTTATTGCTGACGCTCGCGCTGCCCGCGCTACGGCCGCCCCGGCCGCACCCCAGAACCAGCAAAACCCCGAAGACCAGTACTTTGGCCACCTTTACGGCCAAACCATTGGGGTGGATGTAGAAAACGCTGCCGTGCGTGAACTGCGCGATGATGAGGCCTCAGGCCTGGAGTTCAACTTTGAACAAGGCGAAGGCTTGGACTTCTCACGCCGAAAGGGGGAGAAAGCGGAACCCACCGGCCCGATCCAGGGTATCAACGAGGGTAACCCCTTTAGCTCTTCCCCTTTTGGTGGTGACCCCGCCACTGCGGGGTCGGATCCGGTTCCCAATCCCCGAACCCAATCCGCTGAGCTCCCGCTAGAGGCACAAGCCACCCAGATCAACCCGGTAGGTAACGCGGTGCCATTACCCGGTGTGCAGGCCCCCACCGGCGCACTGGACGTGGCCCCCGGTACCCCCTGGACGCACGATGGTTACACCATCGCTGTCCCCACCGGCGGTGTGCAGGCCCCGCCGCCGCCCGTAGCTGACAGCGCCAACGCCGATAGCGACGGCCCTGAAGTACTGGCAATTAACTGCGTCAACGGTCACCCCAACCCGGTGCACGCCAGCTCCTGCCGCATTTGCGGTGGGGCACTAAACGGCAAGATTGTCCACGTAAAGCGCCCCAGCCTGGGCACTTTGGTGGCCTCCACCGGCGGGTCGGTAACCCTAGACGCCGACGTCATTGTGGGCCGCCTGCCCAAGGCTGCACCCGGCACTGCAGTGCACCTGATGGCGGTGGCTAGCCCCACCAAGTCCATTTCCAAGTCTCACTGCCGCATCAACATTGATGATTGGGAGCTGAACTTGGAGGATCTGAACTCCACTAACGGCACCTACCTGCTGCGTGAAGGCCAGTTGCCGCGTCGCCTGGGCGGCGGTCAGCGTGAGCTGCTGCGTTACGGCGACCGGATTGACCTGGGTGACGGTGTAGTTCTGTCTGTGGAGCCCTGATGGCTGCTCGGCTGCGTGAACCTGTAGGCCCGCACCTGGAGGGGGCGGAGTTTATCCGCTTCCTCGGTGCGGGTGGTTTCGCGGACGTTTTTCTTTACCGCCAAGACATGCCTCGGCGTGAAGTTGCGGTTAAAGTAATCCGTTCGGGGGCCAGCGCAGCCCAAAAACAAAAATTCCAGGCCGAATCTGACCTGATGGCCAAATTCGGGGCGCACCCGGCGGTGCTTTCACTGTACGCCGCCGGGCGTCTGCGCGATGGGCGTGCTTACCTCACCATGGAGTATTGCCCCCCGCCTCACCTGGGCAAACGATTTTCTACTACTTCACCAATGCGGGTGGAGCAGGCTTTGGAGATCACCATTAAGATTGCTGGCGCTGTGGAAACTATCCACCGTGCCGGCTATCTGCACCGCGACATTAAACCGGCCAATATTTTGCTTACCGCCTTTGGGCACCCGGTTTTGACTGACTTTGGTATTGCTATCAGTCAAGACACTCCCGCCGATCAGGTTGATTCGGCGTTTTCTCCCTACTGGGCGCCGCCTGAGCAGCAGCTTAACCGGCGTTTGACGCCCGCTTCTGACGTCTATTCACTAGCTGCCACCACCTACACCATGCTGGCGGGCAGGCCTCCGCATGTGGATATGACCCCGGGTGCGCACAATGACCCGGCCTCTATTCTTAAACGCCTGCACCACGGCTCTATCGCCCCCATTGGTCGCAATGACGTGCCCGCTGCGCTAGAGCGGGTGCTGTTTACCGCCATGTCTAAGCGTCCCTCCGATCGTTTCGCTTCGGCGATGGCGTTCGCGCGGGCTTTGCGTCAAATCCAGTCTTCTTTGGGCTTGCCGCTGACCAATATTGATGTGTGGGAGGACCAGCACGTAATTGCTGCTGATGGCAGCGACGACGACGCCACCCGGCTGCGTCCGGTAGTGTCCATTTCTCCTGAAAACACTGGCCGCACCGCCGACACCAACGCCCGTATCAACACTGCCGGCGCCAATAGCTGGGGCGATTCGCTCGGCTCAGGCAGTCACTCGGGCACTTTCTACCCCAACGCCCACCAGCCTCCCTCTGACGCGCGCACTTTTACCGGTAACACTTCGGGTTTTAACCGCAACACAACCCTGGGCTCTGCGGCCAGTCCCGGCGCCAATACCGGTTCTGGCTATGGCACATACTCGGCCTCCTCGGGCCTAACTGGTCCAGGAACTGTCCCAGGCGGCCCCTTCAACCCCCAAAACGGCGCCCTAGCTGCGGCGGGAGCGGGCGCCGTCGGCCCCCAAAGCGGCGGCGTCGGCCAAAACGGCCAGGCCAATAGCGTAAACCAGCCACCTCAGGGCTCACCAGAGGCGCCTGGCTCCACCCTGGCCGCTAGCGCAGCGCAAGACGGCTCCAGCGTATCCTTAAAAACCCTGCTGATCAGCGCCTTAGTAGTGGTATTAATAGGCGTAATAGCTTTTGCGGCCTACCGAGGCCTACAGCGCGGCGGGCTTAACCCCAAACCGGCGGTAACCACCGCAGGCACTGCTGCGCCCATGGATCCGGATGTGAATGGCTATCTTGAGCCTGTCACCAACCTGAAGCTGAGCTACGCTAACGGGCAGGTGGAGGCCACTTGGGACTATAAAGCCACAAACGCCACGTTCCTCTACAGCGTCACTAACTCTGGGGTTCCGCAAAAATCTCAGACTCCGCAAGGCTTGCAGGAAACCAGCGCCCACCGCGCTACGCTAAAGCCAACGCCGCCGCGTACCTGTGTGCAGATAGTCGCGCGTGACAAGGCGGGGCGTGAATCAGAACCAGTCATTGACTGCATCGACACCCCGGCTAGCCAGTAGCTCACTAAGCGCGCCCGGCCCACGCTACCCAATTGCATTAAAGACCTATTAAACGCGTAGACAGGAAGGTAAAACCATGAGCGTAGCGCCCACGCCCGACGACAACGAAACCGGCAAAGATGTCTTGGTAATCGATTTCGCTGGAGAAATTTATCGGGTCGAGCCCACTCAAAGCTTCACGGTGGGTCGTGAAGGCGACCTAGCTTTAAGTGACAACCCCTTCCTGCACCGCAAATTCTTGGTGTTTGAATTCCAAAACGGCCTATGGTGGGTGCACAACCAGGGTTCGCGCCTGGGGGCCACCGTGGCCGACATGGCTGGGGCCTCACGCGCCTGGGTTACCCCTGGGGTGCGCGTGCCTATGGTGTTTGGGCAGATGGCGGTAGTTTTCAGCGCCGGCTCCACCACCTATGAGATCCTGGCGGAAGTGCCCTGCCCCTCCTATGAAAACCGTGAGTCGGCACAAGCTGAGGCCGCTGAGGCAGATAGCGACACCGGCCAGGCCACTATGGGCATGGTGGTGCTCACTGAAAGCCAAAAGCTACTGATTTTGTCTTTGGCTGAGCCATGGTTGCGTAGGGCTGGTACCGGCACGGTTTCTCTGCCGCGTAACGTCGACGCCGCCGCGAGCCTAGGCTGGGGTATCACCCGTTTCAACCGCAAGCTAGACAATGTCTGCGACAAGCTTGACCGGGCTGGCGTTAAGGGAATGCGCGGTGGGGCTGGCTCCCACGCCTCCCACCGGCGCGTGCAGCTAGTGGAATACGCCCTGTCCTCACGCCTGGTAACCCCTGAAGACCTTCCCCTATTAGATGGTGCCCACGAATGAAACTACGTCTTAACCTACTGCGCGGCGACGGCTCGCATAACCTGCAAATCACCACGGACGCCACCGCGACGGTAGGGGACGTAGCTGCCGCACTGGCTAGTGCCGGACCAAGTGAAGCCGGCCAGGCCATAGATCCGGCCACGGTCTCCATCAACATTATTGACACCGCCGGGCGTGGGCGCGCTCGCGCCCTAACCAGCGACACCTTGCTGGAAGACTCCGGGCTGCACTCGGGCGCTAAAGTCTCCCTAATGCAAAACCCGGCAGACACCAATGTGGCCGGTGAGCACGTGGCCGTATTGTCAGTGGTTTCAGGTCCTGATAGGGGCCGGGTTTTCCCGCTCTATGAGGGCTCCAACCTGGTGGGGCGCGACGACAATGTAGACGTCAGCCTTAGCGACCCGATGGTTTCCAAGCAGCATATGCGGGTGGTGGTAGGCACCGAAGTAGAAGTACGTGACCTGAACTCCTCCAACGGCGTCGTCGTTAATGGCCAGCGAGTACAGCGCCTAAAGCTGGGGCCCCTAGACAGCGTCAAGATCGGTAAATCTGAGGTGAAGGTGGCCCTGGTGACCACCACCCTAAGCGCCACCGACGCCGCCGGAAGCGCCGGCATTAACTTCATCCGCACCCCGCGCGTAGTGCCGCGCACCCCAGCGGTAGAAATTAAACTGCCTGAGGCCCCCACCCAGCAAAACCCCAACCCGCTGCCCTTCATCGCCATGCTGGCGCCGGCCTTTATGGGTTTGATGATGTATTCGGTGACCCACAACCCCTACTCGCTCATGTTCGTATGCATGAGCCCCATGATGATGGGTGGTATGTGGGTTGACGGCAAGTGGCGGCGTAAACGCGCCCTTAAAGAGCAGCTAGAAGCCTTTGAGGTTTCAATTAAAGAAACCCAAAAACACATTGAGCAGGTATTTGCTAACGAACGCGAAGTGCGCAAACAGCAATACCCGCCCATTGAAGCCATTGTGCGCCACGCCGAAATGGGGGGCCCACTGCTGTGGTCACGCCGCCCTGAGCACCCCGAATTTATGCAGATCCGTATCGGCCTGGGCACAGACCTACCCGTGGCCCGGATGGAAAAAGACAAGGAAGCCAAAAACGGCCTACCCCAGTGCCTATCCACCATTGCGGCCCTGCGTGCCCAATACGCCCTGATCGACGACGTGCCGATTGTGGCTAACCTGCGCCAAGACGGGGCTTTTGGTATTAGCGGGCTGCGCGCAGATATTGACCCGGTGGCGCGCGCGGTAATCACCCAGCTGGTGTGTATGCACTCGCCCGCTGAACTGGTGGTGGCCTGCCTAACCGACCCGGCTGGGCGCTCGCGCTGGGACTGGCTTGAATGGCTGCCCCACACCGCTTCGCCCTTCTCGCCGCTAGGGGAGCTGCATTTAGCGGCTGACGCGGCGGTGGGCGCCTCGCTGGTCTCGCACCTGGAAGAAATTATTTTCCAGCGTTTGCAGACCCGCCCGCGCCCGCGTGGCCCGCTCAACCCCACGGTTGAAGAAACAGACGCCCTGCATGTGCCCGACGTGGTGGTGATTGTTGATCAATCCCAGGTGGATCAGGCCCGACTTAACCGTATTGTGGAGAGCGGCCCGGATGTGGGCGTGCACGTGATTTGGGTGGCTGAATCTGCCAGCCAGGTGCCCGCTGCCTGCCGCTCCTACCTGATGGTGTCTGGTGAAGAGTCCACTGTGGGCTTTGTGCGTCGCAGCGTTAACGCCACCAATGTGCGCCCCGAAAACCTGGGGCTAAGCCAAGTGCGGGCGCTAGCTAAGCACATGTCGCCCATGGTGGATGCGGGTGTGCCCGTGGATGACGACTCTGACCTGCCGCGTTCGATTAGTTTCATCTCGCTTACCGGCGCTGAATTGGCCGACGACGCCTCCGCCCAGGTGGCACGTTGGCAAGCCACTAACTCCATCATTGACCGCACCAAGACTGTGCCCATGGACCGGCCCGTCTCCCTCTCCGCCCTGGTAGGGCAGGGGGCCGACGCCCCCTTGGCGCTGGATCTGCGCGTGCACGGTCCCCACGCCCTGGTGGGTGGTACCACCGGTGCCGGTAAGAGTGAATTCCTCCAATCCTGGGTGCTGGGTATGGCCCAGGCGGTTTCACCTGACCGCCTTACCTTCCTATTTGTGGACTATAAGGGTGGTTCAGCTTTCGCTGCCTGTACCCACCTGCCACACTGCGTGGGTTTGGTGACCGACCTTTCGCCCGCCATGGTGCGCCGTGCCCTGACCTCGTTGGGCGCCGAAATCCACTACCGTGAGCGCCTGCTTAACGAAAAGGGTAAAAAAGACCTGGCTGAGCTGGAAAAATCCGGTGACCCCGAGTGCCCGCCGTCGCTGATTATTGTGGTTGATGAGTTCGCGGCCCTGGCAGGTGAGGTGCCTGAGTTCGTTGACGGCGTCGTCGACGTCGCCCAACGTGGCCGTTCGCTGGGGCTGCACCTAATCATGGCCACCCAGCGCCCCGCCGGCGTCATTAAAGACAACCTGCGCGCTAACACTAACTTGCGTGTGGCGCTGCGTATGGCCGACGAGTCTGACTCCCAAGACGTGCTGGGGGAGAAGATTGCCGCCCACTTCCCGCCGGAAATTCCTGGACGCGGGGCGGCTAAGACCGGGCCGGGGCGTATTACGCCGTTCCAGTCGGCCTACCCGGGGGCGCGTACCAGTGCGCAGGCTACCGGTGCTTCGGTGAGCGTCGATGAGATGACTTTTGGGGTGCTTAACCCCTGGCAGGTGGCGAAGGTGCAAACCAGCGGGCGTAGTATCGATAAGGATATTGACCGCGTGGTGGCCACGGTAGGTCAGGCGGCGCGCATTGCGGGCCTGCCGGTGCCGCGTAAACCATGGCTTGATGAGCTGGCTACCGCCTATGACCTTAACCGTCTGCCGCAGCGGCGCGACACCAAACTGGTGTTGGGTGTGGTGGATGATCCGGTGCATCAAAGCCAGGTGCCCGCTTACTTCCTGCCTGAGAAAGACTCCAATATTTGTTTCTTTGGGGCTGCCGGTAGTGGTAAGTCGACGGCGCTGCGTAGTTTGGCTTTGGCGGCCTCGATTACGCCGCGCTCGGGTGCGGTGGATATTTACGGCATGGACTTTGCCGGGGCTTCTTTGAAGGTGCTGGAGAAGCTGCCCAGTGTGGGCACGATTGTTTCTGGCGATGACTCTGAAGGTGTGGAGCGTTTGCTGCGTAAGCTCAGCTCCATTATTGATGAGCGCACTGACCGGTTTACGGCAGCTAGTGCGGGTACGCTCAGCGACTATCAGCGCATTAGTGGTCACACCAATGACCACCGAATTTTGCTGCTGCTTGATGGTTTGGGGGCGATGCGTAGTGAATATGAGAAGACTGTTTACGGCGCCGCCAACCTGGATATTTTGCAGCGTATTTTGACTGATGGACGCAGTGTGGGCGTGCACGTGGCGGCCACCTGTGACTGGACTACGCCTTATCGCGGCAATGTTTTGTCTGCTTTCTTGATGAAGGTGGTGCTGCGTCAATCCAATATGGATGACTACATCAACTTTGGTGTGGCCAAGGATGTGCTCAGCCCTGCTAGCCCGCCTGGGCGCGCCATGATTATGGGTGACGGGCGTGAAATGCAGTTGGCGATTATGGGTGACTCTTCTAATGAGATGGCCCAGGCCCAGCTCATTGAGGCTTTCGGTAAGTACCTGAGCCGTCAAGGCCGCATCAAGCCTGAAGCTATCGCTAACCTGCCTACTGAGCTTAGCGAGGCTGATCTGCCTAAGGTTTACCAGGGCTGGCCGGTGTTGGGTATGGCTTCGCAGGATCTGGATCCGGCCACGTTTGTGCCTACTGGGGCCATGATGGTGGCGGGTCCGCCTCAGGCGGCGACGACGTCGGCGCTGCTTTGGTTGGCTGGCTCACTAAAGCAGTGGGATCCCAAGGTGCGCCGGGTGTTTATTTCTCCACGTCGTTCAGCTTTGGCCGATGTGGCTGGGCTGTGGGATTTGACCATGGTGGGCGACGAGCAGATCAAGGAAGGCCTGGAGAAAATCAAGGATTACGTTGCCATGCAGGCCCCCGACAACCACCCGCTGCTGGTGTTGGTAGTGGAGCACTACCCCGAAGTTGTGGGCACGCCGGTTGAAAAGGACCTGTTGGCTGCGGTTAAGCAGGCTAAGCGTAGCGGTCACTTGGTGATTGCTGAGGGTGAGACTTCCGGCTGGTCTGGTTACTCGCCGATGCTGGCAGAGATTAAGAATTCGCGTACTGGTTTGCTGATTCAGCCTGATACGGGCGACGGCGAAACCCTGCTGCGCACCCCCACTCCGCGCATCCAGCGTGGGGAAATGGTGCCTGGGCGCGGGTACTGGATCAGTGCCGCCAAGGCTGTCAAGGTGCAAATTGTGGCTAGTTAAAGCCCAGATAGTGGCGGTTTTGCAAGCAATTGCTACTTAACCGGGCTGGTAGGGGGATTGGTCCCCATTGTTGTGGTTGGGGATAGGCGGCATTATTTTCTTGTCGAAAGGTTCCGGCTTGAAGCACGGAATTTAGCTACTACATGAAAGGAAATACCATGGCATTCCTAGGTATGGACATTGAGGGCGTACGGGCACTTGCGCAGCAGTTCGGTGAGAAGGCTCAGACCGTCGAGGACGTAATCTCCACCATCTCCGGCCAGGTCCAGTCCGTTGACTGGAAGGGTACCGACGCCGACCAGTTCAAGAGCGAGTGGGAAGGCACCCTGTCCTCCCAGCTGCGCAACGTTGCTGACGCCCTACGTCAGGCTCAGACCACCGCTAACAACAACGCTGACGAGCAGGAGCAGGCTTCTGGTCACTGATCGCAGCAGCCTTGATTGGCTTCTAGCGTGTTAAAAGTGGGGCCGAGGTGCTTTAAGCGCCTCGGCCCCAACTTTCGCTTAAGATTTTTTTAAAAGAACTTTTCTAACACTACCGTTTGAGGGGTTTCTATGGCGCTTTATGGGGCAGACGTTGAGAGTCTGCGACAGCTGGCACAGACTTTTAACAACAAATCTCAGGTTCTGGATAACGACGTTAACTTGGCTTTAAAGGCCTTGGTTTCTGCTACGGATTGGCAAGGTAGCGACGGCGATAAGTTCAAGGATAACTGGGATAGTGTTTTGGCCCCGCAACTGCGCAATGCGGCGCAGGCGTTGGCGCAAGCTAGCTGGGATCTAAACCGTAACGCTGACGAGCAGGAGCAGGCTTCTGGCGGTGGCGCTGGTGGCGGTGGCGCTGGTGGCGTCGTCGGGAGTAGCTATGGCGGCGGAGGTATAACCGGTTCGAGCAGTAGTTTTGGTGGCGGCGGTGGCAGTGGCAGCGCCGGCATAACCGGCTCAACTGGCAGTTTTGAGGATTCCGGTATAAGCGGTTCGAGCGGTAGTTTTGGTGGTGCCGGCGTAACCGGATCGAGTGGCAGTTTTGCGGTCAGCGGGATCGCTGTGGGCGGCAAGTTTGGGCAGCAGGGCGTGCATGTTTTTGGTGATGGCGCTAGCCCCATCAATTACCTGCCTGAACTGCCCCAGCTGAGCACCCAATATCCCACCGATTTTGTGGAGATTCCTGAGCGTTCAGTAGAAAGCTAAAACCCTGCTTTTAGTGGATCTGAGTTGAGTCACTAATGGGGTTTTGTCCCCATAGGCTCGCTTAAACAGGGTAATTTGGGTGCAGTTGTTATTGCGTTGCCTCAGTGGCGCGCAGTGAAATTTGTTTAGGAAGGGTTGCTCGTGGCTAGTGTTGGTGCTGATGTTGAGCAGTTACGTACTTTAGCGCAGTTGTTTGGTGACAAAGCGACTTCACTTGAAGACGTTGTGAGCTCAATTAATGGGCAGCTACACAGCGCTGGCTGGGTGGGTGAAGACGCCGACACCTTTAAAGCTGATTGGGATTCAAACCTGACCGCTTTGGTGCGTAATGTGGTGGACTCTCTACGTGAGCGCAACACTAGCCTTAACCAGCAGGCTGATGAGCAGGAGAAAGCCTCCGCAGTTAATGGTGCTGCGGGTGGGGCTAAAGCTGTGGGTGGAGCCGCTAAAGCTGCAAATGGTGGTTCTGGTTCAGATCCTTACAACGGCAAGCCGCGCGAGGGTGAAGAGGGACGCGACGCAGACTATGCGCGCTTGGCTCAGGCTGCCTATGAAGAGGGCGATCCGATTCCTGATGGTTGGCGCAAGGTTGATGCTGAGGAGCTGAAGAAGCTAGGTATTGACCCCTCTGAGCTAGACACTGCAAATGGTATGCAGGCCACTATCTACCAAAATGCTGACGGTAAGTATGTGTTGGCTTTCCGTGGCACTGAGCCTAGCCGACAACCAGCTTTGGATATTGCCAATGATATTGAGGGCGGTGTCTCTACATCGCCTCAGGTGTTGGAAGCAATAAATTTGTCTACTAAATTGGCTAAAGCGGTGGGCCGTGAAAACGTTGATTTTACTGGTCACTCGCTGGGTGGTGAACTGGCCTCAGCTGGCGCATTGGCTACCGGTGGGAAAGCGGTAACCTTTAACGCTGCGGGGCTCTCAGTTACCAGTGAAACGATCGCGCGAGCTAACTGCATAAACAACTTTGGTTTTAATGCCCAGGCCCCCATGGACGGCTCGAACGTTAAAGCATATTGCTATGCCTACGACCCACTTAATGGGGGGCAAGATATTGCTCACAGTAATACCAT
>ERZ1674208.67-NODE-67-length-17371-cov-9.677928_pt1 | contig 17371 bp, 17 predicted proteins | sample MGYA00581113_ERZ1674208 | MGnify/ENA primary metagenome ERZ1674208 (study PRJEB41354, sample SAMEA4873350) | human saliva metagenome | biome: human-associated habitat [ENVO:00009003]; feature: mouth environment [ENVO:08000002]; material: saliva material...
GTCTTCTTCGCTTCACGCACGCCCATATTATATAAGGTACGCGCGAAGGTACTTGTCTCTGAGAAGTTGAGCTTACAACCCAACGTATAGAACTTGGCTGTCTTGCCTTGAAATGCTGCTGTATCTATCATATAACTTGCAAAGTTACAGTAAAATGAAGACAAAACCAAAGAAATAAGCCCGTTTGCTCATCAGAAAAAACAAGAAAGAGCCAGAAAATAAGATTTTACACGCAAAAACAAAGCTCTAAAGGTGCTAAAAACAAAGGGATTTTAAATTGTGTAGGCACACATTAAAACCTTTAACATTTATTTAATATTCATATCGTGTTGATTATCAACAGATTACAAATTTGTTACAAAAGAAGAACAAAAAAAGTTCTAAAAATATTATTGCCGTATAAAAAAAATACTTACCTTTGCATCGTTTTAACAAACAAATGATTGTTTTACAGATTTAAAAAGCAAAGAAAATGAAGAAATTAGTTTTAATGTTCGTAGCTATCGCAGCTATCTCTTTCGCATCTTGTGGTGGTAACTCTAAGCCAGCTCAGAACGCTGACTCTACAGCAGATTCAACTGTTGATTCACTCAGCTCTGATTCAGCTGCTGCTGACTCTGTTGCTGCTGATTCAGTAGCTGCTGACTCTGTTAAGTAATCAGAGAACGAACAGAAAAAGAGAGAAATTGGCCGCAGGACATTGTCCTGCGGTTTTTTCGTTTATAGACATGAGGTAATCAGAACCATGATTTATCTAATTCAAAATTCATAATTCAAAATTCATAATTATGATTACCACTATTGCTGTAGACAAGATGACTAAACTACTTTGAGACAAAGTAAGATTAAGACAGGATAAAATAAAGACAAAGTAACAGAAGAACGTTTCTTTGGTTGACAAGGTAACGAGTTGACAAGTTAACAAGTTGCTTGTAAACAGAGTAAATGAAAGACAAAGTAGAAGAACACTTCTTTAGTTTACAAGTTAACGAGTGGACAAGTTAACAAGTTGCTTGTAGACAGGATAAATGAAAGACAGAGTAACAGAAGAACGTTTCTTTAGTTGACAAGTTAACGAGTTGACAAGTTAACGAGTTGCTTGTAGACAGGATAAATGAAAGACAGAGTAACAGAAGAACATTTCTGTTTTGCACACTTCTGCCTTTTAAAATCTCTATAGCTTTTGTAAGAAGAATGATTTTTGTAAATAAAATTCTAAAACTGCAAATAAAAAGGGCGTAAATTGGCTTCCAATTAACGCCCTTTTGGCTTGCTAAAGATGCCCTTTTGAAGTCCAAGTAACGCCCTTTTGAAGTCTTACTAAGCACCTTTAGAAACGCGATTATGCAACTATCTGATTCTATGTAACTTACAAAGGCAGTCTTATAGTTCGTTTTTTCGCCTTTTAAAGCCCAAAAGCACCTTTGTATTGTAAATAAAATTCAAATCCGTTTCTATATTTTTAGCTTTGAAAAAGAGGACTCAAAACATCTTTCTTATTTATAGGTTGTTTCCTGATAAGCACGAGGTGTCAAGCCCGTTTCGCGTTTAAAAAACTTAGAGAAAGCAGAAGCACTGGGAAAATTCATGCGATTTGCAACTTCATAAGCCATCATTCCGTTAGTTTTCAGCAGTAGCTTTGCCTCTTGTATGGTGGCTCGGTTAATCCAATACATCACACTCTGCCCACTTGCCTTCTTTATCGTCGCAGAAAGATGATGTGGCGTTACATGCAGTTGAGAGGCATAATAAGGAATTGAGCGTTCCTGTACACAATGCTGTTTTATCAGCCGTTTGAATTGAAGGAAGAGTTCCTGAGTACGCGTAGAGCCTTCATTCTGAACGTTTTGTGCCACCACCTCGTTTAGTTCTTGCACATCTGCAACAATCGTTTTAGACAAATACTGTACGGTCTTTCGGCGATAAGGAGCAATGTGTACGACATCCCATAAAAGATAGTACATCCTCAGTAATCGGTCAAACTCTGCAGGAGAAGTTTTGTATACTACCTCATCAGACATCTCAACGCTATCCCTAAACACAATAGCCATCACACAAGCATCATCGGAAATCTTATTAACTTCAACGATTGTGTCGGCAGGACTCAACATAACATTTCCTTTCTCAATGTGATAATCCTGTAGGTTGATACAGACCTCTGCACTACCTTCCAACAAAAGAATGAAACGCGGCTCTACCATCTGGTAGATTTCTTCTTTACTAAAAACTGGAATCCGCTGTACACTTTCATTAAGGATAAGAACCAAATCGTCGTTGACAAAGAACTTATCCTGCTGGCTAAGAACTTCATTTAAATTCAGATTATCTACCGAAAGATGGTTTATAACTTTCGCAGTACTCATAAAATGTCCTTTTTGTATGATTTAATTGCAAACTTACTATTATTCTAACGAAAAAAAGAATAATCTTAATACCAATCGTACAAAAAGGCAATTTTATCTAATCTTTGGATAATCAGATAACAAGAAAGATATAATATCTTTGCATCGTTCAGATAAAGAAGGGATTAAACCACAGTAAATAAGCTTAAAATAAAGATATGAATATGAAGAAAATAATGATAAGCCTTGCCTTAATAATGCTATCTTCCGTTAGTTGGGCGCAGACATTGGAAGAATGTCAGCAGGCAGCAGAAAAGAATTATCCCCTCATCAAACAGTATGGATTGATTGCTAAGACTACACAACTTACGGTTAAGAACATTCAGAAAGGGTGGCTTCCACAAGTTACGGCTTCGGCTCAAGCAACCTATCAAAGTGCTGTTACGGCTTGGCCAGAGAGTATGCAGAGTATATATCAGCAGATGGGACTCAATATGAAAGGACTGCGTAAGGATCAATATAAGATTGGTGTTGACCTCCAGCAGACAATCTACGATGGCGGTGCTATTAGCAGTCAACGCAACATTGCACAGCAAGAGGGAAAAGTACAGGAGGCACAGACGGAAACAAATCTATATCAAGTGCGCCGACGTGTCAATGAAATGTATTTCTCATTGCTGTTGCTGAACGAACAAATCCAACTTAACGAGGATGTAAAAGCCCTGTTACAGTCAAGTGAGAAAAAGCTTTCTGCCATGGTAAAAGGCGGTACGGCTGCTACAAGCGACCTCGACAATGTGCGAGCAGAACGACTCAGTGTTGAGCAACAGAACGAGAATCTAAAGCAGCAAAAGCAAATGTTACAGCGTATGTTAAGCGTCTTCTGTGGACTCGAGGTGAACAATACACAGAAACCAGCACCTGTCCAGATAGCTTCGTCAGTAAATCATCGCCCTGAGATGCGCCTATACAATAGTCAATTAGAACTTACAGAAGCAAAGGAGAAAGCCTTAGACACACAATTGCGACCCAAGTTAGGACTTTTTGCACAAGGCTTTTACGGCTATCCGGGACTGAATATGTTTGAGGATATGATGAACCGCAAGTGGAGTCTTAATGGTATCGTCGGCATCAAATTGTCATGGAATGTAAGTGCTTTCTACACACACAAGAACGATAAAGTAAGGCTAAGCGCACAACGGGAAATGATAGAGAATGCGCGAGAAGTGTTTCTATTCAACAATAAACTGGAAGAGATACAACAGAATGAGAATATTAATCGCTATCAAACAATGATGAAAAGCGACGATGAAATCATCGTATTGCGTACGAATGTACGTAAGGCAGCAGAATCAAAACTTACTCACGGAATCATAGATGTCATTAGCTTGCTACGAGAGATAAACAATGAGAATGCAGCCAAGACCCAACAAAGCATCCACGAGATTGATATGCTTAAGGAGATGTATAACTTGAAATATACAAACAACGAATAAAAAAAGACAAACAAAGGATATGAAAAAAATCGTTTTATTAGCAAGTCTTGCCATTATCATGGCATCTTGTGGAAAAGATAAGAAGGATTATGATGCTACAGGAACATTCGAAGCAACTGAAGTAACGGTATCAGCGGAGTCTACTGGTCAACTGATAAGCTTCAATATTGCTGAAGGACAGCTGCTTAACAACGGACTAACAGTTGGCCAGATTGATTCCCGCCAACTCTCATTAAAGCGTGAACAATTGGCTACAAGCAACGAACAACTAACCGCAACACATAGTCAGCTCGAAGCTAACAAGCGTCAGTTGCAAGCGAATAGACAAGCAACAGCAAGCAAACAGTTAGACCTTGAAAAGCAGGTGGCATCTATTCGCCAACAAATTGCTAATCAGCAACGTGAGCGTGAACGCTTTGCCGAGCTCTTAAAAGACGGTGCTGTGCCACGTAAACAGGTTGATGACATTGATTATCAGATACAAGTACTACAGAAACAACTCGTTGCTACGCAGGAACAGATTGCCAGTCAGAATGCATCTTTAGCTGAACAGAATAAGGGTTTGGCTGCTCAAATGGACGGAATAAGCTCACAGCAGACCGGAGTAAGCGCACAGCAAGCTGGTGTTCGCAATCAGCAAGCCCAGATTGACGACCAAATTGCTCACACCTTTGTGAAGAGTCCGCTCACAGGAACAGTCTTAGAGAAGTATGTTGAACAAGGAGAATTTGTCTCTGTAGGCAAGCCTTTGTTCAAGATTGCAGACACCAAGCGTATGTACTTACGCGCATATATCACCTCTGAACAGCTCAAAAACGTCAAGTTAGGACAAAAGGTAAAGGTGATAGCAGACTATGGCGGTGGCGAGAAAAAGCAATATAATGGTGTCGTTACATGGATATCAAGTCGCTCAGAATTCACCCCAAAGAGTATTGTCACAGAAGACGAACGTGCCGATTTGGTATATGCTATCAAGATACAGTTCCAAAACGACGGTTATGCAAAGATTGGAATGTATGGTGAAGTGAAGTTTTAACATGGTAAATACACGATGACAGCAATAGAAGTAAACAACATATCAAAGTATTACGGGAAGGTACAAGCATTGAAGGATGTTAGCTTCTCGGTGAATAAAGGTGAGATATTCGGTCTCATCGGACCTGACGGAGCTGGCAAGACTTCAATGTTTCGCATCCTTTGTTCGCTACTTTTGCCAGAGACAGGGACTGCTACTGTTGACGGATTTGACGTGGTCAGCCAAATGGAAGAGGTGCGCAAGCGAGTCGGTTATATGCCTGGAAGATTCTCACTTTATCAAGATTTGACAATAGAAGAGAACCTTCACTTCTTTGCTACACTCTTCAATACAACGGTAGAAGAGAACTATGAAGCCATCAAACCTATCTATTCGCAGATCGAACGATTTAAGGATAGAAAGGCAGGAGCACTCTCTGGCGGTATGAAACAGAAGTTGGCACTCTGCTGTGCATTGGTCCATCAGCCAAGTGTTCTCTTCCTTGACGAGCCTACAACAGGTGTTGATCCAGTCAGCCGAAAGGAGTTTTGGGAGATTCTCAGCCAACTGAAGGAGCGTGATATAACCATCGTTGCCTCCACACCTTACCTTGATGAGGTGAGAAGTTGCGAGCGAGTAGCCTTCCTTTCAGAAGGAGTAGTAAAAGGAATAGGCACAGCTGACGATATTCTTACTAAGTTTAAAGATATCTTTAACCCACCAGCTATCGAGCGAACAACGAACGATAAGGCAATTAACGCTACAAACAAAGAAGCAGAAAATGTCATAGAAGTAGAACATCTTGTCAAGACTTTCGGTTCTTTCCACGCTGTAGACGACATCTCCTTTACGGTGAAGAAGGGCGAAATCTTCGGTTTTCTCGGTGCTAACGGAGCCGGAAAGACCACCGCTATGCACATGCTTACGGGTCTCAACCAGCCTACTAACGGCACAGGAAGGGTTGTTGGCTTTGATATCCGTACCGAATATGAGCAGATCAAACGACATATCGGCTACATGAGTCAGAAGTTCTCGCTATATGATGACCTCACCATTGCCGAGAATATCAGCCTTTTTGCAGGTATCTATGGTATGAAGGACGACGAAATACGCCGTAAAACAGATGCGCTATTAGAGCGTTTGAACTTCTCAGAGCACCGCAATACGTTGGTAGCCAACCTGCCTTTAGGCTGGAAACAAAAGCTTGCTTTCTCTGTAAGTATCTTCCATGAGCCAGGTGTTGTGTTCCTTGATGAACCCACAGGAGGCGTCGACCCAGCTACACGTCGCCAGTTTTGGGAGCTTATCTATGATGCTGCAAGGCGAGGGATAACGGTCTTTGTGACCACACACTATATGGATGAAGCTGAGTATTGCGACCGTATTTCGATCATGGTAGACGGTAAGATAAAGGCTTTGGGGACACCCGACGAACTAAAGCGGACGCTCAATCAACCCGATATGGACCATGTATTTACTTATTTAGCACGTCAAGCAAAGCGCAGTTCAGACTAAGATTACCTATCCATTTAAAACAAACAATTATAGATGAAGCCATTTTTTTCATTTGTTATCAAGGAAACCAAGCATATTCTTCGCGATAAACGCACGATGTTGATGCTGTTCGGTATGCCCATCGTAATGATGCTTCTCTTTGGTTTTGCCGTCACCAATGATGTGCGAAACGTACGCATTATTGTCGTAATGAGCAATGCTGACAATGCCACTCAGCAAGTAGCTGACCGCCTCGCAGCCTCCGAATACTTCACATTGACAAAGGTTGTGGCGACTCCTAACGAAGCCGAGAAAGCTATCCGTGACCAAAAAGCCGACATGGCAATCGTCTTTTCACAAGATTTTGCAAGCAGAAAGTCGGGCTATCAACTCATTGTCGATGGTGCAGACCCCAACATGGCACAGCAATGGACCATCTATGCCAATGCCGTTATCAATAATACTGAGGCAAAGGCGGTGAACACAAAGCTACTTTACAACCCTCGGATGAAGTCTACTTATAACTTCGTTCCTGCCATTATGGGTACGTTGCTGATGCTCGTATGTGCTATGATGACCTCTATTTCCATAGTCCGTGAGAAGGAGAAAGGGACCATGGAAGTGCTGCTTGTATCGCCAACAAAGCCCTTAATGATTATTGTTGCGAAGTTAGTACCCTATCTTGTGCTTGCCTTCACCATTCTTTCAATCATCTTACTCATGTCGTCCTTTGTATTAGGCGTACCCATAAAGGGTTCTTTGTTCTGGATATATGTGGTTTCAACTATCTACATTCTATTAGCGCTATCGTTAGGAATCCTTGTGTCAACAATAGCCGAGACACAACTCGTTGCCCTCCTCATATCAGCGATGTTATTAATGATGCCTGTCATTATGCTCTCTGGAATGATGTTCCCAATAGAGTCAATGCCGAAGATATTACAATACATCTCAGCCATTGTCCCTACTCGTTATTACATCAGTGCGATGCGTAAACTGATGATTATGGGTACTGGAATTGAAGAAATTTACTTTGAAGTGTCCATACTAATAAGTATGCTCATAGCCTTGATGTCGCTTGCACTGGCAAAGTTTAACAAACGATTAGAATAGAAAACTATGATACTAAAATATCTTTTAAGAAAGGAATTCACCCAGATACGTCGTAACTCCTTTCTGCCAAGACTTATCATTACCTTCCCAATAATGATTATGTGCGTTATGCCGTGGGTAATGAATATGGAGGTTAAGAACATTGTTGTGGATGTTGTCGACAACGACCGCTCTACCCTCTCACAACAATTGGTACACGAGATAGAAGCAAACAAATACTTCATCTTCCATGGGCAGCAGCTTACCTACGCACAAGCACTCAAGAATATAGAACATTCTGAGGCGGATGTCGTGGTTGTTATCCCGCAGAACTACAGCCGTGATTTAAACTCAGGACGTGTTCCGCAGGTTCTGATTGCGGCTAATGCTGTCAATGGAACAAAGGGAGCACTGGGTTCGGGATACCTTTCTCAGATTGTTTCTGCGAATGTCATGCCCTCTACAACAGCCATAAAGTCGAAGATTGACACGCTTTATCTCTACAATAAACATCTTAACTTCAAGGTTTTTATGATTCCCGCACTGTTGGCTATGGTGATGATGATGATAACTGGTTACTTACCAACACTTAACATCGTCAGCGAAAAAGAGAAGGGAACAATTGAACAGATAAATGTGACACCAGTGAGCAAATGGACTTTCATACTTTCGAAGTTGATTCCTTATTGGATGATAGCTTTCTTCATCGTGACGGTTTGTCTGTTGTTGTCTTGGCTTCTCTACGACATCACCCCTGTGGGGAATATAGCCCTCATCTTTCTCCTTTCGATGTTGCTTGCACTGTTCTTCTCATCCTTTGGACTGATTATTTCTAATTACTCCGATACCATGCAGCAGGCAATCTTCGTGATGTGGTTCTTCATGGTCATACTCCTGTTACTCTCAGGACTATTCACCCCAACGCGTTCGATGCCTCCTTTTGCTTATCTTTCCACTTATATCAACCCTGTGAGCTACTTCATTGAGGCGATGCGTACAGTATTTATCCGCGGTGGAAACATCAGTAGCATAGCTCACCAGCTGCTTGCCCTCTCGGGAATAGGTCTCTTTATGGGAACTTGGGCGGTAGTGAGTTATAAGAAGAACAAAAGATAGAGGAACGTTTTATTTAGTTGACAAGTTCACGAGTAGACAAGTTCACGAGTTGCTTGTAGACAGGGTAGATGAAAGACAGAGTAACAGAAGAACGATTGATTTTCACATACTTCTGCCTTTTAAATTCTCTATAGCTTTTGTAAGAACGAGGGGTTTTGTAAATAAAATTCTAAGACGGCAAACGAAAAGGGCGTAAATTGGCTTCCAATTAACGCCCTTTTGGCTTGCAAAAGATGCCCTTTTGAAGTCCAAGTAACGCCCTTTTGAAGCCTTACTAAGCACCTTTAAAGATACAATTATGCAACTATCTGATTCTATGCAACTTACAAAAGCAGTCTTATAGCTCGTTTTTTCGCCTTTTAAAGTCCCAAAGCACGTGTGATTTGTAAATAAAATTCAAACGTCAAAGGAGTATTTTACGACTTTTGAAATCATCAAAAAAAAAACATTCTACTAAGCAATTTTATGGTGGTAATGGCGTTTATTACATAAAAGGGCTAAAGATTATAATTCTGTTTTGGTCAGCCTTTTAGGACATATGCACTTATTCGTGATTGTTGATATTGGTAAATTCGTGAGGTATGAGATACTACTTACTTTCTATTCTCTTGTCAGTTTTGCTCGTTGCTTGCAGCAGGAACGATGGACCCGTTTATCCCAAAGAATTTATAGGGAACTGGGCAGGTGTGGAAAAGACAGACATTGGTATGTATCCAATCCTTGAAGTGACGGATTCTACCGTTGCATACGACCCAGGCATAGGCGATACTTGCAGGTGGTTTAATAGTTATCACTTTGTGAACGACTCTCTTTTTTTAGTCTATGAGGAAGAAGATACCAACCGTTGTAAAGTCATAGAGTTACACGATAGTATACTGATTATCAAAGGCTTGCCATGGAACGAGGAGAAAGCAGTTAGCTTTGTACGACAAAAAAGATAAGTAACGTGTCTAAAATCGTCCTATTCATTTACAATAACTCCCTTATCCAAGTTTATTGTAAGCCTCTTACGCTCCTTCCCAAGGTCCTTTAGAAACTTGAATTTCACCCTATAGTCTTCACGAGTAATCCCAGCAACGCCCTTTTGATAGATGACTCTATAATCCGAAAATAAGGCAACATCCGCCATCAAAACACCCTCTTTTTTATAACCTAAGTATTGCTGAAAATAGGAGTCAAAGGGAAGAAACTCATCTTGATGCCCATGAATATACTTCCTTACGACAGCCTTTGCGAGTTCAAACTCCTTGTCACTCAGTTGTTTCGGCACCTCTGTTCGCCTCTTATCAAACAGCGAGTCACCATTAGCCGTTACTGCCTTCTCGGAAACAACATTGTATATTTTTTGCCCCGTCTCATCCTTTGCATAGATGTACACAGTGTCATATTGGGAACGAACAGCTGTTGCCTTTCGCGTCTCCGTTGTACAACAGAGTAGAAAGGGACAAGAAAAGATAAGTAGTATAGCCTTCATACGCTTCGATTAATTGTTTTTAAAAGGAATATCCCCCACAAATATCCATACCGACCGAGCCTTTCCATACTCCCTTTTCATTAATGGAGAAAAGATACTGTCAGCATTTTCTCTTGCGATAGGATACCGCTTATTCATAAACCAAACGGCATCCTTCGTGCGATAAAGCTTCATCTTGATGTAAGGTTTATCCGAAACATAATAGCCACCATCTTCTTTCAAATCCTCATAGTTGGGGAAGTCCTGCACCAATATCCCCTCTGTCAGTCCCTCACTTGTTATGGTATGAGAAAGGACACCATCGGTGTAAACCCATCCACGCAATAGTGTAAAGAACTTATTTCCGATACCTATTGGGGCGGTATTGAAGTCATAATCTACACATTCCATGATGACTATGTCTTCCTTGAACTCCTTTAAATTTTCCCTCTGGTCAGGAATACGACCTACTGCCACGCCCGATTCCTTTTGCTCATCAGCCGTCTTTGTCTTGCAAGAGGTCAGTAGAAAGGAGAGAAAGAGCAGTGTTAGAACTGTTTGATATATTCTCATACGCATCATTGTTGTTCGTTTGTAGTGTTCGAAAAGAGGTGCTATTAGCAACGCCAAAGATAATAAAAGTTTTGCATACGACAATGTAATTCTACTGATTTTCAGTCATAAAACAAAAATCCTCTTCACCCGAAAGAATGAAGAGGACGCACATTTTATATTGTTATGACTTACAATGCAGTGAAAGCAGCTACAAAACCAAAGATGATACCCGGTGTGTTAGCAATCGCCAAAGGCCAGTCACGCTTCTCTTTGAACAATCCGTAAGCAACCCATAAGGTACAGTTTACACCTGCCATAAATGGCTGAATAAAAGATCCTTTGTTGCCTGCAAGGTTACTTTGTATCTGTGGCAGGTAGAAAACATACATTAAAACTGCTGTCACCATACCAACCCATCCCATTGCAGAGAAGAACTTTTCTTTTGTCATAATTGTATTTATTAATTGTTATCTATGAACTGAACAACTATTATCCTGTGTGGTTAATCGTTATCTATCTTGTAAACCAGTGTTATCCTTACCAATGCAGAAAAGGATTAAGATCATCAACCATGGTGTTCCCAATAAGCTAAAGAGGAGCCATAAAGCAATGCTTCTGTTTCTCTTTCGTGCCATCATGGCAACAATAATGTAACCAATGACACAGAAAAAACCAATAATAAGCAAGGTACTGAAAGCAATTGTGCCCCCTAAAACTCTCGACGCCATATCTTGTGCACCCTGATTATTGACAGCAAAAGCCGACAACGCCATGAGCATTGACGCACTTGATGCGAGTAATCTCTTTGAGTTCATCCTTTGAAACTTTAATTATATCTGCGCACAAAGGTAATCTTTTCAAATCAGAAAACTATCTTTTTATGTATAAAAGTTATTTATTTATATTGCAAAAGAGGTGTTTTATCTAATTAAAATACTTTTGGATACTATCCATTAGAGGTGTCAAATCGCGATTGAAAACCCTTCCGTGGCGGTCAACCATCTGCAAGGCATAGGCAATGAAAAGGCGACGTTTAGCACGTGACATGGCAACATAGAACTTACGAGCGTCTTCCTCGTCCTGCTGTTTCGTCTTGTTATAGGCGTTCGGGTAGCGTCCATCGGCTGCATCAAAGATGATAACATTATCAAACTCCAATCCCTTTGCCTTGTGAACGGTCGTCACATAGATACGCTCAAGAATACTCTTACTATTACAGAAGTCGGCTTCTTTCAGCGTATTAATATCCATTACATACTGCGAGAGCTGTGGTGCAAGGGCATTAGCTACCGTCTCGTCCGTCAGCATATCTATGCGGAGATAACGGAGGATATAGTCTAATCGGGGAATGTCATTGATTAAACCATCTGAACGAAAGGCATTATAAGCAGCAGATAGCTCGCTGACAAGGGCTGGTTCATGGTCGGTTGATAGCTTATAGAGGCGGTTGACAGCCTCACGATAGCATTCGCCATAATTGCTACGGAGCACATTGGCAAATGGTTTCACCTTCGGATGGTGGATGAAAGCCTCTTGTTGTGCTTGCTTCTCACGTGCTTTCTCAGCACAGAGGCGTACAAGACTGACAGTTGCCTTCACGTCATCAATTGCCTGATGACTATTAACACCTGCCAACTGGAAGGTCTCGAGAAGGCTTTCCAACTTATAAGAATGAAGGCTCGGAGCCAATAGTCTTATTAGTTTGAGCGAGTCGAAGCAACGAATATCATGTGTCTGCATCGTGTCATTGCAGTAACGTTGCAGATTATTGTCCAATATGTTGTAATCATAGTTGGCGTTATGAGCGAGGATAGGACTGGTCCCAACATAGGCAAGGAAACGGTGTAAGGCATCAGAAGGAGAGAGTAATTCGCCAGTAGACATCTTCTCATGATAGATAGCATACATCGGATTCTCCTTATCACCGAGCATTGGTAGAATCGGTTTATCGGTTTCAATGTAGAGATCAAGCGGTTCGCCAACCACTTCCCCACCCTTTATTCGGATGGCAGCTATCTCGATGATGTCATCTTGAAAGACATTCAAGCCCGTTGTTTCAGTATCGAATACAACGATTTCTTCCTCGTTGTAGGCACGAAGAAACTCTGCAGTGTAACAGCTTTCAGGGTAGAGAAGGAAGTCGGATGGCGATAGTGCCAACTGTTTTAGCTTCCAATTAAATCGGCGAGCAAGGGCATGAGAAGGGAAGGCACGCACCCCTTTCATGATACGTGTCCACGCTATAGAATTATGTTCATTGGAGAGTACACTCAAATGAGCCAACAATAGCTTGACATCTGGTGTATCGAAGAGGTCACGACCAGACACCTTAAAGTGGGTCAGCCCTGCTTCCGTCATAGCTTCACTGATACGATCAGCATCCGAATTGGCACTGACGATGACGGCTGTACGCTCCTCCTTATTCTGCTCATAAAGGGAGAGTGCCTCAGTGGTAATATCCTTGTGTTCAGCTTCTATCGTACTACTATGTATGATTCTCAAGTCTCCCGACGTGGCCTTAGTGTCATTATCGGAAAGAGGAAGTAGTTCGCGGTCTATCTTCAGTTGCTTTTCTGCATAGTCATTGAATACATCAAGCAAGTATTTTGGCGAACGATGGTTACGCTGCAAATGATGTATATTACCCTTACAGCGCATCTTCAAAAGGGTCAGTGTTTCCACTTTCGCCCCCATAAAAGAGAAGATAGCCTGCTGTTCGTCGCCTAAGTACATCACCATCGGGTTGTCTTCTGCTGTCAGTAAGTCGATGATAGCAAGCTGCATACCATTAAGATCCTGCACTTCATCGACCTGTATCCATGGATAACGCTTGCAGGTAGGGTCAGAACGATAGATATCATAAGTATAGAGCAGTAAGTCTTCAAAGTCAAAGAGGTGATTCTCCTCCTTGTATCGGGCATAACAATTAGCGTAATACATCTTCCAAAGGAGTACACGAATCCTATCCGCAGTCTTTCCGTCAAGCCCAGGTGCATTCGCCTCGTCCATGTATTCCTGTGCATGATGATAGATATTCACTACCGCCTGCTCGTCATATTCAATCTTTTGTGAGGCACAGATATGCTTTACAGCTTCTCGATCATCATCCGTGAAACTCTCTGGATGGAGGTAATACTTCCATGGATGCTGGTGTTCCAGCTGATAGATGAAATGCTGAAAGAAGATAATCGTCTGATAACCTTTGTATCGGTTGAAGTCTCTTGTCACCCCTTCTTCATCTTCGTTGCGATAATCAGCAATAATACTCACCGCCTCTTCGTCGTCAATGATAGCTGAGTCGGCTGGTATTCTGCCCTGTTCGAAAAGGAATTTAGAACAGAAACGATGCACATTACCCACCATCAGTTCAGAGAAATCACCTCCCACAACCTTCTGAATACGGTTGGTCATCTCTCTTGCAGCACGGTTGGTGAACGTAAGACAGAGCATATCCTCATACTTCACACCCCTTTCTCGTGCGTATCTTATCCTCTCTGCGAGGATATGTGTCTTACCACATCCTGGCGATGCCAGCACAAGATGGTAACCCTGACTTGCCTCAACGACAGGAATCTGATATTTATCTAAACTTGGTGTGTAATTATTTGCCTCCATAGAAAGTATTTTTATAGCAGTAGATGCTCCTTCTGCAAAAGTAAGAAAAAGATTGGAAATAACTCGTTATCAAGTTAAAAGAATAGAAATAAAGTTGTAACTTTGTGCGTAGCAACTTTATGTTAACAATAAACACTAATGTGGAGAGGATTCTGATATGACCAAATTAAAACTAAAGAAGCATCTGGCAGTACTACCTAAGGAAGACGTAATGAACCTTGTGTTGAGTCTGTATGATGCGAGCACAGAAGCGAAGATGTATCTGGAAATGTATCTTACACCTGATTATAGCGCTGCATTGGAAAAGTATAAAAAGATTATTCGCAACGAATTCTTCCCTGATCGGGGCTTTTCAGACAAGCCTTCATTTGCAACTTGCCGCAAGGCAATCTCTGATTTCAAGAAGTTGAAAGCTAATGCCATCAGTCTTGGAGATCTAATGCTTTACTATATAGAGTTGGGATGTGAATACACAATGACCTTCGGTGATATGTGGGAACAGTATTATACTACATTAGAAACGAATTTTGAGAAAGCTCTAAAGCATATTTCCGACCATAACCTTGAGGAACATTTCAGACAGAGAATTGAAAGTATGCTTAACTCAACACAATGTGGTTGGGGTTTTTCCGATACCCTATGGGATATGTATTATGACTATTATGGTTGTCAAGAATGAACAAAAAGACTTTGTCTAAACAAACATAGAGCCTCATCTATAGATTTAAGATGTAGCAAACGACCAACAAATTTATAAAGAAACTATGCAGGATTTTGCAGCGATTGACTTTGAGACAGCTAACTTGGAACGGTGTAGTGTATGCTCGGTGGGGGTAGTAGTAGTAAGGGGAGGAGAGATTGTTGACAGTTTCTACTCGCTTATACAGCCCGAACCGAATTACTATCATTGGCGATGTACGCAGGTGCATGGGCTTACGTGTGCAGATACTGACGGAGCACCCGTATTCTGTGAGGTATGGAAGCAGATAGAACCAATGATTGAAGGTTTGCCACTTGTGGCTCATAACGCATCTTTCGACAAATCTTGTCTGAAGGCATCCTTCTATACCTACCAAATGGATTACCCTGATTATGAGTTTCTTGATACACTGAAGGCTGCACGACGCCACTTCCCTCACCTCCCCGACCATCAGTTACATACGGTTTCTTCTGCCTGTGGTTATGAACTGACTGACCACCATCACGCCCTCGCAGACGCTGAGGCTTGTGCGTGGATAGCAAGAGAAATATTGTAGGGTGACGGGTGATAGGTGTTGGATGTTAGGTGATGATGGTCACTTGGGTGGTAGGTGGTGGATGTTAGGTGGTGATGATATACTACGTGAGAGGTGTTGGTGATAACTATGATGGGCTTTTTCGAGGGGGATTGTCATCATAGTCTTTATATAAAGTCACCATTATATTTATATAAAGTCATCATTATATTTATATAAAGTCATCATCGTCTTTATCTAAAAAAGATATCAATAACAAGGTTCGCACTCCCTCTTCAACGAACGTACAAAGCCCCCACACGTGTTGTGTTAAGGCTCCGCACATATAGTGTTAAGGCTTAATAGTAATCTTATTAGACAATGACTACATAAAAGAACATTGTTGATACGAATGGTATATGCTGTTAGAAAGAAGTTAGAATAGCCTTAGGAAGTGGGAGACATCTGATAGTTTTGGGGTTATCCATTATCAGAAACGAATCATTGAGCAGAATATAGAGAGACGAAAATGGGTGTTGATGAATAGCGTAAAACATCATCAACACCCATTACTTATTATCAAAATCTATAAAGTTTTTTATCTTTTACAGCGTATATTTCAAAGATGTCAAGTATAGAAAGGGCTAATCATCAACCCCATTACCTATTATCAAAACTCTATATAGTCTTTACTTTTACAGTGTATAACTCAAAGATGTCAAGTATAGAAAGGGCTAATCATCAACACCCATTACCTATTATCAAAACTCTATATAGTCTTTACTTTTACAGTGTATAACTCAAAGATGTCAAGTATAGAAAGAGCAAATCATCAACACCCAACATCAAACACCCAACACCTAAGTGCCCATCAACACCTAACACTTAACACCTTTCACCCAACACTACGCTCCCTCAAACTCGCGAAGGAAGCGAGTATCGTTCTCAGAGAAGAGGCGGAGGTCGCTTACACGATACTTGAGGTTGGCTATACGCTCAACACCCATACCGAAGGCATAACCTGTATATACGCTTGAATCAATACCACAAGCCTCAAGGTCGTGTGGATCAACCATACCACAACCAAGAATCTCAACCCATCCAGTGTGCTTACAGAAGCCGCAGCCCTCACCGCCACAGATGTTACAGCTGATATCCATCTCTGCGCTTGGCTCAGTGAATGGGAAATAGCTTGGACGAAGACGAATCTTTGTATCTGCACCAAACATCTCACGAGCAAAGGTGAGAAGCACCTGCTTTAGGTCGGTAAAGCTAACATTCTTATCAACATAAAGACCCTCTACCTGATGGAAGAAGCAGTGTGCACGAGCCGAGATAGCCTCATTACGGTATACACGACCCGGGCAAAGCACACGGATTGGAGGTTCGTGTGTAGACATATAGTGTGCCTCATCATTAGAAGTGTGACTACGAAGAAGAACGTTCTTCGTAACGTCCATCGTACTGCTGCGCTCAATGAAGAAGGTATCTTGCATATCACGTGCAGGATGATCAGCAGCAAAGTTCAACATAGTAAACACGTGCTGGTCGTCATCAATCTCTGGACCCTGATAGAGAGTGAAACCCATACGAGCAAAGATATCAATAATCTCGTTCTTTACAAGTGTCAACGGATGACGTGTACCGAGGTTAATAGGATAAGCAGTACGTGTCAAGTCGATATCATCACTCTGTGCCTCACTTGTTTCAAGCTGGTCCTTGAGTTCGTTAATCTTGTCCTGTGCTTTCTGCTTAAGTTCATTAATCTTCATGCCGACAACCTTCTTCTGGTCAGCTGCCACATTACGGAACTCACCCATCAACGCATTGATTTCACCCTTCTTACTAAGGTATTTCAGACGGAGTTGCTCCACATCATCAGCACTCTTAGCCGTGAGTGCGCTCACTTCCTTGAGAAGTTCTTCTATCTTGTCTAATAACATAGTTCTTGATTATTTTCCTGCAAAGGTACAATTTAT
>ERZ1674208.68-NODE-68-length-17239-cov-5.980738_pt1 | contig 17239 bp, 19 predicted proteins | sample MGYA00581113_ERZ1674208 | MGnify/ENA primary metagenome ERZ1674208 (study PRJEB41354, sample SAMEA4873350) | human saliva metagenome | biome: human-associated habitat [ENVO:00009003]; feature: mouth environment [ENVO:08000002]; material: saliva material...
AGCGCCAGCAGGGCGTGCCAGGCCCACAGGGCCTACCCCAGCAGCGCCAGCAGGGCGCGCCAGGCCCACAGGGCCTACCCCAGCAGCGCCAGCAGGGCGCGCCCGGACCGCGCTTCCAGCAAGGTGTGCCAGGCCCACAGGGCCAACCCCAGCAGCGCCAGCAGGGCGTGCCAGGCCCACAGAGCGCACCCCAGCAGCGCCAACATACCCAGGCAACCATTCCGGGCGCGTCCCAGCCGGGAATGCGCACCCAGCGCAGTATGCCCACCCCGAACAACCAGCAGGGCATCCCCGGGTCCCGCTTCCAGCAGGGCGTGCCAGGCCCACAGGGCCAACCCCAGCAGCGCCAGCAGGGCGCGCCAGGCCCACAGGGCCAACCCCAGCAGCGCCAACAGGGCGTGCCAGGTCCACAGAGCGCACCCCAGCAGCGCCAGCAGGGCGTGCCAGGCCCACAGGGCCAACCCCAGCAGCGCCAGCAGGAGCAGGTCACCACCCGGGACACGCCTGCGAAGAAGACGCGGCACATGCCCTCCGCGAAGCCGGCACCAACGGTGTCCTCCGATCCCTATAACGCCACAGGTACCAAGCCGACGTTCGATAGTTCCGACGACGCTTCCTCCGATAAGACGGACAAGAAGAAGCAGAAGTCCAGTTCCGGTAAGGGCTGGCTCATCGGCACGGCAGCAGCATGGATCGCGGTCATTGCTCTTGCCGTGACCTCCATCTACGTGGGAACGATGTTCAAGAGTGCCCGCGCCGACCTCGCTCAGGCCGAATCCGAGCACAGCACCGCGCAGAGCGAGCTCGACCAGGCGAACTCTGATCTACAGCAGGCGAACAAGGACCTCGAGGAGGCACAGAAGTGAGCAGCACAACGTCGCAGGCGCATTCGACGTCGCGCGTTTTTAAAATTCTCACGATTGTCGGGGTGGCCTTGGCCATCTGCCTGATGATCACGTCAGGCTTGCTCGGGTATGGAACCTACGCGGCGTCGAACAAGGCGACGCAGACGCGCGCCGACACGGAGTCTTTACACGCCCAGAAGAAGACCACCGAGACTGAGACAGCAACCGTACGTACGCAGGTGACTGCTGCGAAGAACTCTTCGGCGGCCACGACATGGTGCGACGGCTTAACCTCCGACCAATCAGACATCGCGATGCTCGACAATAAGAGCCTGGAGCTGAAGAACAAGTCCCAGAGTGAGCTTGATGCCATCGCAGCGCAGTGCCCAGCAAAGAAGGCTTTCATCGAAGCCTTCCGCGACGCGCCCTCGAATCTTTTCCTTGGCAAGGTGACTGATTGCACGCCAACAGGCAACGGTTTGACAATGTCGGGTTCTCTGACCCTGAATGGAGACTCTTTGACAAGCGTGGGAGACCTTCAGGTCACTCTCAATCTCTTTGTTACTGCTTCGACACCGACGAGTTCCGACAAACCTCTTGGGACGACTACGCTCACGATTTCGGGCGGGTCGGGCACATTCAGCCAAACGCTGCCCGATCCCGGCATCTCGAGCGGTCACTGCAACGCCGTTGCGACAAATGTGTGGCCGGTGGGACTCTGATTCCATCGTTGCCCGCTAGTCGCAGGGCAGCTAGACTTCCTGACCAGGTATTCGACTTGTTGTAACCCGAGAGAGAGTAACGATGAGTGTGCCCGTGCAAGGCTGGTATCCCGACCCCACCGGCGCCACACAGCTTCGGTGGTGGGACGGGAGTTCCTGGACCGACGTCACGACGCCCAACGCGGCGCGAGCGAGCGATGCCAACACACCTGAAGTCTGCGTGCCGGACGAGGCCATGGTCTCGTGGCGTGGGAATAGTCAGATTCCGCTCCCGGGACACGCGCCCGTCAACCCCTCACCCTGGGAGGATGCCCCGGCCTCGTCAACGACCTCGAGGACCCCTAAGCCCGGCGATCACGGACCCGCACGATCAGGAACGCTCCGTTGGACGCTCGCGTGCGTCGCCTCGTGGATGCTCGTTGCTACCTTCGTCGGTGTCCTCATCTTCGCATGGTCACATTTGGGTGCGTCCGGTGCGATCTATGACGACGCGAAGGAGCATGCACGAAGCGCGCAACAGGAACGCGACTCCGCCCAGTCCACACTCGATGACATTAACCGCCAGATCGAGGAGGCCGAGAAGTGAGTACTGTTCCCGTTCCTGTGCGAGCAGCGACCGTCGCCGGCACGATCCTCGCCGTCATCTTCATCACCTTGTCCGCTGTCGTTGGTGGCGTGAACGTGTGGCGGACACGCTCCGCGGCAACCTACGAGGCCGAGGCCAGCCAGGCCGTATCCGAGAAGGCCGCCATCGACCAGCAGATTATTGAGGCCCAGACCCACCTCGAGGCCGCTAACGCCCACAGAGACGCCGCCGCATGGTGCGCGTCAGTCACACGTGACAAGGCGGGTTCGATGCGCGATGTCGTCAAGTCCTATGATTCGGCGACACAAGCCGTTAAGGAGGCCATCCACGCCCAATGCGCCGACAAGGAGTCCCTGGCCAACGCGCAGCGCACACTGTCGGACTCTGACTTTTCTATTGCGATCGGGACATGCACGACCGACCAAGTCACGACGACGATGAGCGGCACGTTGACGATGACACAGTCGAGTTCCGTCGCATCCTTCGGTGACCTTGATGTCACGATTATCGGGTACACGGTTGATAAGGACGCGTCTTTTAACCCTTCCTCCCCCTACCAGGGGTCCACGACCGCGACACTGACACCCGGGACGCCTCTCACCTTCACTGTGTCGGTACCCTATGATCCGCAGATGTCCGCCACATCCGAGTGTGGCGCGACCATGACCTCGTGGTGGCCCTCAAGCATGTAGTGCACCGCGTGGCCTGTCCTCACGCCGATCACTGCCATGCCATATGGCATTGCTGCACCGATCGCGTGAGTTGACGATCACACACGTGTGCCACGAAAGACACCACTGACCCTTCATTTAATTTTAACTTTTCATAGAATTTACGGGACACAGTGAAAGGAGCTTCCTCGTGAGCAACCCTATTCCTGGCTGGTACCCAGACCCAGCCGGTTCCCCCCAGCTGCGCTGGTGGGACGGCGGCCAGTGGACCGACCAATTCCAGCCTGATCCCGGCGCACAAGCACCCAGCTCTGCTCCCGGCGGCTTTCCCGGCGACGCTGGTTCCCAGAAGAACGGCAACGCTGGCACCGCCCAGGGCTACGCCCCCATGGCATCTAGCGCGCCCTCCGGCTATCCCGGCAACGTGGGAGCACAGGGCTACGGAGCTTCCGCAACGAACTCTGCCTCCGGCAACGCTGGACCCAGGGGCACCTTCAACGCAAGCACCGCGACCAACAGATACCCCTTAGGCACTCGGCCCAACGCTCCCGCCAAGCCCTCCGGTCCCAAGACGACGACCGGTCAGATCATCACCTCCATCGTGCTGGTCTGCCTGACCCTCGCTTTTGGCGTCGGCGCGCTCATCGGCACGAAGAGCTACGTATCCCACAACAAGGAATACAAGCAGGCTCAGCAGGAGCTGAACCAGGCGAAGGAAGATCTCCAATCGATCCAGGAGTCAAGCAAGTGAGTACAAGCGTCACCCCTGCGCCTACGGCCCCCAAGAAGAACCCGACCATGACCATGGTCAACCGCATTCTGCTCGTCCTCGTGATCCTCGTCGGGGTCGCAGCCGCGGTCATGATTACCCTCAGCGTTATGCGTTCCGTCGCCACCGAGAACACGCGCAAGGAGACGGAATCGACGCGCCAGCAGGCAGCGGACCTGTACGCCACCAACTGGTGTAACCAGATCACCGCTGATAACGCCTCGAGCATTTCTTCGCGCTACGCCGACTACAGTTCGGCCGATCAGATGAAGTCAGCCGCCATCGACAGTCGTTGCCCCAAGCGCGTTGAGGTCGCGCAGGTGGTCAGCACCTTTAGCGCGAGTGACGATTTTAAGATCAGCGACAAGTCGTGCACGATGAACGCGGATGGCAAGTCCGTCTCCTGCGCCGCGGAGGTCACGGTCACTGACTCTGATCTGGTCGCCAAGCTCCCCGATTTCTCCTCCGTCGACGTGACACTCAAGATGACCTACTCGGATAGCGGCCTGTCGTTCATGCCCCCGAAGCACACCGAAAACAACGTCGCAATCGTCAAGGTCGATTCGGACGGCAAGGGCACAGCCGTGTTCCAGGCCCCCTACGATTCGTCGTGGGGCGATTACTACAGTTTCGCGGTCACCTCGTTCTTCCCGAACGAGTAGGCCCGCAGCTTTCACCACTGGTCCCGTCGTCCCATGGGCGGCGGGACCAGTCGTTGTGTCTGACGCGTCGAAGCCACCGCGCCCCGACCGATTGCCTTGCCGATCGGGTCAGTGGTGTTCGTGGGAGTCGTAGCCGCGCAGACGGTCCAGCTCCCGCCGTTCCTTCTTGGTGGGTCTCCCACTGCCCTTCTCGCGCACCGCGATGGGTATATGGACGCGTGGCCGCTCGGGCGTGCGATCGTCGTAGGCCATGCGGGCCTGTGGGTAGGACACGCGTTTGTTCAACGGTAAGACAACGCCGAGGATCCGGTCGAAACCTTCAACGCGCAGGCGCACCTCGTCACCCACGCGTACCTTGTGGGCAGCCTTCACCGGTTCGCCGTTGACCCGTACGTGACCAGACCGCACTGCGGCGGTCGCCTGTGAGCGAGACTTCAGCTGGCGGATCGCCCACAGCCACGTGTCAACGCGCACGCAGGACGAGGCCAGGGCGCCTGGCGGAATCACGACCGTCTCGGGTACGTCACTCATGAGCGGGCTTAGTTGATGCGGCGGATTCGATGCTGCTGACGTGGCGTCAGAACAATTGCGACGAGCGCACACAGGAGAGGCATGCCGACGAGCATACCGACGAGGGCCCCCCACGGGATGACCGGCGTGAGGGTCACCAGGGTCCGGAAGATGCCCGAGCGGGCGAAGGTGACGACCGCGAGAACGCCGACGATGAGGCCTGAAAGAACCGCGGTGGGGATCGCGTTGAGGGCCAGGACGACGCCCTGCCAGGTCGTAACGTGGCGGCGCATGGCGGGGGCGGCGCCGATCGCGTCGAGGGTGTCGAGGTCTGGGCGCATGTCGGAGGCCGAGAGAGCCACGACGAGCGCGACCGTGGCCGCCGCGGCGACGATCGCGATCAGGGCCGCGACGTAGGGCAAGACGATGGATCGCATGGTCGGGGTGATGACTTGGGCGCTGGCCCCTGGTACCTGCCGGGCAATAGTCGCTTGGAAGGTGGGCGCATCCACCGAGTTAACAGGATTGTCCACCGTCAGGAGTTCGCCCAGCGGAACGCTGTCAAGACCGAGGGTCGTCGCTGCGGCGGGTGAGAGAACCATGACATTGACGCGTGTGAGCGGCGACGCCGCGAAGGATTGGGAAGCCATCACTTGCGCGTTCGGCAAGGCATCGTCCGATGCTCCGGCTGCCTTCGCCGCCGCAATGTCTTTCATGTCGAGACTGCGCAGCTCGGCCTGCCCCGCGCCGTTGATCCATGCCGGATCAGGAACGAGCACGCCGCCCGCATTCAAGGTTGCAATTGCGCGGACCATGTCGTCTTCGTTGGTGAAGTAGCCTGCTTGGCGCAAATAGGTGCCGTCGTCGACAATGTATGCAACATCGAGCTCAGCCATTTGCCCCACGGCGGCCAACTGCGTGAGCGTTGAGTGATCGGCGGGCACGATGGCCTCAACCATGGTTTCGGGGCCGCCGGGTCCGCTGTTCCATGCGATGCCGTAAAGGGTGGCCTTGGACACGACCGTGCGCTCGTTGCCGACTGCGTCAGTCGCTGACTTCATGAGGGCACGGGAACGGGTCACTGAATCGGTCTTATCGATCGCTGAGACGAAGATCTGTCCGCGCTGGCCCACGTGTGGGCGCGAGTTCCATCCCGCCTCGTTCGACGAGGACAGGGTGATGAGCAGCGCACATGCAACAAACACGGTCGTGAGGATCGAAGCCATGGCCGGGAACGTTCGGTGGCCGTTTCGAACTGCGTCACGCAGCGCTAGGCGCATACTCATGGACGCCCGACGGTTTGGTACACGCCAGCGTGTGAAGACGTACGGGATCGACCCGATGAGGCCAACTTCGAGGAGGGCAACTCCGAGGACGAGGGTGAACACCGAACCAAACCAGGCGGCGACGGCTAGCAGGGGGATGCCGGATAGGAGCAAGACCGGGTAGATCATGCGGCGACGCACGAGCCGTGAGGGCTCCCATACGCGTCCTCCGATCACAGCGGAGGTATCGATATGGGAGGAGGTGTGTGCCGGTGATACCGAGGCCATGAGGGACAGGAGGATCGGCAGGGTAACGGACAAGGCGAGCGGCCAGAAGGGAAGGATACCGATGCCGAGGCCTGACCATAGCCCAATGCCGACCATCAGTCCTGCGGAGAGCATCACCGAGAACGCGGCTGAATAGATACCGATGACGATGCCGTGCGCGACGGTGAGTCGGCGCCCATCTGAACGGTCGCCACCGTTGGCGACGATCATGGCGGCCGTGCGCATGACGGAGCGTTGAGCAACCGTGTAGAGGGGGGAGATGAGCAGGATCATCTCGGTGACGATGAGCAGGACGCCGGCGATTCCGAGCAGGTACTGCCAGGGACTTGAGCTCCGCGATGACTGTGGGACCTCGTATTGGGCGATCAGTGCGGGCAGAGCCGATGCGTCCGGTGGGCTAGCGAGCACTTGGCGGGAGACGACTGAGAACCCTGATTTGTTGAGCGTGCGAACGTCGTCCCACGTGACGGGAACGGGTCCCGTCACGTACCAGGCTGTCTGCGTTCGCCCCGCGACCGCGAGGCGATCAATGTCGAGCGTTCCGTCGCCGATGATGGCGCACCCGCTGCCAGCGGTAACCGCGTCGATAACGGCGTTTCCTTCGAGGGCTTGCGTCGTTCGATCTTTCGCGACCGTGAGCGAGAGGGCGACCGTATCGCCGGCGGTTACGCCAAGGGCGCGTGCGACATCGTCAGAAATAACAGCGTGATTGGTTTCGAGGACTCCGTGTCTGTGTCCCGCTTGGACGCGAGGCGCGTCCAGGGAGGCGGTCTGTATGCCCGAATCGACCGTGTAGCCTGTTCCACCGGGTGCCGTCAGGTGAAGCTGATAGAGGGTGTCAACCGCCACGAGCTGGTCGCCCGGAGGGACCCAATCGGCGAGGGTCTGCATCGTGACGTCGACTTCCTCGTCCGAGGCTGTCTTGGAGAGGCGGTCTGCTGTGAAGTCCTGGTCGAGGGCGGTCGAGGAACGACGGAGGGTGACGGCCTGAACATCGGAGGTGTGGCCCAGCCAGGACGACGCCTGGTAGCGCTGGGAGGTCGTCACATCCCAGAACGTGAGGGAACCGATCGCAACGACGATCGGCAGGGAAATCAGAATGACTGCCGTGAGGGTGCGCCCCAGGCTATGGCGCGCATCGCGTGAGGCGATGCGGAGTACTACTCCCCATCGCCTCATCCGTATCCTGAGTCGGCTCATTAGTTCCTTGGTGCTGTGTCTGCCAGCAGGTCCCTCAACGAGTCTGCGCGCGAACGATCAACGATGCGACCATCTCGCAGGAAGACTGTGCGGTCTGCCCACGCGGCCATTCTGGCCTCATGAGTCACGAGGATACCGGCTGCGCCCGCATCTATGTGGTCACGCAACACCAACATGATCTGTTCGCCAGTGTGAGAGTCCAACGCGCCGGTCGGCTCGTCGGCAAGAATGACCGATCGGTTACCGACGAGGCCGCGGGCGATGGCAACCCGCTGACGCTGGCCTCCAGAGAGCCTTTCTGGAAAGCGGTCAGCGAGGTCGGCGACGCCGACTTCTTCGAGCGCATCCATTGCTGCCCGACGAACCTTCGAAGGACTGACACCATCGAGCTGTAGTGGCATCTCGACGTTTTCGAGCGCGGACAGCGAGGGGATCAGGTTGTAGTCCTGAAAGACGTAGCCGATTGAGCGGCGACGCACTTCGGCACGATGCACGCTATCCAGTGACGCGAGGTTAACCCCGTTGACGTACACGCTTCCGCGCGTCGGACGTTCAAGCCCTCCCGCGATCGACAGAAGCGTCGACTTACCCGAACCTGAAGGACCCATAACAGCGAGAAGCTCGCCGGGCGCGACCTCAAGGTCGATCCCGTCGAGCGCTCTCACTCGGACACCGTTGGCGCCGAACTCATGTCCGACGCCAACTATCCGGATTGGTAGTGGTGCAGGCTGACTCATCGCACTCCGGCGCGCTCCGTCATACCGGCGTCGGACTGAGCCCAGTTCATCGAACGGCCCTTCGCGGCGGCGAAGGCGGCGCGACGAGCGGCCTCCGAGACCGCGCCGGACTCGATGTGGTCCAGCCAGTTAAGTTCGGCCTCGAGGTCAAAAATATGACGCTCAAGGATGAGCTTCCAAGCGAGCTCTCCTTCGTCGGCTGAGGCCTTCAGGCGAGTGACATCGCGCAGGGAACCCAGGGTCGAGCGACGCTGGGTCTGAATCATGGCCTCAACGTCGACCGTAGGATCGGCGGCGGCCACAGCTAGCTTCATAACAAGCTCATCACGTTCGGGATGCTCGCGCGGAACCGGGGTGGACCACCAGGCAGCGAGGACTTCGCGACCGGCGTCGGTCAGTTCGAAGACCTCGGAATCACGGCCCGCATTGGTCTCGGCATGAGACACAACCTGACCATCGCGCTCAAGGCGCTGCATCGTCTGGTAGACCTGGCCAATATTGAGTGGCCAAGCTCCACACGTCTGCTCCTCGAACATCTGCTTCAGACGGTAGACACCCGCGGGCTGCTGCGCGACGAGTGCCAGCAGGGCATTGCGAACCGACATAACTCTCCGTTCGTTGTCGTGACGTGTTGGCGATCGTGGTTGAACAGTATCTATCCTACGCCAATCCCCCTCCGTTAGCGGACACATAACGGTGGGTTACCTAACAAAAACCCTACCGTTTGGTTAGAACTAAGGCCCCGTCATTGCAAGCCAGAGGACATTAATTAACCGGAATGCTAATACGCGCACCGACCATGTTGCAGACATCATAGGGCAGCTTTCCACTCATATTTCAATGTTTTATAAGTCAAGTGGTCAGAGTCTTCGCAACGCAGGTGCCGACAGGCACAAAACACCCAAAATCGACCTATCACACATATTTGACCAAAGATCGATCGATAAATTGACAGTACAAAGTCTCAAACTATGAGACTCCGTCTTCAGTTTCGAAGAACCGTTCCACCCTCCGGCGCCTTCACACCGATGCCACGCCTCGCACCCTCGCAACATCCTGGCACACCCAGACGAAGCCAACGCCCACTTCACGGGACGCTACACTAGAGCACATGAGGAGGATTCACCGATGAACGTTCCTGCCCCCGCCGACCCGCCCCCAGCCTCGGCCCCGATCCCCACACTCACCCTCCCCACCGGCGCCCCCATCCCCGCACTCGGCTTCGGCACCTACAAGATTGCACCAGACGATACCTATGAGGCCGTCAGCCGCGCGCTCAACATCGGCTATCGCCACATCGACACCGCGCAAATGTACGGCAACGAAGCCGAAGTCGGAGCCGCGATCGAGACATCCGAAATCCCCCGCGACGAGATTTTCCTCACAACGAAAGTGGACAACTCCAACCACGAACCCGAGCGCGCGGCCGCATCCATCCAACGTTCACTAAACGACCTGCGCACCGACTACGTCGATCTCCTCCTCGTCCACTGGCCACTACCCACCCTCTACGGCGGCGACGTTACCCTCCCCTGGCCCGCCCTCGAAGATGCCTTCACCGGCGGCAGCGCGCGAGCGATCGGCCTGTCCAACTACGAACGCAAACACATCGAGGCCGTCCGCGCAGCCGCCACCGTCGCCCCGCACGTCCTCCAAGTCGAAGCACACCCCTTCTTCCCCAACGCGGACCTGCGCGCCTACGCGCAGGGACTCGGCATGGTCTTCGAAGCCTGGTCACCCCTCGCACGCGGACGCGCCACCACAGACCCAACCCTGCGTGCCATCGCAGACCAACTCGGCGTAAGCGCCGCCCAGGTCGCCCTACGCTGGGCTATCGACCGCGGACACGTCGTCTTCCCCAAGACCCTTCGCCGAGCGCGCATGGCAACAAACATCGACGCGTTCTCCTTCTCACTCACCCCCGAACAGACAGCACGCATCGACACCCTCAACAGAGGCGAATCCGGGCGCACCGGATCGCACCCCGCCACCATGAACCGACTCTGACGACAGGTACGAAAGACACATGGCATCCAAGCTCACCCGCGCCGACCGCGCTATCGTGCGACTCGCCGACGGAACCGTCAAACAGCAGAACCTGCTCACCGGCACGGAGGTGTGGACAGTCCCCGGGCGCGGAAACCGTCCCCTCGCCGCACCGCGCAGCGACCACAACCCCATCGACCACGAAGCCGACGGACACCACTGCGCGTTCTGCTCGGGCCGATACCTCGAAACACCCCCCGAGAAATCCCGCCTCGTGCGCCGCGAGGACGGCACATGGGAGCAGCTCGACGCCCTGGCAGCCGACAAACTCACCGACACCGTCGCAGAGTTTCGTCGCATCCCCAACCTCTTCGAAATCGTCTCCTACAACTACTGGCATCTCAACCACGGACACGTGCCCTCAGAAAACGACCGGCGCCGCATGGCGCACTACTTGGCCTCGGATGCTGGATACGAGCACGTCATGAACGTCGTGCGCGCACGCATGTTGGCCTCGGGCATGAGCGAAGGAGAGTTCGCGGCCACCAGCGAAACCGCGCGCCTGCAGGCCGCCAACGGATTCTTCTCCGGCGGCCACGACCTAATCATCGGCAAACGCCACTTCGTCGATGGTGCCACCGAGGCTCACGAACTGGCCGGGTCAGGTACCCTCACGCCCGAAGAGCACGCGCAGTACACCTCCTACACAGCTCGCTCAATGCGCGACCTGTACGACCTCGACCCCGCCGTGCGCTACGTCGCTACCTTCCAGAACTGGCTACGCCCCGCCGGCGCATCCTTCGATCACCTGCACAAGCAGCTAGTCGCCATCGACGATCTGGCCGTGCAGACGGAAGCGGAACTCGAACGTCTGCGCGCCCAGCCCGACATCTACGACCAGATCTTCACGGTGGCAGCCACCCGCAAACTCCTCATCGCTCAAAACGAGCACGCCGTCGCCCTGGCCGGCTTCGGGCATCGTTTCCCAGGCATCGCGATCTGGCCCCTGCACTCGCCGCGCAACCCGTGGGAGGTCAGCGACCAGGCCATGGCCGGGATCTCCGACATCCTGCACGCTGCACACGCCGCGACAGGGGCAGACGTTCCCGCAAACGAAGAGTGGTACCACCGCCCACCCACCGTCTCCACACCCATGCGCTGGCGAATCCTGCTCAAGTGGCGTATCTCCACCCTGGCGGGCTTCGAGGGCGGCACCCGCATCTACTTGAACACGATCGACCCGTGGAAGGTCGTTGAACGCACGGTCCCACGCCTGCGCGAACTACGCGACAAAGGACTCATCGCCCCCATGCGTATCGGCGACGAATGCCGGGTCAGCCCCTCGATGCTGCGCGACTAGGAACGCCCCTCACTCATCACCATCGTCGTCGGGATCAACCCCCGGGTCCTGTTCACTCGTCTCATCACGGGCAGTAGTGACATCTGGATTCGCCGCAGACTCTTCGGCGGGGTCAGTCGTAGCGATGGAGACGGGCGACACCAACGCAGACTTCCAAGTTGACAGCCACGCGTCCAACGCGTCCAGGGACCCGACCGTCTCGTCAGCGACAACCGTCTCGCCGCTGATTCCCATCAGCCACGCCGCCTTGGTGTCGGTCGCGAGCACGCCGTCGATCGGATAAGCGGCACCCGTGGTCGCCAGGGACCGCTGCGCAACCTGACCCTGGAGCCACGCGATGAGCGACTCAGCGCCGTCGGTTGCGGGGGCGCTCACAGCAGCCGCATACATGATGCGCGCGATACACGTCGATGACACAGCTGTGCCGTATGAATCCGCGCCTGTGTTCGTCGCTGCCGCCGCCGCCAGGGAGCGCGGCGCAACAACCAACGGGTAGGAGCCGGACGTGCCCGACGCACTCCCCTCGACCTCGGACAAATAGCTGTCGGAGACGTGCGTACCAGCGCTCCACGCGCTGATAGTCTCCCCCAGGGAAGCGTCCACGCGCGGGTTCAGTGATTGCACGAACGTTCCCAGACCTTCACCGGTCTGCGCGGCAGCCTCCTGCACGAAAGCGCGCCCCACCGAAGACGAGGCCGGGTCTGGGAGAGCGAGCAGTGCGCGCACACGCGGCGCCGTCAGATCATGAAAGGACGTCGGCAGTGGACGACTGTTCGCGCTCATCCACGACTTGTCGGCGATCACACACACGTCGTCACGACCGTATGCGACCGCCGCAGGTGCCCCCTCGAGGACGGTACCCGTCAACGTCGTCGTGTCCTGAGGAGCCACGGACGCAATCGTGCCGGCCGCCGCCGCCTGTAGCGCGTCAGCGCCGTCCAAGCCCAGAACGACATCCGCATCAGCCTGAGCGATCGAATCCACCCCGTCAACGGGAACAACAGCGATCGAAAAACCCGTCGCCTTCGTGAACTCCTGTGCGGTCTCCGTGGGCAGCTGGGCGCCGCCCACCAGGGCAACAGTCACCACGCCGGAACCGGTCCTGGGCGTGGGGGCGTTGATCGTACCGCGCACCCCCCCGTTCGACGTCGAAGCACGCGCGCTTTGACCGGGAACGATCGGCGCGGCGAAAGGATCCTGAGGGGCGCTCGACGACACAGATGGGGTACAAGCTGCAACGGTCGTCGCCACGATCACGAGGGCCGACAGCGCAAAAAAAGAGCGGGCGCGAGCCATAACGAATCCTTCGGACGGGGACAGTACCCCTCTAGCATAAGACAGCTGGCCCGTGGCCCTCGCGCAAGAGGGCCGTGTGGGGCATCATGGAGGCACGCGCACCCGCGCGGGGACAGTCAACCCACGCCAGGAGATACTCATGGATCCCGCCACCATCGAAAAGGTTGCCACGACCGCCGTCATCGCCGGAGCAGCTTTCTTGGCCACCAAGATTTTTGAAACGGGCTGGAAGATCACCACGAAGCGCCCCGTTCCCGCCGAGGACGCCGACGACGTCACCCTGACCTCGCTGGTCATCTTCGCCGCCACCTCCGCCGCCCTCGCCGCCGTCGCCCAGCGCTACGCCTACAAGGGTTCCCAGAAGTGGCTCGCCCCCAAGCTCGAAGCGCGCTTCGGCGTGCCCCAGCTGGAGGCCTGAGACCCGGACCCCCCGTCCCTGCCCTCACACGAGCGGCAGGAGGGACCCAAGGTCCGTGCGCTCACCCGACGCGCTCACCCGGGAGGCTGCCACGGCCTCGTCCCAGGTGAGACGCCCGCACGCCAGAGACAGCCACGTGTGCGCGTCCGTCTCCACAACGGCGGGAGGCGTCCCCCGCCGATGCGTCGTCCCGGGCAGGATCTGAACCGCGCCCGCCGGCGGCACACGCACCTCGACCGACCGGCCCGGGTGGAGGGTCCCCAGCTCCTCGAGTGTGAAGCGAACGGCCGTCAAGGCCACCGGGCGCGGAGCCTCCTCACCGCATTCGACCGCACGACGCCAGGCGCGCAGTGCTTCCATCCCCCGGACCGGATCGATGCGTCGTTTCGCCATGCGTCGATTCTACGCCGCGCCACCGTCGGCGTGAGCGTGCATTCCTACCGCCCAGTCATGCACAATGGAGTGAACTACCCCAACTGAGAGGTACCCGTGAGCGAGACAACCTCCCTTATCACGCTGCGTTCGATCCTCGACATCGAGATCGCGCGCACCTACCAGTGGGATGCCGCCACCATCATCACTGTCTCCGGCGTCGACCGTGCCGGCGACCTGACGACCCGCATCGTCGAGTATCCCGGAGCCCTCGCCGACATCGCCGCCGAAGGATTCTCGCCCCACTCGGCCGCCGGACACGCCCTGTCCCACGAGCTGCACGACGCGATCCAACGCCGCGTGCGCCTGTGGATCGCCGACATCCCCACCCCCCAGCTGCCGCGCCTACGCGACGCCCTAGGAGCTGACGTCGTTCACGAGGCCGGGGTAGCCTCCGGCGGTTACACGCCCATCGCACTGTCCCCCCTCGCCCTGCTCGAAGCGTGGGCGGAAGGCACCGACGAACAGCGCGAGTTCATGCGCGTAGCCATGTCAGGGCTCGACACGCTCTCCACGGCCTCGCACGCCACCCGCGCCTCGCGCGCCGTCGGCGCCTCCATCATCGAACGCTCCGCTTTCCTCAAGCTGTGCCGCAACCCCAAGTTCATCGCCTACGTCGTCGTCCTCGTGTACTCGATGGCGCGGGCCGTGCCCGTCATGTACGTCCCGCACTTCCGGGGCGACTGGCGCATCCTGTGGGCCATCGACATGATCACCGCCATCCCCTACACGTGGGGCCTCATCGAAATGGTCGCCGGACAAAAACTCTGGCACCGCATCGTCGGCGCCATCACCTCCGCCGTCACCTTCCTCGCCCCCTACGTGTACTTCCTCATGTACGGGCGCCACGCTCCCCCGGGCGTGTGGACCGCCATCGCCTGCATTTTCTTCGGCGGAATCTTCCTGGAGGTCTTCCGCTACCAGCGCGACCGGGCCGTCAAAAAGGGCCTCGCGGAGCAGCTATAGCTCCCGCGTCCCTCCCCCAACCACTCTGTGCGCCCGAGAGTAGCGGCCCGTCGCCCGCCGACCTTCCGCGCCGGGGGCCTGCGGCGCGTCACCTCGAAGCCCACACCGGCCTCGTCGCCGCCCGAACGAGGCTCGAATAACAAACATCCCCCGAGCGCCAGGCCCGGGGGTGTTTGTCGGTGATCGTGGGGCGGGAGCTACTTGTCCTCGCCGGTGGCCGTGCGGATGAAGCCCGCGACCATGAACCAGCCGCCGCCGACCCAGAAGAGGATGAGCGTCCACAGGGGCTGGAACGGGTAGACGACGACCAGGTAGGCGCAGGCGACGATCCACGCGGCGGCGCCGACGATGTTGGGGATCTGGAAGCGCTTGACGCGCGCGGGGTGCGTGTAGTGCAACGGCACGAGCGTCAGGATCGCGAGGATGATCGTGGCGGCGATATTGACCCACGCGGGGGTCTGCAGGACGTACATGACGATCGCGACGCAGTTCCACGCGGCGGGGAAGCCCACGAAGTAGTTGTCGTTGGATTTTTCGCCGTCGTTCGCGTAGCAGAACAGGGAGGAGACGATGATGACGATCATCATGACGACCGGCACGGGCTGGGAGCCGAAGGGCAGGTGCAGCGCCATGAACAGCGCGGGCAGGAAGGTCCACGTCAGGTAGTCGACGAGGTTGTCGACGACGCCGCCGTCGAACCACGGGATGGCGTCGCGCACGCCGACCTTGCGGGCGAGGGTGCCGTCGACGCCGTCCACGACCAGGGCGATGACGAGCCACAGCCACATCATGGGGATGTTGTTGTTGAGGATCGCGAACAGGGCGAGCGTCGCCCACACGAGACCGGAGATGGTGAACGCGTGGACCCCCCACGCGGCGATGACGCGGCCCAGGCTGGGTTTGTGTGTCGCGGACGAGGCCTGGGCGTCGTTTTGCGATTGGGTGTCGATGGCAGTTTCTTCGGGCACGGCGGCTCCTGTAGGACGGGTACTTTCCGTTCCACAGTATGCCAAAGATTGGTGATCAATCGGTAGGACATGAGACAGACCACCCAGCTCGGCGGGCCAGGGGGCGGCGGCACGTCTCATCGGTAACGCCAGGTTTGCCTTGGTTCATCATGATCAACGCCATTCCTTATCCCGGTTGCACGAGAGAGGATGCCAGACGGGGGAACATCGCCGCGTCGGTTGTCTGCACACGTCGTTGACGCGGGACATGAGGACGGCGTCGGGGCCCGTGAGAGGGCCCTCTGAGCCCTCTGGCGCCATGGCGTTCTGGAGGCTCCTTCGGACAGTTCGCCCCACCGGCGCGAGACGCCCGGGCTACCGCGCGAAACGAGCATGATCGGCACGCCTGTATTACTACTAATACCTAAGTTGACAGACCCTTCCCGGGAATCTATTCCCAGAGCAATTCCTCTCCAGTGAAAGAGAACACAACGATGTTTCACTCTCAATGTACCGGGTCCAAGCGCCGCGCAGCCATCATCGCCGCTGGCTTGTCGCTCCTGCTGGCGGCATGCTCGCACGCCCCCAAGCCGGACGCCACGCCCACTCCTACCGCCACCCCGGAGCCCACCACGGCCTCGCCGAGCCCGACGGCCACGACACCCTCTCCTACCCCGTCCGCGTCGATCGCGTCGCCGACGCCGAGCGCGATGGCCAGCAAGTCCCCCGAGTGGAACCCGACGCTGGACCAGGCGGTCGCGAAGGAAGAATGCGGACACAAGACATACTACTCACACTACTGGGAAACTCTTTCCGGATCCGACGATGTCTCGGCCATCGCGCAGAAGACCTACAACAACGGCTTCAAATGCGCACTCACGCAGAAACTGAACGACGGCTCCGTTGAGTTCCTCGTCCCCAAGGGTGCCAAGACCTTCACCATCACAGCGGGCCAGTCGGACTACTCGCGGGACACGGACGTCACGGTGACCTTCGAGATCAGCGACCCCATCTCGGACAAGGTCCTCGATTCGGCGTCCCTGCGCCTCAACGAGGCGAAGGAGTTCAGCATCGACGTCTCGTCGGTTCCGCGCCTCAAGCTAAAGGTAGTCGCGGAGGCGGCGCAGGGAGAGAGCCGCAAGAGCGACATTAGCGTCAACGCCATCTGGGCAGACCCGAAGTTCTCGTAGGAGGACGCTTCCACGGGGACGACACTGCCGCCTCATCGACTCGGCCCCGACATGAGCAACGCGGGTGGAGAGAGGACACGCGTGTTGGTCGAGGCTCAGTCCCAGACATCGTCGAGGGCTGCGTCGTCGAGGGCTGCGTCGTCGGGGACTGCGTCGTCGGAACTAGCGGGTTCGCGTCGACGACTGTGCCGGTGGGTAGCAGGTCACAGCCCAAACAAGTTTCGCACGTAATTTCCCTCGGTCATTTTTCGAGACCACCCGAAAACGTTGCAATTCCAACGACCTGAATTCAATATTTGAAATACTTGCGAGGGAATTACGTGCGACATTGCTGGGGAACCACTCCGGTATCTCACACAGAAGAGGCCGCCGACGCCCGGAACACCAGC
>ERZ1674208.73-NODE-73-length-17106-cov-4.347194_pt1 | contig 17106 bp, 14 predicted proteins | sample MGYA00581113_ERZ1674208 | MGnify/ENA primary metagenome ERZ1674208 (study PRJEB41354, sample SAMEA4873350) | human saliva metagenome | biome: human-associated habitat [ENVO:00009003]; feature: mouth environment [ENVO:08000002]; material: saliva material...
ACCAGACGCTCGTGTTCGGCTTGGGGGATGCCTAGACGGTCGTAGGTGTTTTTGATGTCTTCGGGTAGGTCGTCCCAGCTGTTGGTGGGACGCTCAGTGGAGCGCACATAGTACTTGACCTGATCCATGTCCAGCTGGGATAGGTCGATACCCCAGGTGGGCATGGGCTTGCGCTCAAAAATTTCGTATGCCTTCAGGCGGCGTTCGAGCATCCATTGCGGTTCTTGCTTGATGGCCGAGATGTCTCGTACCACCTGCTCGTCCAGTCCACGTTTGGCACTTTGGCCGGCGGCGTCCGAGTCATGCCACCCGTAGTCGTAGGACGTGGAGATAGACGCAATGATCTCCTCGTCGCTACGTTGTGCCTCATTCGTGGTACTTGTCATCGTTGTCCTTCCTTTTGCCTGCGTAAGTTGGCAGGCTCCTGTGGGTGCCTGATGGCCCTGGCGCGCACGGTAGGCATCGCTAGCGGCACATGGGTGGTGCACACGTGTTCTCCGCCCGCTAGGGTGGCCAGTCTTTGTACCGGCACTCCTAGTAGCCTGGAGAACGCAGCGGTCTCCGCATCGCATAATTCATTAAATTTGCCGGCTACCTCGCGTACTGGGCAGTGGCCTTGGCACAGTTGGACCGCAAAGGTACCGTCCCCGATTTCACGAACGGTGGCTGCGTATCCGTCAGCGCTAAGTGCGTCCGCTAGGGCGCGTGCGCGTGCTGCCGGGTCTTTGCCTACGCTCTCGACGACGCCGCTGTAGCGCCGCTCTAACTCTCGCCCGCGAGCTGCAGCAAAGGAATCTACCGCATCTTCGCCAGCGATTTGGGATAGGTAGGACAGGGCCCGACTAGCAAGTTCTGAGTAACCTTCTTGGAGGTTGGTGCGGGCGGCTGCGGTGGCTACATAGTGGCGTGCGGGGCGCCCGCGTCCGCGTCTACCTGCCGCTAGACGGTCATGGACTTCAATCTGACCGGTGTTTTCTAGGGCGGTGATATGACGTCTAATTGCGGCTGGGGTTAGCGAAAGTACGCGCGCGAGCTGGGCGGCTGTAATAGGCCCCTTCTCAACAATGAGATCAAGGACTTTAGCCCTAGTGCCGGCGTCGTCGCCGTAGTTCATTGGTCCTCCTTTACGCATCGCCCGCAACTAACTTAGGGATGCCATATATCCTGGTCGCTTCCAGCATACCTGGCACCCACAACAATAGCGAAGATTAGGCTTGCATAAATACTAAAACCGCTTTGTTGAGAGCGGAAACACGCCAACTTTGCTCAACCTAACTTAGGTTTACCTGCACAATTTCACGCTTTAGCCACTCCCCTAAGCCCATCCAAACCCAAGTTGAACACTTGGCCACATTTGGCCAGCAGCGAGCATAGCAGACAAGGACCTATGTCCTTAAATAAGTAGGGCTTACGCCACCACCTACCGGCAGGTGACGTAAGCCCACGAGGCAGCCAATTAGGCCGCACAAATCAGTTTTAGACGGCAATAGCTCAATCGCAGGACGCGGAGCCGCCATGGCATTAATAGGAGCCTGCGGATCGCGATAGCCCAAAGCAAAACCAGTAATCAGCTTGTAATGCTCAGGAATCTCAAACTCAGCCTCCACCGGGGCACGCCAAGTAGACAAAATCCCAATCGCACACGAATCAATCCCACGCGACTTAGCCGACAAGAACAAGGTTTGCAACATCAAACCCGCATCCATAGCCGACCAAGGCAGCATCTTTTCATGAACAAACACAAAACCCATCACCGGCGCATCAAACGCAGTCACATTACGCCTATTAGCGGCGTCGCGCCCAGCATGATCAGAGCGCTCCACCCCATAAGCCCCATACAGCAGCTTAGCCACCTCAACCTGGGCCGGGCGCAGCTCACTGGGGTAAGGCTTCCACACCGGGAAATCCCCATCAGGCAAATCCCCACGCAGCGCCGCCTTAGCGCCAGCCATAGCTTTGTGATGCTGAATATCTAGCGTCTTATCGAAACGCTCCACATAATCCTTACGCAGGCGCTGCGCCTGCTCTCCCTGCGCAATAGCCACCCGGAAAGCACGCGTATTAGACCAGCTAGGGGCACTAGCGGCGTCGTCGAGAATAGCGCGTAAATCCTCAGCGCTAACCGGCTTATCCAAATAAGCCCGCACAGAACGGCGCGAGGCTGCCAAAGCAGAAAAATCATTCATACTTTCCACCCTAGCAACCCCGCCCCAGTTACAGCGCCAAACAGCTAGCTAACAGCTTAAAGCTCAGGCTCAACCTCAAAGCCATAAGGAGCCCGCAGCCACGGCGTATCCGCACTACGCAGCCCCTGCCAGCCCTTTACACGCATCCGCTCCGTAGCCAGCAAGCCAGCCACCGCCGCCGCATTATGAATCTGGCCAGCTAACGCCGCATCCACCGCCTGCGCCAAAGGCACCCAGGTGGGACGCAAATCAGCTTCCTCATCTTCACGCACAAAATCGTTACGCTCCACGCGACGCAAATCCCGCGCCAGCAGCACCCGCAGCGACTCAGTCAAACAGCCAGCCGAAGAAAACACATCCACCAAGGTGTGCCAAGTGAGCGCCTCCATGTCAGTCTCTTCACGCAGCTCACGCTCAGCCGCCACCAAAGCAGACTCACCCGCATGATCCATCAAACCCGCCGGCAACTCCCATAGGTTAGCGCGCACCGGGTGACGATACTGGCGGATCATAAGCACTTCAGGGGCGCCGTCGATCTGAGAAGAATCCTCACCCTCACGCAAAGCCACCACCGCCACAGCCCCATGATGCGCCAAATACTGGCGCCCAATCGGATCCGCACCCGGCTCTAGACGCAACGTGTCCGCATCCAAAGCAAACACCGGCCCAGACCACATACGCTGGTGACTTACCAGCTCCCGACTAAGATCGCGCTCATCACGCAACTGCATCAGCGTTCCTCTCCATTTTTAGCTGCGGCCGCCTCACGCGCCTGCAAGCTAGCCTCACGCGGCAGTGAGTGAGCCTTAGGCGAAGCAAACACCTCACTACGCCGAGCCAAAGCCGCCTTAACCAAGCCCGCAAACAACGGGTGAGCCTTAGTGGGGCGAGACTTAAACTCAGGGTGAGCCTGCGTGGCCACATAGTAGGGGTGAAGCTTAGAATCCAGCTCCACGAACTCCACCAAACTACCATCCGGAGAGGTACCACACACGTGCAAGCCCACAGATTCTAGGCGCTCGCGGTAGTCATTGTTGACCTCGTAGCGGTGACGGTGACGCTCGCTAACCTCACAGGTGCCATAGGCTTGGGCCACCACTGAGCCGGCGGTGAGCTTAGCCGGGTAAGCCCCCAGGCGCATAGTGCCACCCAGGTCGCCTTCACCTTCCACAAACTCACGCTGTGAGTTCATGGTGGTAACCACCGGGTCAGGGGTTTCACTTTCCATCTCGGTGGAGGAGGCAGCTTTTAACCCCAGCAGGTTACGGGCAGCTTCAATCACCATGCACTGTAGGCCCAGGCAGATACCCAAGGTGGGCACGCCGTGTTCACGGGCCCACCGCAGCGCCCCCAGCTTGCCTTCAATACCGCGCACCCCAAAACCTCCGGGTACCACAATGGCGTCCACCCCGGCCAGGGCCAGCTGCGCACCGTTGGGGGTTTCGCACTGGTCAGAGGCCACCCAGCGGATATCCACATGGGCGTTGTTGGCAAAACCGCCGTGCTTAATAGCTTCAGAGACGGACAGGTAGGCGTCGTGCAGATCCACGTACTTACCAACCAGCGCCACCTCAACGCGGTACTTAGGCGAGTGCACCCGCTCTAGCAGCGCATTCCATTCGCGCCAGTCCACGTCACGGAAGGTTAGCCCCAGGCGCTGCACCAGGAAGGCATCTAGGCCCTCACGGTGCAAGGTGGGGGGAACTTCGTAAATGGAGGCGGCGTCTTTACATTCAATTACGGCTTCGCGCTCTACGTCGCACATGAGCGCCACTTTGCCTTTGATGCCTTCAGGCAAGGGCCGGTCAGTGCGTAGCACCAGCGCATCTGGCTGGATACCAATATTGCGCAGGGCGGCCACCGAGTGCTGGGTGGGCTTGGTTTTGAGCTCGCCGGCGGCGGGCAGGAAGGGGATCAGCGATACGTGCACGAAAGCCACGTTGGCGCGGCCAATGTCGGCGCGTACCTGCCGGGCGGCTTCTAGGAAGGGCTGGGATTCAATGTCACCAACGGTTCCGCCGATTTCGGTGATGATTACGTCGGGGGCGTTGCCGTCGCTGTCAGGCTCAGCCTGGGCGCGCATCACGCGCTTGATTTCGTCGGTGATATGCGGGATGACCTGCACCGTGTCGCCTAGGTATTCGCCGCGACGTTCTTTAGCAATTACGTTTGAGTAGACCTGCCCGGTGGTGGCGTTGGCTTTGCCCGATAGGTTTACATCCAAGAAGCGCTCATAGTGACCAATGTCTAGGTCGGTTTCGGCGCCGTCTTCAGTTACGAACACCTCGCCGTGCTGGAAGGGGTTCATGGTGCCCGGGTCTACGTTGATGTAGGGGTCTAGTTTTTGCATGGCCACGCTTAGTCCGCGTGAGCGTAGCAGTCGCCCCAGACTGGAGGCGGTTAGCCCTTTACCGAGGGAGGAAACTACGCCTCCGGTTACGAAAATGTGTCGGGTTACGTGGCCGTGGTTTCCGTATGCATCTATCACGGACTTCCAGCCTACTCCCCTACAGCGGTCACTAAAGCGCCAGGACCCGGTCTAGTTGCTCACGTAGCTGTGTTTCCCCAGGGATTTTGGCGACGGCGGCGCGCGAGGCTGCTTCTAGGGTTTCGCGCCGCTTAGGGTCGCTGATTACGGCGACGACGGCGTCGGCTAGCGGACCTGCCTGGGGCTCTACCAGCTGGCCACAGCCGGCCAAAGTGTAGGCGCTGCCGCCAACATCGGTGGCCACAATAGCGCGGCCCGCTTGCATGGCTTCACGCAGAGTTAGGGGCTGACCTTCCCAGTAAGAGGTTTGCACCACCACATCAGCTTGGGACAGCAGAGCGCCAATGTCTTCACGGCGCCCCAGCAGCTTAACGGGTAGGGCGGCGTCGTCAATTTGCTGGTTTAGTTGCGCTTTAAGGGGGCCGTCTCCCGCCACTAGCCAGGTGAAGTCAATGCCGCGTTGTTTGATTAGGGTGGCTGCTTCTAGCAGCAGGTCTAAGCCTTTTTGGGGAGCCAGGCGGGCAATGGTAAGCAGGCACGGCGCCGCGCCAAAGCTAGCCGCAGAGCTGGCGCCATAACCAGAGCCGGAGTCAACACCAGAGCCAGCGTCCAAACTCTGCGCACTGGCCTGGCTGATTTCTGGCTGGGCAACGTGATCCATGCAGCCGCGTGCCGGGGCGGGCACAACCGCAATTTCCCCTGCCTTAAGACCTAGCTGTTTAGCTTTTTCGAGTAGATCTGGGCTTACGGTGAGCACATAGTCAGCGCCTTTAACCACCACTAGGTGCAGGGCCTTGCCTACCAGGCGGGTGGGGGCTGAGCCTACCGGCAAATTGTGTAAGGTCACCACTACGCGCGGGCGCTTGGCGGCAGGTAGACGCTTAGCGGCCAGCACCGCTAAAGCTCCGGCGCGCAGGCCGTGGGCGTGAATTACCTCTACGGTGGCGGCCAGCTGTTTTAGTTGACGCAGCGCCTTTAAGTCAGCGCCTGAGGGGCGGGCACCAATATCGATTTGGTAAGTGCGCGGGCAAGCACCACTCACAGCGCCGTCGGCTGGCGAGATAACGTTACTAGGGCCTGCCAGCAAAACTTGATGACCGTCTTTAGCTAGCAGCTGGGACACCTGGCGGATGTGTGCACGCACTCCCCCAGCAGCCTGGGCGCTTAACTCTAAAACGCGCGTCATGCTCACTCCTGCTCAGTCTTGGCCAGCGCTTTACGTGAGCGCAACACCTTAATGCTTTGGGGCACCAAACGGACCCCACCTAGGGCTATAACGCCAGCTACAGCTAAAGCCAAAGCTAACAGGCCCACTATTCCTAGCGCACTAGTGGGGTCAAGTAGCTGCGCTAGCGCTAATGCCGGCACGCTCACCACCAGATACAGCGCCACTATTTTCAAGCTGGGCACCAAGGCTCTAGCCCCTACCCGGCGCGCCAATACCAGCGCTAAAGCCACCCCAGCCAGGCTCATACCATCTGAGGAGGCAGCCCCCAAATACACCAGCACCGCAGAGCCTTTAGCGTTAGCGCTAAACACCCAGCTGGCGCCGGCCACCACCAACCAACCCAGGAAAGTAGCCAGGGCGGCGCTACGGGCGGCGTCGAGCACATAAAGCACCCGGGTGAGTTGATAAATCAGGGCGTAACCCACCAAGCCCGGGGCGAAAGCTACCAGCGCGGCCCCCATATAGTCCACCGTGGTGATCAACCCAAATACCTGCTGGGCTAGCGGCGCCCCGAGCATCAAAGCTCCCGCACCAACGCAGGCCGCCAAAGTAACCAAAGCTGTGGAGTTAGCGATTAGATCCTTTGTCTCACGTGAAACATGCTTAGCCGCTAAACGGGCCGCCAACTGCGGATATACCACCGTGGCCAGGGGCACTGCGAGAACCGCATAGGGCAAAACGTAGATAGCCTGGGTGTACTGGTAGATAGCGATCGTGCCGGCACTGCCGTAGCGACGCGCAACCGCCACCACCGTTAGCACGCTTATCTGCTGGGCAATCAGGGCTGCAATCCCCGCCCCGGCCAGTGAGCGCAGCTGGGTGAAAGTACCCGCAGGCAGACGCAGGCGTGCACGCAGCCCCAACCCTAGGCGATGCACCGGCCACAGCAGCGGCAAGCTCAGCGCGGCCACGCCCGCAGTTGTACCCCACCCCAGGGTAAGCACCGCCTGAGCGTAGTGACCTGCATCTATAAGCGCGCCATAGATGCCATAGGTGAGCATCACGACCAGGCTGGAAAAAATCGGGGCCAGCGCCGGCCAGGTGAAACGGTTGTAAGCCTGCAGCACGCCAGTGAGCACCACACCCAAGCCATAAAGCGGGATTTGCAGGGCAAACATGCGCAAAAACGCCACCACCAACTGATGACTGCCACCCCAGTAGGCAATTGCGGCCTTATCGCCGCCCATGCGAGTGTCGCTGGTGACCAACAGCTGCGCCAAAGGCTCAGCAAATAACGCCATCAACACTGCCAGGGGTAGCAGCACCGCCAGGGTTAAACCCAGCAGGCCACTAGCGGTCTCACGCACCTTTTCGCGTTGACCGTGGGCAATAGCGCCAGCTAGCAGGGGTACTACTGTGCCAGCCAGGGCTCCACCCACCACCACCTCGTAAAACACGTTGGGGATCTGGTTGGCGGAGCTGTAGGCCCCCGCCATGGCGCCAGAGCCAACCGTGGCTGCCTGCACTACCCAGCGCAAAAATCCCAGCAGTCGCGAGGCTAGGGTGAAGGTGCCTACCTGGCCTGCTTTAGCCCCCAGGGAGGCGCCGGTCTTAGCGCCTTGATTAGCAGAAGTGAGGCCTTCATCCTCCGGGTGGGCGCCGTAAGATTTTACAGCGGGCGACGCCATAGCTGGTCAAGCCAGTTCAGGGCCGGGTTGGCGGCAATCACCTTAGAAAACGAGACTTTCTCAGAAGCCAGAATCAAGCCCACCACGCCCAGGGTGGTCCCCAGACGCAATTTCCAGGAGTCATTAGCTGCCAGGGAGGTACCCAGTAGGGCGCCGGCAGCGTTGGCGCCAGTGTCTCCCAGCATGGTGGTTTCTTGCAGGTCTTCCACCAGGGCAGTGATAGCGGCAGCGTTAAGACCACTAGCTAGCAAACGCTGGGCGCTAGCCGGCGAGGCTGAAGCCGGCGCAGCTGGCGTGGCCGACGCCGCCCCTGACGCCCCTGAAGCAACTGACGCCGTCGCTGACGTAACTGACGCCCCCGAGGCCGGGGTTTTTGCAGCCGCGCAGCTGAAGTAGCTTAGCGGCGTAGCCACCAGCACGGTGGCTTTAAGGGCCCGCCCCGGGCGCAGATCCAGCAGGTTGGCTAGGTTAGCGGTGCCCGCAATTAGCACCGTATTTAGCGCCAGGTCCGCTACTTTCCCGCCCACGCTGGTGGCTTTAGAACCCACCAGGGCACTTGCCGCGAGCGCGCTAGCGCCAATTCCAGCAATTTTGATTACGCCGGTAGTTACCTGCCCGTGGGCTAGGGCGCCTAGGTGGCCCTTGAGGCCTTTAGCTACCTTGCCGCCGTCGTGGGCGCCTTGATCGACGTCGTCGATATAGCCGGCCAGGCCCCCACCCAAGGAAGCTACTACCCCACCCAGGGCGGCACGGGGCTGGTCGCTGAGCGCGCTGGCCACGGCGGCGCTAGCCACGGCGGCACCGGCCATGGCCACGCCTCCGCGTAGGCTCACGGTGACGCCGTGGAAATTAGTGCGTTCCCATTGGCTGGCTTTAATGCGTTTGCGGCGCAGCACATAACCAAGGCCGGCGCATACCCCGATGCCGGCGCCCACTACGGGCAGCTGCCGGGGGCTGATACTAAGGCGCATAAGGCTAGCTCCTGTTTTTTGCTCCTGTTTACTTGGCTGCTACTTGGCCACGCCGGGCATGAGGGCGTCGGCGTTAGCGGCGAAACCGTAGGCGGCTTTGGTGGCTGCCTTGGCGTTGGCCAGGGCCAGGGCGGAGGTGATTGCGGCGGGGGCTGAGCCCACACTGTCCACTGTGGTTAGGGTGGTGCCGGCGCTGCGGGCGGCTGAGACTAGGTCTGTGTCGCTGTTAGCGGCGCCCTCTAGCACGGTGGGGGCAACGGAGCTGACTCCACGCAGAGCGGTGAGCCAGTTGGTGTTTTGGGCTGAAGCCTCGGTGGAGTTGACGCTCTTGGGGTCAGCCGAGCGCGGGCCTACCACCACAATGCGCCCAGCGGCACCGTCCTTGCTTTCCACCTTAATCAGGGGGTTTTCAGAGGCGGTGAGTAGATCCTGCAGGTTTGAGCCCTGCGATTCGGGGCTGGTTAGGGCTACGGCTAAACCCTGACCCAGCAGTTCGTTGCCGCTGGCGGCCTTAACGGTGCCGGGCAGGTAGCTGGCGAACTGGGCGGCGTAGGTGGAGCGGAACGTTTCGCGGCTCTTGCTCACCCAAGCGTCGGTTAGGCTTACGCGGGCGCTGATGGTGGCGCCGGCGTTGGTTAGGGCGCTTACGGTAGCGTCGACGTCGTCGCTGTTAGCTCCCGGCAGGCTCACCACAGCCACTCGCTGCCCAGACAAAGACCCTGCCAGTAGGGTCTTGGAGCTGGCGCTAATGTAGCTGTCGCGGTCGTTGACGGCTTTCTGGGTGGTTTCCAGGTTGCGTGAGAGGTTGTTGCGGTCTGCACGCAGCTGGGTGACCTGGTCAGATAGCGCGCTGCCGAGCGTACCCTGCAAGGGGCCGGCCCCCAACACCACGCCGACAGCTAGCGCCATGAACACCGCGATCAAAGAAACTAGGTGGTAGCGAAAGTCAATCATGGCAGTAGTCCTTAAATATTGGGGGTGGTGGGGCGTAGGCCAACCCATGAGCGCACGGTATCAACCATGTCATCAATACCGGCCGCCAGCAGCCCTAATAGGGTCTGACCAGCAGGTGTAGCGTATAGCGCCGCGAAAATGGCTAGTAGTCCAGCTAGTGCCAGCAACATAATCTGCCAGTTAGAGACGCGGGTGTGGTAGATCTGCGAAACGCCCTTGGCGTCAATTAGTTTGGAGCCTACCTTAAGGCGGGTTAAGAAGGTGGAGCTCATACCTTCACGGCCCTTGTCTAAAAATTCCAGCAAGGTTACGTGGGTGCCCACCGCCACGATCAGCTGGGCGCCGCCAGAATCGGCGATCAGCATGGCGATGTCTTCACTGGTGCCGGTGGCGGCAAAGACAGTGTGCTCTACCCCTAGCTCTTCTACTCGCGCCAGGCCGGGGGCGCGACCGTCACGGTAGGCATGCACAATAATCTCGGCGCCGCTCTTTAGGGCCTTGTCGGAAACTGAGTCCATATCCCCAACTACCAGGTCAGGTTTGAAACCGATTTCCATAACCGCGTCGGCGCCGCCATCTACACCAATGATGATGGGGCGATATTCGCGAATGTAGGAGCGTAGCGCTTTTAGGTCTTCTTTGTAGCTGTAGCCGCGCACCACTACCAGCACATGTTTGCCGGAGAAGTTGGTGCGTAGCTCAGGCATACCCACATCGTTTAGCAGCAGGTCGCGTTCCTGCTTCATATAGTCCATGGTGTTGGCGGCGAAGGCTTCCAACTGGTGCGATAGGCCCTGGCGGGCTTGGTCCATCAGCTGGGCTACGCTTTCCTTGGTTTGTAGCGTGCCCTGGGCGATTAGCTTGCCGGATTTGGAGAAAACCTGGCCGTCTTCCTCAATGCGTATTTGGCTGCCCTCATGCAGGGTCATGATGTCTGGGCCTAGGCCGTCAATTAGCACAATGCCGTTGTCTAGCAGCACGTCTGGGCCTAGGTTGGGGTAACGCCCTGACACCGACGGCGAGGCGTTAAGAACTGCCCGCACCTGGCATTCCACCAGGGCTTCGGCGGCTACCCGGTCTAGGTCGCCGTGGTCGATGACGGCAATTTCGCCTGGTTGTAGGCGTTTGGTTAGATTCTTGGTACGCGTATCTACCCGCACTCGACCCTGTGATAGGTCTGCGGTGGACGCTGCATTTTTACGGAAGGGTAGCTTCACAGTTTCGATTGTGCCATGTTCGCTTGTTCAAGTAACTCCTCGGCGTGGCGTAAAGCCGTTTGTGAGTCACTTTGTCCTGATAGCATTCGCGCCAGTTCACGTACTCGCTCGGGTCCCTCTACGGTCTCGACGGCGGTGGTTGTGGCTTCATTACTGGCTTGTCCCACCTGTTTGACTACAACCAGTTGGGTTTGGGCCCAGGCGGCTACTTGCGCTAGGTGCGTAACCACAATCACCTGATGGTGACGGGCCAGGGCAGCTAGGCGGCGGCCGATTTCTACGGCGGCGCGCCCACCAACACCGGCGTCAATTTCGTCAAAGACGAAGGTGTGGCGTTTGGTGGCGGTGTGCTGTGCCAGAACTACTTCCAAGGCCAGCATGATACGGCTTAGTTCACCGCCACTGGCGCCTTTTTCTAGCGGTAGCGCCGCCGCGCCAGGGTGAGCGCGTAACAGCAGCTCTACTTCTTCCATGCCGGTAGGGCCGGGCTGCTCTAACGGGTCAAGCCGTACTTGCAGCTTGGCCCCACGCATCATTAAACCCTCCAGCTCGGCGCTGACCTGCTGGCTTAGTAGCTTGGCGAGTTTAGTGCGGGCTTGGCTTAGGCGTTTGGCAACAGTTTTTAGTTCTTTACCAGTGCGCTCAACTTCAGCTGCTAGCTCTGCTTCGCGATCTAGCGGCCCATCTAGTTGCGCTAAACGGGCAGCGGAGTGCTGGCCAAAAGCTAGTAGCTCATCGACATTGGCAAATACTTGGCCCAAGCCACCAATTTCTAGGCAACCGCGCCGTAGCTGTTCGCGCCGCTCATGCACCCAGGCCAGGCGGTCAGGGTCAGCGTCCAGGTCAGCCAGGTAGTCGGTTAGCTCCATGGCTAGGTCACTGGTCAGTGCTGCCACTTCGTTAAGACGAGGCATTAGGGAGGCTAGGCGCGAGTCGTGGTCGGCAGCGTTTTCTAGTGAGCGGCGGGCCACGGAAACTAGCGCGATAACGTTAGCGACGTCGTCGTTAAGCTCATCGCCGCTAATGGCGTTAGCGGCCTGGGCGGCCCCACTACGCAGCAGGTCTAGGTTTTCTAGGCGGGAGGCTTCTTCAGCTAGGGCCTGGTCCTCCCCTGGCTTGGGGTCTAGGGCTTCTAGCTGTTCGAGGGCGTGGCGCAGGCCAGCAATTTCGCCTTCACGAGCCAGGGCCTGTTCACGCCAGGTTTCTAGGTCTTGGCGGGCCTGGTTCCAGGCGCGGTAGCAGCTGCTGTATTGGCGGCACAGCTGTTCATGCTCGCTACCTCCGACGGCGTCCAGGGCGCGGCGTTGGGCGGCGGCGGTACGCAGGCGCAGCTGGTCAGCTTGCCCATGGATAGACACTAAGCGACTACCTACCTGGCCAAGTACCGAGGCAGGTACGGCGCGACCCCCTAGGTGTGCACGCGAGCGACCAGTTGCAGGTACCACCCGGGAGGCTAGCAGCAGGTCATCTTCAATTTCGCAGCCGGCTTCCTGAGCGATTTGGATGCACTTGGCGTCTTCTTCTAAAGCAAAGGCCCCCTCAACCACGCAACGCTGGGTGCCCGCGCGCACAATCGCCGGGTCAGCTTTGCTGCCCAACAGTAGTTTCAGGGAGGTGAGCACCATGGTTTTACCTGCGCCAGTCTCACCGGTTAGGGCGGTTAGTCCCGGACCTAACGGCAGTTCAGCTTGGGCGATAACACCAAGGTTTTCTATGGAAATAGTTTCAATCATTAATGACTCTTAGATTCACGCCAGCCGAGCACGGGAAGCTCGAATTTAGCTACCAGACGCGCCGAGAAGGGCATCTGGCCAATACGGATCAATTTCACTGGGCGCTGCGCCACGCTCACACTCACTGTTGAGCCAGCCGGAGCTGTTATGGAACGGCGCCCGTCGCACCAGATTTCACAAGGATAATCGCCGCACCACTGTACCTGCACTTCCAGGCGTGAATGCGGGCCAATTACTAGGGGCCGGGTGAACAGGGCGTGGGCAGCCACCGGCACCACCAGCATGGCTTGGGTGTCTGGCCACACCACTGGCCCACCACAGCTAAAGGCGTAGGCGGTTGAGCCGGTGGGGGTGGCGGTTATCAGGCCGTCACAGCCAAATGAGGAGACGGCGTGGCCATCAATACCTAAAGAAATTTCGGCCATATGCGCCCGGTCGCGCCGCTCCAAGGCTGCTTCGTTAAGAGCCCAGCCGTGGCTGGTGTCCCCGTTGGGTTGGCGCACAGATACCGCCAGGGTCATGCGCGGCTCTACTGTGTAGTCGCCTTCAGCTAGCGCCTCAATGGCGTCAAGCATTTCAGCGGGCTCAGCTTGAGCCAAAAAACCTACGTGGCCAGTGTTGATCCCCAGCAGAGGAATGTCGTATTCGCGCGCAATTTCAGCGGCAGACAGGATAGTGCCGTCGCCGCCCAACACCACAATGGCCTGGGCTTGGTTAGCTTGGCTGCGTTTGCGTAGCACCTGCACCCCATGTTTAGCCAAAGCCTTAGAGACAGTGTCTAGCTGCGAGCTAGAGGGTTCACGCGGGCTGCGAATAGTTGATGGGGGTAAGGCTCGATTCATTTCGAGCACCAAAACTCTACGCGGTGAGGTTGTGCGCGCAGCGGCCAAAATCTTCCTCCCCTATCTTGGCTTAGCGGCGAAGCTTAGCTTTCGCACCTTTTCCAGCCGGACCTGAAATTATGGCTGCTTCTATCTCAGCTTGTAAGTCAGCAGCGGTCAAGGAGTTTTCAGTGCCAGCGTGTATGTACAGGAAGTACTCTACGTTTCCGGCTGGCCCGGGCAGCGGCGAGGGGGCCACGGCCTCAATGCTTAAACCTAGCTCTAACGCACAGGTGGCCACCTTGGTGATGGCCTGGGCGTGTAGGCGCACGTCACGCACCACCCCGCCGTGTCCGATGAGTTCTTTACCTACCTCAAACTGGGGCTTAACCATTAGCAGGAAGTCAGCGGCGGCGTCGGCCACTGCCACCAGCGCCGGCAACACCAGGGTCAGGGAGATAAAAGATAGATCCGAAACCACCAGGGTGGGGGCAGGGGTGATATCCCCGGCTGCCAGGGTGCGCACATTGGTGCGGTCCATGACGTTTACGCGTGGATCGCTTTGTAGTGACCAGGCCAGCTGCCCATAGCCCACGTCAGCGGCGGTAACCCGGGCCGCCCCGCGCCGCAGCAAAACGTCGGTAAAGCCCCCGGTGGAGGCGCCGGCGTCGAGGCATTGACGCCCGGCAACCGTAGCCTCAATCCCGCGCTGGGCCAGGATGTCTAGGGCGCCAGCTAGTTTGTGGGCACCGCGTGAAACATAGTTAGGCCCCTGGTCTTGGCTTACCAAAATGGCTTGCGCCGGGTTGACCTGCCGGGCAGGTTTGGTAACTACCTGACCGTCAACTTTCACTTTGCCGTCGCTGATAAGCGCGGCAGCCTGGTTACGTGAAGGCGCTAGCTGGCGACGTACCAGCTCGGTGTCTAAGCGGGTCAGCCTAGCCATTAACGCGTTTCTGCAACCGTGATGTCTGGCAGGTTGATTAGGGTTTGGCCCTGATCAGCCAGGTCCCAGGCAGCCACGGCGGCGGCCCGGTAGGCGTTTAGGCTCAAAGTTACGCTCTGGCCGCCCAGCTCAACGTTTTTACCGTCAAAGCTTAGGGTTACGGCGCCGTTTTCTACCTTGGCGACGGCGTCGCCCACCTGCCAGCCGTCGTCGACGCGTTGAGGTGCCGGCGCGGGCTCAAGCAAACCGCGCAGGTCAGTGTGTAGGAAGGTGGGCCGGTACTGGGGCGGGGCTAGCAGCACGTCGCGCGCGCTGGCCACACCGGTAAGTACGTGCAGCGAGGGCAGCGAGGATTGGCGTGCCCCGGCGTGGTCGGTGTTTAGCCGGTCGCCTACCGCGATGGCTTTGCCACCGCCGGAGCGGGCGATGGCGCGCATGTAGATACCGGCAAAAGGCTTACCGGCAGCTAGCGGCTGGCGTTCGGTGGCGTGCACTACTGCGGCCACCAGTGAGCCGTTACCTAGCGCGAAGCCGCGCTCGGTAGGCAAGGTGGAGTCGAGGTTGGTGGCCACATGCAGGGCCCCGTTGGTGATGGCGTAGGCGGCTTCACTCATGGCCGCCCAGTCAACACTGGGGTCATAGCCCTGTACCACTGCGGCCGGGTTGTCTAGGGCGCTGCGGGTAGTGGTGTATCCAGCCTCGGTTAGGGCCTGCTCCACTCCGGCGCCGCCAACTACTAGCACGGTTGCTGGGGCCGGCACATGCTCAGCTAGTAGCGCCACCGCGTCCATGGCGGCGGTGTAGATCTGCTGCTCATCTGCCTCAATGCCAAAGCCGGCAAGTTTAGCTACCACCTGGGCGGGGGTGCGTGAGGCGTTGTTGGTGACAAAGCAGGTGCGTAGCCCCTGGCCTTTGGCCGCCATGACTGAGTCGGTGGCGTGCACAACCGGGTCTGCGCCGGAGTAACACACCCCATCTAGGTCCAGCAGGGCAAGTTCAAATTCTTCAACTAGCGGCTTGTTGGTGCCCAGCAGGGTGGCGCTCATTTGCTGCGTCCTTCGATTACGTCCTCTACCTCGGCGGCAATGGGGTCGACGACGTCGCCTTCAGCGCTGTCGGCTACTTCAGTTGCCTCGGGCTCGCTTTCTTCAGCGACTACCTCGGGCTCTTCTTCATCAGCCGCTGCGGCGTCCTCATCCGCCCCGTCCTGGACGGCGTCTACGACGTCGTCGGTCTCACTACCCACAGCAGAGTCCACAGCCTCGCTATCAGCAGCGGCGCCGTCGGCGGAACCCTCCTGGCGGGCAGCCTCTAGCTTCTCAGCCTCACGACGACGCTCAGCAGCCTCAGCCTGGCTCTGCTCCTCTAGCTGGCGAGCAATTTCGGCCAGTTCAGGGGCGGATTCTTCCTCAATGTCGTACAGCTCCACTTCGGGCTCTTCGGGCACGTAAATGCGCTCACGAATAGCCTCAGCTTCACGCACCCGGCCTAGGTCTTCTAGGCGGTCAGCGCGCACGGAGTGCAGGCGACGTAGGGTCTCAGTGTCCTTGGGAGCCTTACGGATGGCGTCTTCAATGGTGATCAGGGCCAGCTCGTCATTGCCCTGGTCGTGGTAGATGCCGGTGACCACAATGGCCAGCTCAGCGCGCTCGTCATCTTCCAGGTCTAGCTGTAGAGCATTCTGGGCTGAGCGCAGTGCGGCGTCAGGGCGGCCCAGTGCACGCTCACAGTCAACTTCCATGGCGCGGTACATGGTGTCCATGCCGCTGAGGCGACGGGCGGCGCGCAGTTCACGCAGCGCCTCTGAGTACAGTCCGGCCACGTAGGCGGCGATACCGGCAGCTTCACGCACAATAGCGATACGGCCGGCGTGTGAGGCAGCATAGCGAGCGTGGGCGTAAGCGACTTCCGGGTCGGTTTCTAGCAGACGCTGGGTCATCACTAGGTGACGGGCAATGTTTTCGGCGTTAAGGCGGCTAAGCGCACGCAACCCCATGCGGGCAGTGCTGTCTAGGTCCTTGGCACTAACGTCTTCAGGCAGTTCCGGCTCGGGCACACGGTTACGCTGGGGTGGACGCGAGTTGCGGCGCTCGCCGCGCAGACGGTCACGGTCAAAACGGCCGTTACGGTTGCCACCACGGCCCTGGCCACGACGGAAGTCTGAGCGTTCGCCGTCGCGGCGCGGACGCTCATCACGACGGTCTCCCTCGCGGCGGGGACGCTCTTCACGACGCTCACCATCACGCCAGTTACGCTCTTCACGACGCTCACCATCACGACGGCGCTCGTGACCACGCTCTTGCCAGCCACGCTCGTCGCGGCGGGGACGATCGCCCCAATTGCGCTCGTCGCGGCGGCCTTCTTCACGGCGGGGGCGATCTTCGCGGCGCTCACCATCACGCCAGTTACGGCCACCGTCACGACGTTCACCGTAGCGGGAGTTGGATCGTTCGCCGTAGCGTTCGCCATCACGACGACGGTCGTGGCTGTGCTCATCATTGTTGCGGTAGTGTCCGCGCTGGCCTTCGCTGCGGTAGTCACGTGCTCCAGAACGGTTGCGCGGTGCGTCATCTCGACGACGTCGATCAGCACTATGGCGGTCGCCGCCACGCCCCTGATTGCGGCTATCGCCGCCTGAACGAGAATCATCAAAGCGTTGCGCCATCAAAACCATCCTGTTTAGTTGAGAATATACGTAGAAACCTAGTATCAAGTTTAGCCGGGTAGGTGCAGTTCTAGTATGTCTGGCGCCTAACGGCAGGCGTGTCTTTGACTACCTTTAACGGTGAGTGCCCCATAAACGCATAAAAAAATGGGGGGTGGTCTCAACAACCACCCCCCAAACACACACCACAAACAAAACAAAAAGGTGGGGGTGCCGACCCCACAACAGGACCAACACCCCCACCACACTTCAAGGAAACGGTTGGCAGC
>ERZ1674208.83-NODE-83-length-15932-cov-10.686402_pt1 | contig 15932 bp, 10 predicted proteins | sample MGYA00581113_ERZ1674208 | MGnify/ENA primary metagenome ERZ1674208 (study PRJEB41354, sample SAMEA4873350) | human saliva metagenome | biome: human-associated habitat [ENVO:00009003]; feature: mouth environment [ENVO:08000002]; material: saliva material...
GGCAAGCTAAGTTGACAGTTCTTAGTCAAAGTTTCCGAAGTATTTCGGGAGCATTTGTGGCTACGGAGGAAGATAAAATTGGTTTTAGATAATTCTCCAGTTTTGGAGTTTGCAAATGTAGTTCTCCGAATCCTCCTTGTCTTCCCCAGCCACAAGGCAGGCAGCAAACTACTCAGAAAGACAGTATCAATGGAATAAAAAAGCTGACGGAACAGTCATTCTGTATGTGTGCTAAAGGAGGAAGTATATCATTCGTTGATACTGGAAGTAATACTTTTGTTGAAAGCGAATAACACGTTCACAATATATTAGGAACAAATATGAAAAAACTAATATTTTTATTAATTGCTGTAATTGCATTAAGCAATTGCTCAGCTCAAACAACTAATAATAAGTTGAATATTAAAAAAAGAGAAAAGATTACGAATAATAGAAAATTTGATATTGAGGAATATCGAAAAGTAATAAAGAAGAATCCATTTGCAGATCGAATGCTTCGTACTGATAAAAATGGTATGGTAATAGAAATGAATACAGAATATGACAAAAGCGAAATAATAGGTTATCGCGAAGACTGCTCATATCCTCATTCTCCATATACTTATAGCTATGAATATAACACTGAGGGTTATTTGATAAAATCATGGGCAACATTTTATGGTAATATGCGGGTTGGTAAAATGATAGAATACGATGCGAATGGATTTAAAATAAAGGAAACAGACTTTGATGCTCCTTATAAATTTAGTGTTACCGACCTTGTAAACAAAATGCAAAAAGATTACCATATTGACTTGATGGATAAACAAAATGTCGTTAGTATAAATCGATTTGACCATAAGGATTTACGAACAGCTTACTATGAAGTAATAGTTTACGGCAACAGCTGTGCACAGAAGATCTTTTACTATTTGGATGGTACTACGGGTGATTTGCTGTTTAAAACAAGTCGTAACTTTGGAGATGAGGGTATGAAAGGACAGGAACTTCCTTTTGATGAATATCTCCGCAAAAAAGAGAGGAAATAAGTATGTACGACTATAAAATTGAGCTTTCAAAATAACTATCTATGGCAAAATTGGTTGTGAATAATTCACAGATGCAATGTTCACAAGGGACAGATATATCAGCAATAAATATAAGTAGTCAGAATATTGTTGCTATAGCTGGAGAGTTTGTGGCTACAGAGGAAGACAAGATAAGCGTAGGTAATATCCCAAGTTTTGGAGTTTGCAAATGTAGTTCCACGAATCCTCCTTGTCTTCCCCTGCCACAAGCTTGGCAGCAAACAACAAAGAAAGACAGCATCAATGGGATGAAAAAGCTGACGGAGCAGTCATTCTGTATGTGTGCTAAAGGCGGAAGAATATCATTCATTGATACAGGAAGTAATTCTTTTGTTGAAAGTGAATAACACGTTCACAAGATTTTATTTGCCTATATGCAGACTCTTTCACTTTCCATAAGTCCTTTTTACTTCCCCATTTACACAAAAACAAAAAAGCGAGGAGCCCAATAAGGTTCCTCGCTTTATTTGAATAGGATGTTGAATTATCCAAAGTTATCGTACATGATTGCATCCTGATCAACACCGATGCTGTCAAGATAATCTGTAACAGTCTTGATAAGCATTGGAGGTCCACAGAGATAATACTCACAATCCTCTGGTGCTTCATGATTCTTAAGATACTCATCACGGATGCAGTTTACTGCAAAACCAGTGTAATACTTCACACCAGCCTCATCAGCCTTAGGGTCTTGACGGTCGAGAGAGAGGTGGAAATGGAAGTTAGGATATTCCTTCTCAAGCTCCCAGAAGTCTTCAAGGAAGAAGGCTTCGCTGAGTGAACGCGCACCATAGAAGAAGTGCATCTCACGATCACGAGTGTGGAGGGTCTTTGTCATGTGCATAATCTGCGCACGCAAAGGAGCCATACCAGCACCACCACCAATCCAAATCATCTCCTTACCAGAAGTGAAGTTAGGATGGAAGTCACCATAAGGACCGCTCATCATTACCTTATCACCCTCCTTAAGAGAGAAGATGTAAGTAGAACCAATACCAGTTGGCACGTTCTGGAAACCAACCTGCGGACGTGGCAGGAATGGAGGTGTTGCAATACGAACAGTCAGTGTGATGATATCACCCTCAGCTGGATAGTTCGCCATAGAGTAAGCACGAACAGTTGGCTCAGGATTCTTTCCCTTCAAAGAAAGGAGGTTAAACTGCTTCCAAGGACCGAGGTATTCCTCACCGATATCGTTCTTATCGAAGTCCTTATCATAGTCGATACAGTCGTAGGCAGGGATAGAAATCTGTGCATAAGAGCCAGGGATGAAGTCCATGTGTTCGCCAGGAGGCAAGGCAACCTTGAACTCCTTGATAAAGCTTGACACGTTCTTGTTAGAGATAACAGTACACTCCCACTCCTTAACGCCCATGACAGACTCAGGAACCTTGAGTGACATATCACCCTTCACCTTACACTGACATCCGAGACGCCAATGATCTTTAACATCCTTACGGCTGAAGTGAGGACGCTCTGAATCGAGAATCTCACCGCCACCTTCTACTACCTGCAACTTACACTGGCCACAGCTACCCTTACCACCACAAGCAGAAGGGAGGAAGACACCGTTCTCATTCAGCGTAGACAGAACTGAGCTACCCTGATCAACGGTCATCTCCTTATCACCATTAATTGTTATCTTTACCTTTCCGCTTGGACTGAGATACTTCTTAGACACAAGCAGGAGAATCACCAACACAAGGATGGTGATAAGGAATACCACAATACTTATTGTTATGAATTGTCCCATTGTTTACTTAGATTTTAAGACCTGAGAAGCACATCATTGCCATTGCCATCAGTCCTACTGTAATAAATGTGATGCCAAGACCCTGCAAAGGCTTTGGTACATCAGAATATTCCATCTTCTCACGAATAGCACCCATTGCCACGATAGCCAATGTCCAGCCAAGACCAGAACCTGTACCATAGACAAGTGCGTCCCATACAGTACCAATATACTGTGTGCTTGCTGGGTCAAGACCGATACGCTGCTGCATAAAGAGTGAAGCACCCATGATAGCACAGTTAACGGCAATCAGCGGAAGGAAGATACCCAACGCACCATAAAGTGAAGGTGAGAACTTCTCAACAGCCATCTCCACAATCTGTACGATACCAGCAATGACAGCGATAAAGAGAATGAAACTAAGATAAGTAAGGTCAACACCCTCTGCAAGACAGTCTGGACCGAGGACCTTAGTCAGCAAAAGATAGTTGATTGGTGTGGTAACAAGCAACACGAATGTTACGGCTACACCAAGACCCAATGAAGTCTTTACGCTCTTAGATACCGCAAGGTATGAACACATACCGAGGAAGAACGCAAATATCATATTGTCCACAAAGATGGACCGGAAGAATAAACTAATAAGATGTTCCATAATTACTTCTTGTCTTCTTTATAGAAATATGCACGATGAACCCAAATAACACAACCGAGAAGGATGAGTGCCATTGCTGGCATTGACATCATTCCGTTGTCCATATAACCTGCATCATAGAGGCTTTGTGGGAGAATCTTGAAACCGAGCAATGAGCCACGACCAAAGAACTCACGAACAGCACCTACAACAACAAGTATCATAGCGTAACCCAAACCGTTGCCAACACCATCAAGGAAACTTGGCCAAGGCTTGTTTGTCATAGCAAAAGCTTCAAGACGTCCCATAAGGATACAGTTGGTAATGATAAGTCCTACGTAAACAGAAAGCTCCACACTTACATCGTAAGCTACAGCCTTGAGAATCTGACTCACTACTGTTACCAGAGCAGCAACAACCACCAACTGTACGATAATACGAATACGGTTAGGGATTGTGTTACGGATAAGTGAAATAATAACATTAGAGAATGCCGTAATAATGGTAACGGCAAGTCCCATAACAATCGCCGGCTTCAGCTGTGAAGTTACGGCAAGGGCAGAACAGATACCGAGCACCTGGACCATGATTGGGTTGTCCAGATTCAGCGGATTGCTGAACACCTCTCTATTTTGTTTTGAGAATAAATCCATATTCTTATTGTTCTAAAGATTAGAATATTATTTGCTGTTCAGGAATTTAATGTAAGGCTGAAGTCCACCCTTGTCTGCATGGAACATCTCTGTTACACCATTACTGGTAAGTGTTGCACCTGTTACGGCATCTACCTGCGTAGATGGGTCTTCGATCTTCTTTTCAACAGCAAGTGCTATCTTCTGAGTATCGTTTCCGCTAAAGAGGTGCTTACCCTTGAACAAATCCTGCCATGCCTTATTGTCTTTGATTTCAGCACCGAGACCAGCTGTCTCACTCTCGTGGTTGAAGTAAGCACCAAAGACGGTTCTCTTATCGCCATTGATAGCGATGAAACCATTGATAGGTCCCCAAAGACCGTTACCATAAACAGGGATAACATACTTATCCTCACCGTTCACCTTGCAACGGAACAAAGCGAGTTTGCCTTCCTTGGCATCCTTACTGTTCAACTTAAAGCCGGCATCAACGCCACCCTGCTTTCCAGCCTCAACGACCTTACCATCTGCATTGATGATATCATCTGCTATGATAATCTGCTTCCAAAGCTTAACAGCCTCCTCATTGCTCATATCACGATTCTGATTGAGTGCAAAGAGAATCTGCTTCTGCTGATCAAGCTGTACATTAGCATCCTGCATTGGCTTCAATGCTTGGAATACGAATGCAAGCAAAAAGGCTACAATCAACACGAGGATGACAGAATAGATAATTGTATAAGAATTACTATTTGTTTTCATTTCTTCGTCCTCCTTATTTATTTAGCACGCTTTGCGCGCTTGCTGATGTTTGACTGAACTACACAGTAGTCGATGAGTGGGGCGAACATATTACCAAAGAGGATGGCAAGCATCATACCCTCTGGATAACCTGGGTTCAACACACGGATGATGATAGCCATCGCACCGATGAAGAAACCATATACCCACTTACCTGTCTCTGTACGTGCTGAGGTTACTGGGTCGGTTGCCATGAATACTGCACCGAAGCAGAAACCACCTAAAACAAGGTGTTCATACCACTGGATTGGTGTTGCACCAGTTGAATGGAAGATAAGTCCCATCACGGTACCACCAAGGAATACGCTCAACATTGTCTTCCAGCTGGCGATGTTTGTCCAAAGAAGGATTACAGCACCGATAGCGATAGCGATAACAGATGTCTCACCCACAGAACCAGGGATAAGACCTAATACCATATCACATACAGATGCGTTCACACTTGTTCCCTGTGCAATCTCACCCAATGGGGTTGCCATAGTGAAACCATCAGGCAAGGTATAGCCAAAACCGAAGATAGAATTCTGTGCTACCCAGATGCTATCACCTGTCATCTTACTTGGATAAGAGAAGAAGAGGAAGGCACGTGCAGCCAAGGCAACGTTAAAGATATTCATACCTGTACCACCGAAGATTTCCTTCGTGAAGATGACAGCAAAGGCTACTGCAAGCACAAGAATCCAAAGTGGTGTGGTTACAGGAATAATCAATGGTATCAGAATACCTGACACAAGATAACCTTCTTGAATCTCCTCACCCTTCCACTGTGCCCAAGCAAACTCAATACCTAAGCCGACAATGTAAGACACAAGAATCTTTGGCAACAGCGCAAGCATACCATAGAGGAACATTCCCCAGCAGGTAGCATCAGCCAACTTACCAGCTGCTAAAGCGTTCTGATAGCCGATATTGTACATACCGAAGAGCATCGCTGGTACCAATGAAAGTACCACCAAACTCATAATTCGCTTCGAGTCAATAGCGTCATGGATAGAAGTTCCGCTCTTTGATGTCTCGTTAGGAACATAAAGGAACGTCTCGAAACCATCGTAGACACTCTTGAAAGCGTGAAGCTTTCCGCCCTCTTCAAAGTTTGGGCGTATCTTATCGAGATAATTTCTTAAACTCATAATACTTTTATTATAGGGTTCTTAAAGTCTAAAGTTTCTGTTTCTTGAATCATTACCATAGCTTGATAAAATCCAGAGAAACTTATTCTGAAACTATAGTTAAAGTTATTGTGGGCTCATAAGACCCCTATGCATTCTCTTTTCTAAGGATATCCAAGCCCTCACGCACAATCTTCTGCAAAGGTAACTTAGAACTATCAACGAACTCAGCGAGCGCAAAGTCTTCTGGACTTACCTCATAGATGCCCAACTGCTCTTGGTTATCAATATTGCCAGAGATAATTGCCTTGATGAGGTACTCGCTGTAGATATCCATTGGTAACACTCTGTCGTACTCGCCACTCATAATCATGTGACGCTCTCCACCCTTGAGACGTGCATCGAGATTATACGCCTTCTTGCCCTGCAACCAAGTGAAGTAGCTGCGAGAAGTAGAGAAGTCTTTGAAACGAGGGAGCATCCAACCGAAGATTTCATGTACATCATCACCCTCTGGAATCAATGTTACCTCTGAAGTATGTGCACCAAGCACTGATTCTTCATTAGCGATGACACCAGTGAGAGGATTACCATTGAGGATGCGAACGTTGCAACCGTCAGCGATGTTGTCTGCAAGAATCTGCTTCAAAGGAGTACCAACGAGGACATCAACATAACCAGTCTGCTTTACCATACTACCTGCAATGGCTACGCGACGAGTGAGGTTTACCTTACCTGTATTGAACAAGCGACCAAAGAAGATAACAGCTGTTGGGTCAACAGTCCATACCACTTCGCCCTTATTGACTGGGTCGATATGATTTACCTGTACACCAACATTACCTGCTGGACAAGGACCATCGAAAACAGTTACTTCAACATCCTTTGCACCAGTCAACGCTGAAGCCGACTGCTTAGCACCAATACCCAAATAAACCTTTGCAATCTTGGCGAGAGCTGTCAAACCAGTCTGGAAATCTTTCTCCTGACCATTCAACTCAAACTCGAAGTCACCCTGCAAAGGTTTATCACGAAGTGCAGACACGAAAATTGCCTTTGGTTCTGTGTCTGGACGTGTAGCAACAGCATAAGGCAGCTGGTTGATATAACCAAACAATCCTGCCTGCAGCAATGAAGCCTTGACATCATCAGCGGATAAGCCCGCCACGTCCTTCACGCCGAAGTCAGCATATTTCTGCTGCGCATCGGCAGCAATCTTCACACGCAACACTTTACGTCTTTCTCCGCGCTCAACAGCTGTGACGGTACCGCTCACAGGAGAAGCGAAGCTAACTTCAGTGCACCCTTTGTCAACAAACAATGGGTCACCAGCTCGGACATGATCACCTTCACGAACGGTTACCTTAGGTGTCAATCCTGGGAAGTCATCTGGAACCAAAGCGTATTCCGTAGATGATTTCACAGGTAACATCTGTTCCTGCGCGCGTCCTGTAAGGTTAATGTCTAAGCCCTTTCGTAACTTAATTACATTTGCCATAACAATGATAAAGCGATTTTTATATTATTTCATCTTAATATTTTCAACCCTAAATAAGCTTCACAAAACATAAGGTAAACAATCCTTTGCTTGCCGAGCGTAGCTTATTTTCTGCCAAAAATAATGCAAGCGAGAGCAAAGAAAGGGGACTTTCTATTTGCCGAGCGTAGCTTATTTTCTGCAAATGTAGCAAATTTTAAGCAGATTTGGCACATTTAGATATAATAATTTCAGTATAAAATGGTTTTTTTGTAGTTTTGTAGACGCATTGAAGAAACTTAGAACAATTATACGATGGGTTATATGGACCATAGCGGGTCTTTACATAACCACAATCGTACTGCTGCACATACCAGCAGTACAGGGTTTCCTTGCCCAAAAAGTAGGCGACGTAGCGGGCAATAAATTGGGTACAGAAGTACACGTAGGACGTATTGATTTAGGCTTTATCAATCGTTTCGTTTTAGACGATATTCTCATCTATGACCAAAGTCACAAGAAGATGTTATCGGCATCACGAGTAGGAGCAAGGGTCGATATCTGGCATCTCTTACGTACAGGTGAGATTAATATTTCCTCTGCACAGCTTTTTGGTTTGCGGGCAGAACTATACAAAACGAGTAAGGATGCCAAACCTAACTTCCAATTTGTGTTGGATTCATTGGCATCTAAAGACACCACAAGTCACACCCCTTTACACTTGTCTATTAATAGTCTTGTGATTCGACATGGCAGCATTAAATACGATTGTTTAGATGCACCTACCACGCCTAACAGACTGAATCTGAACCATATCAACGTAAGTGACATCTCGTCTTATCTCATTCTTAACAAGTTGGATGACACGAGTGTGTGGGCTGACCTTAGGGCATTGGCTTTCAAAGAAGCATCAGGTTTAGAGGTGAAGCAGTTGGCTTTTGAATTAAAAGCTAATCAGCAGCAAGCCACATTACGTGACTTTATCTTTGATGGGACTAACAGTAAGATTGCGCTAAAGGAGTTACTTACAACCTACACATTCAATAACAAGAAGTTGGATTTCAACACTTTACGTTACACCATCAAGGACTTCAAAGCTGCAATAAAGCCTTCCGACTTTGCCCCTATCCTACCCGATTTAAAGCCATTGACGACCAGCTATACAGCTACAGTTGATGCAGAAGGTACAAGTCAGTCTGTATTGGTAAAACATATTAACGTCTCTGACCAGACTCTTTCGACTCAAATTAAGGCGAAAGGATGGGTAAGAAACATCCAAAAGAGTCCTATTTGGGACTTCACTTTCAGCCCACTGAAGGTTAGCAAGAACACCCTTCAATCCATCACAAAAGTTACGCATAAACCCCTACCTAAACCATTGAGTAACATTGGTAGTATCTACTATCGTGGTACTTTCGCCCATAACATGGGGAAATATACAGCAAAGGGACTGCTAAACACAGATGCTGGTAACGTTCAGTTGGCTACTTTTATTCACGGAAAGAACATCCAAGGAACGGTTAGTACTACCGAATTGAATCTTGCGAAAGTACTTGACAACAACGACTTTGGTAAGTTAAGCACGAATATCAAGGTGGAAGGCAACACCGACCTATCCTATATCGCCGCAAAGGGTGACGTTTCCTCCTTCTATTATAAGGGCTATACCTATAAGAATATTCACCTTGACGGAATCTATAAGAACGATATTTTCACAGGTAAGGCAGCGATAAACGACCCTAATGGAAAGCTGAATATCGACGGAAAAGCTGCCAACATAATGGCTTTCATGCAACACAAAGGAAAACTGTCTACCGATATCTCAATCATTGCTGATGCCGTCAACTTACACAAACTTCAGCTAACAGAGGCGTTGGGTAACAGAACAATCTCCTTTACTTCTAAGATTAAAGGACAGGGTGCGAGCTTGAATGATATCATAGGAAACCTCGATGTCAGCAACTTTGCTATGATTGGAGAAGGTCAGAACATTATCCTTAACCGGGTAAGTATCAAGACTAACAACGGACTCTTAGGTAAGTCGCTTGACGCAGAGACTGACTTTGGTGAGCTACATCTTGCTGGACAGTATGATTATAATCAATTGCCACAAAGCATAAGACGTATCTTAGGACATTATATCCCAAGTCTTTTCTCACCAACTCCACGCTTTAACATGGGAATTGGCAAGGCAAACTACGCCTTCACTTTGCGCCTAAATGGTACGAAGTTTATCAATAGTCTGCTGAATACTAATATTGTTTCTTCACATGCTATAAGGCTTGCAGGACTTGTAAGAGAACGCCAGAACGAAATTGACTTACACGTCAATGCGCCCGACGTAACCTACTCAGGACAGCAGATTAAGAATCTTATCTTGAACATTAAGAGTGAGCCACAAGGCTTGCAGACTACTATTTCTGGTGAACGAAAGGGAGAAGCCGGACCACATGTACTTATCAACGCACAGGGATTGATTGCAAACAATACCGTTACTTCCAACATTTCTTTCCGCATACCGGGACTTTCTCCTATATACGGAAATGTCAACAGCATTGCCTCTTTCTCACGTCGTCATGGCGACTTAGAGACTCGCTTGCACCTCAACCCATCAGAAATCAATTTTGATTCCATTGCGTTACAAGTGCAACCTTCCGATATTTCTTATCATCGGAACAATCTGACCATCGACCACTTTGAGCTTTCCAACCACGACCAGCATATCATTGCTAATGGTCAGACGTCTGGAAATCAAAGCGATTCCATCCTTGTAAGATTCAAGGATGTCAACGTTCCATATATTCTTAACCTTGTTGACTTCCACAGCGTTAAGTTTGCTGGTACGGCTTCTGGTACAGCTTCTATCAAATCGTTCTTCCATCATCCACAGATGCAAGCGAAACTTGAGGTGCAAGACTTCAAATTTGAAGATGGAGATATGGGTACGCTCTTTGCGGAGGCAAACTATAATGACAAAGAAGGTAAGATTAATATCGACGCCTATGCTGACCCCGGTGATGGCACACGAACAGACATCCAAGGCTATGTAGACATTAAGAAAAGCTATATCAACCTTCCTATCTTTGCCAATAACACACATCTTTACTTCCTAAAGAGCTTCTGTGGCTCTTTCATGGACAAGATTCAAGTGCAAGGAAACGGCTGGTGTAAAGTCGTCGGACCCCTTAGTGCCATCAATCTTGAAGGTGACATGCAAGTGCATGGAAGCGTATATGTAAAGCCAACAGGTGTTACCTATAAGATGCGCGATGCACGTGTTCGCATCATTCCAAACGAAATTATCTTTGGAAACGACACTATTACTGACCCACAAGGACATATCGGTATCGTTACAGGTGGATTACATCACAAGAATCTTAGCCACCTCACTTTCGACATCAATATCCTCGCACGAAACCTCTTGGCTTATAACTTCCCTAAGAAACAAGGGAAAGACTCGTTCTGGGGTGTGGTATATGGAACGGGTAAATGTAATATAAAAGGTGAACCGGGTTCAACAACAATGAACATTGATATGGAACCGGAAAAGAACACCTATATAACTTATGATGCCTCTTCAACCAATGATGCAAGTACAAGTAACTTCATTCGCTGGATTAACGTACCAAAGGATAGCACTGGAGTTTTAATTCCTGAGGCTGCGGACACACTCAGTTTTGCGGCAAAACCAGCTCCTAAGAAGGCATCGGATATCGTCAAATTCAGAGACATACCGAGCGACCTACACATCAACTTCCTCGTACATTCAAATCCGAATCTTACGCTTGGCGTCTTACTTGATGATGCCACTGGCGACAATATCCGTCTGAATGGTTCGGGTATGATTCGTGCGTCCTATTATAATAAGGGAGCCTTCCAACTCTTTGGAAACTATAACGTAGACTACGGACAGTATAACCTCACGATTCAGAATATTATCAAGAAGCAATTTATCTTCCAGCCGGGTTCAACGATTGCCTTCGGTGGCGATCCGTTCAATGCTGCGTTGAATCTAAAAGCTAACTATATCATCAATTCTGTTCCTTTGGGCGACCTTGGAATGGGTAAGTCCTTCACATCCAATAACACAAAGGTTAACTGCTTGCTGAATATCGAAGGAACACCAGGTGCACCGACAGTCTCTTTCGGTCTCGACCTCCCAACGCTCTCGCCTGATGCACAACAGATGATACGCTCTATCCTCAACTCTGAGCAAGAGCTTAACCAGCAAGTACTCTACCTTTTAGCAGTCGGACGCTTTTACCCACAGAGCAAGAATAACAATCCAGCACGAGACAGTGAATCGCCAAGTCGTGCATCTCTTGCTATGCAGAGTCTACTCTCTGGTACAATTTCACAACAAATCAATACCGTATTGTCCAATGTTGTGAAGGATAACAACTGGAACTTCGGTGCCAATATTGCGACAGGTAATGAAGGTTTCGACAATGCAGAATACGAAGGACTACTCTCAGGAAGCATGCTTAACAACCGTCTGCTCTTCAACGGACAGTTTGGTTATCGAGACAATGTAGCCAAGGATAAATCGTCCTTCATAGGCGACTTCGACATCCGTTACCTCCTCTTCCCAAGCGGTAACGTAGCCTTCCGTGTCTATAACCAAACCAACGACCGTTACTTCACACGTAACTCTCTGACAACTCAGGGTATAGGTTTGATTCTGAAGAAAGACTTCAACAGATTGAGTGATATTTTCGGAAGTAGAAAGAAAAAAACAAAAAAACAGAAGCAAAAGCACTAATATACAGAATATTATTCGTAACTTTGCACCCGATTTGGGCGAACTACGCCCATATTACAGATAATATAAAGTCGAACTTTATTAATTAAATTATTTTTTAAACACTTTATGACAAATTTCAAAGACGTCCAGAATGTACAGCCTTTAGCTGACTTCAACTGGGATGAGTTCGAGAACGGCGCACACGCTGAGGCAAGTAAGAGCGATCTTACTAAGGCTTATGACGAAACTCTTAACAAGATCCAGGAGCACCAGGTAGTTGAAGGTACTGTTATTTCAGTTGACAAGAAGGAAGTAGTTGTTAACATCGGCTACAAGAGCGATGGTATCATCCCTGCTTCTGAATTCCGTTACAACCCAGAGCTCAAGGCTGGTGACAAGGTAGAGGTTTATGTTGAGAACCAGGAGGACAAGCGCGGTCAGCTCGTTCTTTCTCACAAGAAGGCTCGCCTCCAGAAGAGCTGGGAGAATATCAACAAGGCACTGGAGAACGACGAGGTTATCCAGGGTTACATCAAGAGCCGCACTAAGGGTGGTATGATTGTTGACGTATTCGGTATCGAGGCATTCCTTCCTGGCAGCCAGATTGACGTTCACCCTATACGCGACTACGACGTATTCGTTGGTAAGACAATGGAGTTCAAGGTTGTTAAGATCAACCAGGAGTTCCGTAACGTAGTCGTTTCACACAAGGCACTCATCGAGGCTGAGCTCGAGGCACAGCGTAAGGAGATTATCTCTCACCTTGAGAAGGGTCAGATCCTCGAGGGTACTGTTAAGAACATCACATCTTATGGTGTATTCGTTGACCTCGGTGGTGTTGACGGACTCGTACATATCACTGACCTCTCTTGGGGCCGCGTAAGCGATCCACACGAGGTTGTTGCGCTCGACCAGAAGATTAACGTTGTTATCCTCGACTTCGATGAGGAGAAGAAGCGTATCGCTCTCGGTCTCAAGCAGCTCACTCAGCACCCTTGGGATTCTTTGGATCCTAACCTCAAGGTTGGCGACCACGTTAAGGGTAAGGTAGTTGTTATGGCTGACTACGGTGCATTCGTAGAGATTCAGCCAGGCGTAGAGGGCTTGATCCACGTTTCAGAGATGAGCTGGAGCCAGCACTTGCGTTCTGCACAGGAGTTCATGAAGGTTGGTGACGAGGTTGAGGCAGTTATCCTCACACTCGACCGCGACGAGCGTAAGATGTCTCTCGGTATCAAGCAGCTCAAGGAAGACCCATGGGAGGCTATCGAGGTTAAGTATCCAGTAGGCTCTAAGCACATCGCAAAGGTTCGCAACTTCACTAACTTCGGTATCTTCGTAGAGCTCGAGGAAGGTGTTGATGGTCTTATCCACATCAGCGACCTCTCTTGGACTAAGAAGGTTAAGCACCCATCTGAGTTCACATCACAGGGTTCTGAGATTGAGGTTGTTGTTCTCGAAATCGATAAGGAGAATCGTCGCTTGAGCCTCGGCCACAAGCAGCTCGAGTCTAATCCTTGGGATGAGTACGAGGCAATCTACACTCCAGGTTCAATCCACGAGGGTAAGATTACCGAGTCTATGGACAAGGGTGCTGTTATCACTCTCAGCGAGGGTGGTGAGGGCTTCGCTACTCCAAAGCACCTTGTTAAGCAGGACGGCACACAGGCACAGCTTGGTGAGGTTCTCCCATTCATGGTAATCGAGTTCGTTAAGGACACTAAGCGTATCATCCTTTCTCACTCTCGTACATTCGAGGAGGTTAAGGAAGAGCCACGTCGCCAGCGTCCAGCAGCTCAGAGCAAGCCAAAGAATGATGCAGCTGCTATCAACAACGTTGCAGCAGGTACATCTCTCGGCGACCTCGGTGTTCTCGCTGACTTGAAGAAGAAGATGGAGGGTGGCAAGTAATTTGCACTCTAAAATCTAACATAAATAAAAAGAGTATCAAGTTTTCTTGGTACTCTTTTTTTATCCTCTTAGCTCTTTGTTGATTAGAACACCTATTCATATATAAGACTATCGTAATTACATATCGGCTGTGCACTACAACGGAGCCTTATCTTTACCAATCTTGTTCTTATGTGAAACGAAAAGAATGTACGCTCACAAACACCAGCCCACTCCCTAATAGTTAATCAAGAAACTGCTTGAAACTTTCCATTAAATTTAGTATCTTTGCAAAAAAAAGAAATGCAGGAAAATAACAATCAAACTTTATGGCAGATAATTAAGCGTTATTTCAATGTCTTACCTTACAAAGACGGCGAAAAATATGTTATTAAACAAATAACTAATGGCATCAACTTTCAAGGTTCTAATCTCTGGATACTTATCTTTGCCGTATTTATTGCATCCTTAGGCTTAAATGTCAATTCAACAGCAGTAATTATTGGTGCTATGCTCATCTCTCCACTGATGGGACCAATCATCGGTATGGGATTAGCTCTTGGAATTGCTGACTTGGACTTGTTCAAACAGTCCATAAAAAACTATTTGGTAAGTACATTCATTAGCGTTATTACTGCAACAATCTACTTTACACTTTCACCTATCACGAATGCTCAATCCGAACTCTTAGCACGCACATCGCCTACCCTTTATGACGTATTGATAGCTCTTTTTGGTGGTGCTGCTGGATTCTTAGCTATGTCAACAAAAGGAAGAAACAACGTGGTGCCGGGTGTTGCCATTGCCACAGCCTTAATGCCACCACTTTGTACAGCAGGTTATGGACTGGCCGTACAAAACACATCCTACTTCTTTGGGGCATTTTACCTTTATTTCATCAATACTGTTTTCATTGCTTTTACAACCTGTCTTGGTGTACGCTTTCTGCATTTTCATAGAAAGCAGTTTATCAATCGTGAAAAAATGAGACGAGTAAATCTTTACATCGTCAGCATTATCATTATCACAATTATCCCTGCAAGCTACATGACATGGAACATCATTAAGCAAAGTGTATTTGAAAATAACATAGAGAATTTCGTTACAAAGGAACTTAATTATAGCGGAACAAACATTCTCTCACACCAATACGACCTAAAAACCAAAACCCTCCATGTGGTAGCGGTGGGCAATCCGATATCAACTGATTCGATAGCTAAAGCACAAAAAATGATGACTAATTATCAGCTTGATGGCTACGCACTAAAGGTGATACAAGGATCTAACTCTGATAGCTTATTACTCTTACAGCACAAGAATAAAGGTCAGTTGATGGTAGGAGAAAAAAATACGGCTGAATGGCAAGAACTTGCATATAACAACGATGTGCTAAAGAAGGAACTAACTTCTTATACACGTTATCCAGTACTTGCTAACGACATGCGAGAAGAACTTAAAGTCGTATGCCCCTCAGCAAAGAGTATTATACTTTCAAAAGCATCTGAGTCTTTCGTTGATTCTGCTTCAATAAAAAATCATATCGTGGCTATAGTCAAAACAAACAAGACACTTGCCAAAGACAACAGAAAACAGCTATATGACTGGCTGAAAGTGAAAGTCAAATCTGACAGCCTTGAACTAATTATTTTACCATAATAATAGTACAATACAAGAGTAAGAAGTACCAAACCATCACGGGTTTGGTATTTTTTTTATACTTACATACATAAACAAAAACACTAAAATTGAATGTAGAAGATAGTTATATAGACTTGACTTTTTTTGTAGAAATTGGCGTAATGGACATTTGGTAGGCTGAAAACCTCTCGGGTTTTAGTAATGGACA
>ERZ1674208.85-NODE-85-length-15869-cov-10.278361_pt1 | contig 15869 bp, 8 predicted proteins | sample MGYA00581113_ERZ1674208 | MGnify/ENA primary metagenome ERZ1674208 (study PRJEB41354, sample SAMEA4873350) | human saliva metagenome | biome: human-associated habitat [ENVO:00009003]; feature: mouth environment [ENVO:08000002]; material: saliva material...
ATAATGCGCTGAAAGAAAAAGGTTTTTACAACAATGTCATTGGTACAAGTACCGTTTGTAGCATCTTCTGTGACTCCATCAAATTTGACGAGAAAAGTATGAAATTCGTCTATTATGGTCGTCAGAGAATTGAACGTCGTACAAGTATCCTCTATCGTTCTCTTATCACTGCAGGTAAATTAAGACGTATCCCTCGTTCTCCTAATAACCCACACGGTCTCCTCATAGTCAACTGGAGGACCTTAAAGAACCAGGACATAGAGGAACAAGCAAAAACAGATTTTTAATTTAAAAAAAATATTATTATGGGAATCAAAAAAATCATTTTAGGTGAGCCAATGCCTGACAAGAATGATCCAAAATATAAGCAGAAGTATGAACGTGACGTAGAGGCAGGACGTAAATTTGCTAATGCTTCTGGTCTTGGTTGGTTAAGTGGTCGGATTACCATCTTTGCTAAGAATCATAAAGAGGCTTTCCTTTTTATTACATTTGGAACAGTCATTCTTCTCTTTTCACTAAATATTATTGGTATGGTTATGAGTTATCGTGCCAGTCACTCAAATCAGCCGGCACAAAGTGTTCAGAGAGTTGATTCAGCTATGCGCCGTCAAGCTTCTCCAAAGGCTTCAGATATTATACGTCATGGCAATCCTCGTCTTTACGGTGAATAAAATTATAGACTATGCAACTATTTAAAAAGAAAGATATTCATATTAACTTCCGTCAGCCGAAGTATATCTTCCCTGCCTTTCTTTATCTCCCTCTGTTGCTTGTTGGTTATGCTGTAACAAGTATGTTTGCAGAGCCAGAGGAGGCAAAGGCTGCTCAGCGAAGTGACTACATACAGAGTGATTTGCCAGAAGCAAATATCTCTGCTGATCTTGGTGATAAGGAATCAAACATCGAGGATCAGTATGGTATGATTTCCGACTCAACGGCAATGAGTAGTGTTGAAAATGACAATGATTCTGTTAATAAGAAACTTGATTATCAGTCACGCTATTCAGGTCGTGAGTTAGAGCTATTGCAGCAACAGCAAAACGATCAGAAAGAGTTACAACAGCTTCGTGCAATGCAGAGTCGTGTACAGCGTAATACTTCTTCTGGCGGTGGAGGTTTCTCTTCTCCAATTAGTGAGTCTGACATCAAGAGAGTACAGCAGAAACGCCGTCAAAACGCCCTTGGTCAGTTAGAGGAGGATTTGTATGGTGATGATTCTGACGACCCAATGAAGTCATTTTATGACTCAAATGGATTTGATGCAAATGGTAGACCTCTTCGCAATGGTAGTAGGAAGGGGAACGGCAGTGGTGTATCACAAGGTAATACAGATGAGTCAATTCCTTCTTCTGTACAAGATGTAAAGGAAAAGCCTCTTGCTGTTACAAAAGCTAAAGCTTCATCTGATTACTTCAACACAATCCGACCTGGCAAGACACAGTCTTCTCTCATTACTGCTATTATAGATGAGAACATAAAAGCTGTTGAAGGAAGTCGTATCCGTCTTCGCCTTCTTGATGATATTGACATAGAAGGTCTTATTGTAAAGAAGGGAACATATATTTATGCTATAATGGGCGGTTTTGGTTCACAACGAGTGCATGGAACTATTCAGAGTATTTTAGTAGGTGATGAAATCGTACATATTAGTCTTTCTATGTATGATACAGATGGTCTTGAAGGTTTATATATACCAGAGAGTTCTTTCCGTGAGACATCCAAAGAACTATTAGAGTCTGCTACAGACAATCCAGGTTCTCTGACTAATAGCTATGGTTCTTCTCAGAACGCTCTAAAGACTTGGGGTAATCAAGTTGTTCAGAACGTTTCTCAGAAGGTTATGAATAGCCTTCAGCGTAGGGTTAGAAAGAATCGTGTACTCTTAAAATATGGTACACGTGTCTATCTTATAAACTCTTCTCCAGAGTCAGGGAATAACTCTCGTCCTCGTCGTGGACCTCAGCAGTCTAATGACACATCTAACAGATAAATACATATATTCAAATATTAGAATTTACGTATATACAACAATATAACAATTATACAATGAATATTTTTAATTATTTCAATATAGGTCGCAAAGCTGTTGCTCTGGCAGCGTTTTTGTTCACCACCTCTACCTTTGCACAGAAGACTTGCATGGATGTAGAAAAAGTAACTGTAAATGAGAATGTAACAACCGTTATCACGGCTTCTGAGCCTATTCAAGTTGTAGACATTTCAACAGATAAGGTTGCAGGTGCAAACCCACTGGAAAATGTTGTAACAGTGAAACCTAAGCAGGGCGGTTACAAGGATGGTGAAGTCTTGGCTATCGTTACGGTTATTACAGAACGTTATAGAGTTCAGTATTCTTTAGTTTACACAACTCATATTGATGAAGCTGTTTCAGACAAAGAAGTAGAACTGATTGAACGTAACGCTTTTCACAATCCAGCCATCAGTATGTCAACAACAGATATGGTAGGTTATGCTATGAAGGTTTGGAATAGTCCTGCTCATTATCGTAACGTTTCAACACGTAAGGACAAACTGAAGATGCGTCTTAATAACATTTATGTGGTAGGAGATTACTTCTTCATTGACTTCTCTGTAGAAAACAAAACGAACTTACAATTTGATATTGATGAGCTTCGTGTAAAACTTCAAGATAAGAAGATAGAGAAATCAACTAATGTACAGACTATCGAATTACGTCCAGCCTTAGTTCTTGATCGTTCTACGAGTTTCAAGAAAGGGTATCGTAACGTTATCGTACTTAAGAAGATGACATTTCCAAATGATAAGGTACTGACACTGGAGTTGTCGGAAAAGCAGATCAGTGGTCGTACCATATCATTAGACCTGGATTATGAGGATGTTCTTAGTGCAGACTCATTTAATTCTATTTTACTCACTGGTAAATAATCAGATTATGAATAAAAAAATATGCTTCGGATGGAAATGGATGGGAGTTTGTCTTCTGGCATCTCTTTTCCTTCTCAGTTCCCCAGGAGATTTGTTTGCTCAGTCGAATGCTAACCACCTCTTAGTAGGTGGTGGCATTTCCTATAAAAACGGAGTTGATGTAACTATAGGCTTTGAGCACACCACTTCTTATCATAATGCTTGGGAATATTTCGCAAATGGATATGTTCAGTACGCTAAAGATCCTGATACTGGCACTATCACTAATCGTAGCTTTTTTCATAACTACCATACATGGATGTTTGGTGCAGCTTATAAACCATGCGTTATAAGAGGACGTAATCATCATGGAAATATCCGTCTTGGCGCAATGGCAGGAAGCGATACTGATAAATTTGTAGGCGGTGGTACTGTAGGTTATGAACACTCTTACTGTCTTCATAATGACTGGGAGGTATTTTTCCAAGTCAAGGAGGATGTTGTAGTGAGAGGAGAAGATCTATTTCGTACTGGTGTTAGCGTTGGTGTGAAGATTCCACTCAACTGATAAGTACCAATTAAAGATACAATTATTGTAAGAATTTCCTTAACATAAAAATTATAGCTATGCCAAATCCTATTGAAATACTTGCTAAAGGTGGAAAATCCCTCCTTAAGAAGGCAGCAGAAAGTAAAGCTGCTGTAGAAGATCTTGCTAAAGACGGTGTCAAGGCAGGAAAGGGTGCTGTGCGTTCTTCTCGTTCTGCTGCTAAGAATCTATTAGAAGATTCACATAGCCTTTCTTTTAGACAAAACGTTCCTCATGCAGAGGTAAAAGTACCTAAGGCTAAAGCTGTATCTTCTGGTGCTGGAAAACACATTGAAAAGCCCCTTCCAATAGAGCATGGCGGTGGCGTAAAGCCCACTAAGGCTCAATCAATAGAACCAAAAGCCCCTAAAAAAGGAGTTGCTTCTACTACTCACAAAACCGAAACTGTTGCTCACGAAGGTCACAATAGTAAATCTGCCACTCCTTCTAAGCGTAGTGGTGGTACACATCAGAAAGCTAATCCAGAGGTTGCTCCAACTCATGAGAAAACTTCTGGTAATAGAGTCGCTTCATCAAAGAAGGCTTCTCACATAGAATCTTCCTCTTCTAAGGAAATTACTACAAAAGAAAAAACTGTTTCAAAGGCATCTGGAAAAAAAGAATCCGTTTCTGCTCATAAAGCAGAGGAACTGAATGTGTCTTCTAAGGAAATTTCTCCAAAGGGAAAGGCAGTTAAATCGGCTCCAGAGCATAGTGAGAAAGAGGCTGCAAGCAAGATTTCTAAGGAGGCAAAGGCAAGTAAAGAACCTACCAACTCATCTGAAATAAAAAAAGAGAAGGTATCTTCACCTTTAGCAAATGCTAAGGAGAATGATAGTCTTGTTAATGAAGCTTCTATAGCAAGACGTAATGCAGCTAAAGCTGAACAGATGTTTGATAAACACGGTACTCATGAGAGTATGGTTGCTTGGCGTGAGGCAATGGAAAAGTCTGCTGCTCTTGATGAAAAGGTAATGGCTTTAGGTGATTCTGCTGCTAAAGCTTCTGGTATTAAGAGTGGCTCTACTGTTAAGTCAGAAATAGACAATGCCATTGACTCTGCTATTGAAGCACGTGCTCGTGTAAAAGAGCTCAAAGAAGAAGTCAAAGAAAATCCAGCTCTACAAAAGGAACTTTTTTCTGCTCTTGATGCTGAGAAGTCAGCAACTGAACGAGCTTTGCAGTATGGTAATTTCACCGAAAAGGAGATTACTAAGGGCTTTAAAGCACGCTTTGCTGACGTAGAGAAGACTGTTGACGATACTGTTGTCAAAGGGCAGCCTATGGGTACCCCTAATAGAGGTATTCCACAAGGAAAGTATTCTGGACTGTCTGAGGAGAATCAAATGAAGATCCTCGGCGAAGAAAATGCCATTGAAAGGAGTAAGGTATCAGTCCAGGAAAAGAAGGTTGACGTAGATGCTTCTATCAAACAGGAAGATTCTGCTCTTAAAAAGTATAAAGCAGAGAATGAGGCAGAGCTTGCAAAAGAAAAGCTTGCTATTGAGAAAGAGAAGATAAATGCTGAAACTGCTGCAAAGCAGGAAGAACATTCTCTTAATAGATTCAAAGCTGAAAGCGAAGTAGAAATCAGTAGGGAAAAGAATACTATTGAAAAAGAGAAAGTCTTTTCTGAGTCCAGACGTAGTGAGCGTGAAATGGCTCTAAAAGAAAAAGAAATGGCTCTAAAAGAAGAAGAGATTAAAACCGAGAAGTCAAAGGCTCGTGTAGATCTTATAAAAAAACCTATTGGTTATGTCGCTGCTGTGGGTGCTGTTTATGGTGGTCTAAAACTCGTCGCTCATGATGGTGGTCTTGTCAAGCAGATTGACGATACTTTAAATGGTGTCAAGGAGTCAAAAAGAGACAAAGACGGTAAACTTATTGAGCCAGAGACGAATCTCTTAGGACATACTTCTGAAACAGTACTTGGTAAGGAAACTACTCAGAGGATTGGTTCTGCTGTTGATGGGTTAGAAGGTGCAGCAGGTACGGTTCTCAGGGATGGTCAAAAGGTCTTCAACTTCACATTTGATACTGCAAATGGAGTAAAGGATAAAGTCTCTGATGTTGTTGATTACACAGGTAAAAAAGCAACAGATTATCTCGATAATTCTGGTGAGTCCAAGTATTATAGCCGTGCTATAGATCCAGCTACAGGGCAACCAATTCCAACTGCATCCTCCCCACGTAGTACAGTAGAAGAAACCATTGATAATCTAAGAAATGGCAGGATAAGCTCTACAGAACTAGGCAAAGTCGGATTGGCAGGCTTAGCATTAAAGACGTTTGGGAAAGGTGCTTTTGGTCTTGCAGGGAAGATAGCAGGTATAGGACTCGGTTTAGATGGTCTTCATGATATGAATGTTCGCAATCGTAACCAAGGAGTATCCCCTGTAATTGGACCTTACAATCCATATTATGATAATAATCTTATTGAGTCTGTTAAGCCAGTTTCTCAGGACGATTCTTATCACATGAAACGCTGATATTATTAGATTACTTATGGGACAGCAGTTTAAAACTGTCCCATATACTTTAAAACATGAAAATATGAGATATTCAAAGGATATGCTATTAGAGTCTGATTCTGGCTTTATGATGCCATTTGAATTGGATGAGAATAACTCTGTTCCTGTGATATTGGATTACGGTCAGCAAACACATCCAAATACTGGTGAAATGTTCTTTCATAAAGGCGTTGATTTTGCTCTTTCTGAAAAGCCCCTTTTTGGAATTGCAACAGGTACAGTTAAAGGCTACGGAGAAGAAGGTATTCACGACAAATTTATTATCGTTTCATACGGTAATTATGAAGTAGAGTATGGGCATCTTTCTGAATGTTATGTGAAATATGGTGATACTGTAAAAGCAAGTCAACACATTGCTTCTAGTGGACCATTTCTTCATATTGGTGTTCGTTTTCAAGGACAGGACATGAATCCGTTTGAGTTTCTTGACATGATATTTTCAAATATCAAGCATTTATCTACCTGTAAGAAGACTCGTACGCCTTTTATGGATGACTTTGGAGTGATTGTTCCATCATCCTATGATAATGAAATGGATGAAATAGAGAAATTAATGAGTAGATGGCTTCCCAGTTATTACAATGAAATAAATAAAAAGAGTTATGTTTCATCAACTCGTATTTCTGGAAATCTTCAATCTCTTCTATCTCAAGCAGCAGAAGAAAATCTTTATTATGAAGTCTGTCCAACAGTCAGCAACCCTCTTGGCTTGAGTCAAAAAGGTGTTAATGTTGCATCAAAGATGCTCGATCTATTAATTGAGGATTTCCTTGCCTTTGTCGTCTTACGATTTAATGTATATCCAGAATCATGGAGTAAAGATAGATGTAAGGATTTCTCTGATAGATTAGTGAAGGATGGTTTAGTTATAGACCCTTTATCTGATATGCAACCAGATATCCGTAGTTATGATATAAAGCGTATTGCAAGTATTTACTTTGACACATCAGGTAGTCGAGTATGGACAAAGGCATGGTTTAATGGAAGTGATAAAGGTGAGCATGCTGTTGAAATAAATCGTGACATGGCGATTAAGTTCAACAAGAATGAGATTAGTCGTGATGTTTGGCTTTCAAGATTTTTTCCAAAGCAGATGCAGAATGTAAGGAAGGCTGTCTCTGAGGCTAAAATGCAAGTGTTTGGCATAAAACAATAGGAGTATGGGTAATTTGAATAAGAAAGATCAGAATATTGCAGAGCTTGAGTATTGTCTCAATCAATATTTTGGCAAGCATATTGCCCCTGTTTATGAGCAGGGATTAAAATATGTCAGAGAACAAGCTGACAAGGAAGTTTCTGATTATATAAAAGCTAATCACTCCAATACTGTAACTAACCGTATGGATGATGCTGTCGCCTATTTCGGTGAGACAGTTTGGATTCGCACAACAGGAGATTGGAATAACATTAATTTCTCCACTTTTTCAACTGTTGTAGGAAAGAAGTTTGCTAATAATCACAAGCTTTGGGATGATCTTGACCTACTAACAACTAAATACAGAGAGGCTTTTATTAATAAGATGGGAGCTGCTAAATATAAAAGTTTGTCAGCGGAATATGGTCAGTATAATGGAGTTCCTGATGTGGCAATGAATTATGTCCTTGCTAAACTTCATGATTTAACGGTTAGGAAATTCTCTCAGGACAATATGCCTAAGAGTAATATGGATTATGTTTGGAAGAAGGGATTTGAAGATAGTCTTATAAAGGGTATCTACAATCTTGCTGCTAATCCTCAATCTGAGTTTCTATCCGAAATTCGCCATCACGGAGTTGAAAATTATAAGGCAAATACTGCCATGAAATTAGGTGCAAGAACGGTGTCTTCAATTATTGATGCACCATTATTTGCAGCTACAGGTGGTTATGGTACTGCCATTGCAGCAACAAAAACAACAGCTATTGATGTGGGGGTGCGTTCTGCTTTTGAAGAAGGATTTGTCGATAAAGCTGTCAATGCTTTACGTCCTGGCAAACCAGGCTTTGCGCTTATCTCTCCTATAGGTGCTGTCATTTTACCAAGGTTATTTCCTAACTTGTCAAAAGATGAAACTACAGAAAATCTCACCTCAATAGAAGCCATTAGTGTTGACATTGCCGGTAATAAGAATTACCTTGATAATTTAAATAATCAGAGTAAAGGATATAGGAATAAATCAAGCCAAAATATTTATTCTATAAACAATAGTCTGAGAAATAAGGTGTCTGTTTCATTCAACGAATCTATTTCTCAATCAACCTTTTCTAAACTTCTCAATAAGTGGAAAGGTGATGCCTCTTTAGCTCGTGAATCAACACGTAAGACCCTTAATATGTATGATATAGCATATCGTAGCACAGCACCAATACCAGCATGGATGAATAAAGTTTCTGAGAAAGACTGTATTCATTATGCTGCTCGATTTTTATCTTACACTGTTCGTATGAACAAACAGGGTATTGATAAGCTAAAGGTAGGAAGTCGTACCTTTACATTGGATCAGATTGCACAACGTGCTTTTGATTATGCTAACGCTGCAGAGAAGAAAATGCACTCTCGTAAAGAACAGCACCTTTCTGTCAAGTCGTCTCAGTACACCGACAATAAACGAACTCTAAAAGCTCCTTTTGATTACCAGGCTTTCCGTAATCATCGTGAATATGATATATTAAGTGTCATTGGGAATAGAGTTGACTCTACTCGCAAGATACCTTCCTGGATGAATAATATTAAAAAGCAGGAATGCTTACGTCTGGGAAATTATTTCTATCTCAAAGCAACTACAGCAATGCAGCACAAAGCAAATGGTGCAACTGTTAATGGAAAGTGGTTATCAAATACTATCCTCATGCAACGTGCTATGGATTACTACAATGCTGCTGCATATAAAGATTCTATTTCTCGAAACCAGAAGGCAAGTAGTCGAGCTTTACATTCTTCTATTGCTAATCCTGGTAAGGTAGAAGTGAGTCATTCTTCTTCACCTACGAAGGCTGTACAGCACTCTACTGCTAATCCTGGTAAGGTAGAAGTGAGTCATTCTTCTTCACCTAAGAAGGCTGTACAGCACTCTACTGCTAATCCAGGTAAGGTAGAAGTGAGTAACCCTTCTCCGTCTAAGAAGCCTGTACAGCACTCTACTACTAATCCAAGTAAGGTAGAAGTGAGCCATTCTTCTTCATCTAAAAATCTTGTACAGCATTCTGAGGATAAATCAAAACAGCAACATCATAATTCCCCCCAACCAATTATGCCTTCACAAGCAGATTATTATAAAGAGACACCAACAGAAAAACCAGTCCAGACACCTTTAGCAGGAAGAAGTGTGTCTGGCTGGGAAGGTGTCCTTAATAAACATAATTCTAATAGTTTTTCAGACGTATCTTCAAATCTTGGATATGTGATTGCTATGCTTCCTGATATGCTAATAAATATGTTTACTGGCAAAAATCAGAACTTTCGCATGGAGAATAATATCCTTCCTATTGCTTCAATCTTTGCAGCAATGTTTGTTAAGAATCCTCTTATAAAGATGTTGATGGTAGGTTTAGGTGGTGCAAGCTTATTAAAATCTGCAGGTACCGAAGTCTTAAGTTATGGCAATCCAAATGATAATAAGGTTTATAAAAAATATCTTGATGAACCTCTTAATTCAAGACTTTCAGAACCTGCTATCAAAGGCTCTTCTCTCTTTGTAGATATTGATAACATACCAATGGTTATAAATATTAGCAAAGAAGCTGCTATTGCATATAGAGATGGGCATTTACCTTTGAATACATTAGCAAATAGTGTCTTAGTAAAATATGATCAGCAGAAACAGACTGCAGAAACAAACTATATTATTAACGAAACAGCGGAGAAAGACATGGAGCGCCAGGTTGCTCTTCGCTAATTGAGGTCGTGAGATCTTATTTTTCATGTTTAAAGTGAGCCACTATGCTATAAGTCCAGCATAGTGGCTTTTATATCGTCATATATCCTATAATAATATTCTTTTGGAAGATTTTAAATAAAAGCTTTATTGTATCTTTGCAAAATATTATTCTAACAGGTATGATTTTTCAGAACCTTTTAAGTGTTCTTTTACAAATTACTTTTTAGCACATCATTTAACAATGGGGACTGAACTCTACTTTCTTTAACCTAATAGTTGATACTTGTTTGATTGTTTTTGAAGAAAGTGTGTACCCATTGTGATACCTCGAAAACAAAACCTATTTATAACTTGTTTATATATAGTTATTTACAAAAAATAGCACAGTCCCCATGCGAATCACTAAGTATATGAAAGAGAATAACTTATATAGTTATTCTCTTTTTGTTTGATAATCAATGAGTTATGCGCAAAAAGGAACTCTCTTTTGTATCAAATATATTGTTTTTCATGGCAAATTTTCGTGTTTTTAGTTACCGATATTTACCGATATTTACCGATATTTACTTATCTTTGTACCCATAGTGATACCACTTGTGATACCACTTTTGATATTTTTCTTGTGATACCAAAATTTAAAATGATGATATTATCATATCCAACATCGAGATTTGTTTTCGATAGAAAGAATCGTTCCTCGGATAAAAGAAAGGGACTTGTACAACTGGAGATAAAGCACGATCGGAAGCGTAAGTGGATTAGTACAGGTGTTAAATTGTACAAAGACCAATGGAATGAAAAAAACTATGTTGTTAATTGTTTAGACTCAGATAAGCTAAATGAGAGATTAATGCTTTGTAAGGATAAGATAGAATCCTATTTTAATTCCCTTATGGAGCAGGAAACTGTTTTTTCATGGGAAGATTTTGATATATTCTTAAAAAGAATGGATACTTCATCTACAGAGACGTTTATTGATTACATTGCTCGTAGAATAGAAGAACGAAATGATATCAAATTATCAACAAAAATAAATCATCGTAAACTCCTTACTTCTTTAGATGAGTTCGGTAAGATTCTTTATTTTTCAGATCTCACTAAAGGAAATGTTGCTGACTATTACAATTTTCTATTGGGTAAAGAAGTTTCAATACAAGGGGTTACACAGAAATTGAGACAAACTACTGTTAGTAGTTATATGAAATTTCTAAAGGTCTATATTAATGATGCTATCCAGCATGAGAAAATTGATAAAAATCCTTGTGATGGTTTAAAAATAAAACGTGGTTCTGCAGAAGAAGGACGTTGGTTATCTATTGAGGAACTTAGTAAAATTGAAAATATAGAGAGTATTCCTCCTTCTCTTAAGGTCATTCGTGATTTGTTCTTAATACAGTGTTATACTGGGATGGCATATACAGATTTAATGGATTTCAGTCCTGAAAAGCTTACAGTAGTTGATGGCGTTACCGTTCTTTCTGGTAAACGTAAAAAAAGTGGAGAGACATATGTAACGGTCATCTATCCAGCTTTAGAAAAGTTGCTTGATAAATATAATTATCAAATTCCAAAACGTACAAATCAATCTTACAATCGAGCTTTGAAGATTCTTAGCATGGCTTGTGATATAGACAAACCTTTGGCTACTCATTGGGCAAGGCGCACCTGCGGTATGCTTATGCTAAATAAAGGCTACTCAATAGAAGTCGTTGCTAAAGTACTAGGTCATTCAGACATAAAAACAACACAGCATTGTTACGCAAAAATACTAGATAGAACTGTTATTGATTCTTTTAAAAAGATTGAAAACGTTTAGATTCTTTTAGGGTGTCCAATAGGTCACCCTATTTTATTTATAGACAAATAAGTAAAAATACTTAACAAAGTTAATCTCTGGCAAGCCCCCTATTTTACTGAATTGTTAATTTAGAAAGATTTTCATAGGCTCTTTTATTTTTGTTGATTTTTTCTTTTCCTTTGAATAAGAAAGAATTAGCAATTATGTCCCCAAAGAAGAATACTCACGAGACAACGTTTCCTGAAACTGTCATTCCAGAAGAATTACAGTCTAATATCCTTGTTGATTTTAATAGTATTTCTTTTCCTTTTCCTAATCACAATGTAAGGGAAAAGCTTAAAGGCTCTGCTATTACTTCTCGTAATATTGATAACTTAGGTATCGGTTCTGTTAATCTTTATGAGGGCAAAACTGTATCTTACAGAGAGGTTAAAAAGGAGGTTGATCTATCTGACTTTTATGAAGCTACATCTGCTGAGTTTACAAAGCTTTCTTCTGACAAGTCCGTTTTTTCTTTCTGGGAAGGTCTTAAATCAGACAAAGACCTTAAATGGCATCATTCTCCTTTAAGTAATAGTGAATACTTAGTGAATCATCATACAGGTGATATCTATCGCTTCTCTGATCATTGGGGCAAAGTAGCTTCTTGTGAATGGAGTCTGAATGATGAGCCAACAGAAGGTTGGAGTATTGGAGTAGCAAACATTCAGTCCTTTAAATCTCTGCCTTTTAGTCGTAGTCTTGTTCTTAAAAGTTCTTTCGTTAATCAGCTTAATCAAGTAATAGCAAATTTACACGATATTATTGATTCTACAGATATAAAGAAAAATGATTCTGCTCTTAGAACACTTAATAAGAGATTAGATGATTTGAAATCCCATAAGGCTTCACTAAAAGATTGGAAAGTTTATATAGAAAACGCTAATTTAATAAAATCTAAAGATATACCCGATATGGCTTATAAAAAAACTAACGCCTCTTCATCAGCATCATCATCTTATTCAGATGCTGTTATTCAGCAATTTGCTGATATGATGATAAAGAGAATGGAGGACATGAAAGAGAGTAACTGGAAGAAAGGTTGGATGGATGGACGTGGTGATGCTGGTTTCCCACGCAATGCTCTTACTGGTAGACAGTATAATGGTATAAATCCATTTATGCTTATGTATGATACAATCAAACATGAGTATACAACTTCTATGTATTTGACTGCTCGTCAACTTTTTAGTATGAATGATTCTTTAAAAGATCCTTCTACTGGAAAAATTGCTTTAGAAAATCTTGATAAAGTTATGAAGATTAATAAAGGGGAAAAAGCTTTTCCTGTTTATTATATGATTCATAAATATAAGGATATGCAGGGAAAAGAATATTCAGATCAAGAGTATAATGACTTATCTGAGGAGCAGCGTAAAGATATTAAAGCATATTTTTACCCCAAGGTACATCATTTATTTAACATTGACCAAACAAATATGAAGGAAGTGAATCCTTCATTATATAATAGTTTTGTCGATAAATACACAAAACGTCCTTCTCTTCCAGATAGCGAGGGTATGTATATTAATGAAGATATTGATAGTCTTCTTGCTCATTCAAAGCCTTCGGTTTGGAAAAGTGGGAAGGACAATTTATCTTGGTACTGCCCTATAGAACAAACCGATAATATATCTTCCCCTCATTATAACCTATCTAAAGATTTTATTAAAGTTCCTCTTAAAAATCAGTACAAGACGAGTAACAGTAAGGAAGGTATCTTTGCAGATGGGCAAGCGTTTTATGCAACTTTACTGCATGAAATGGCTCATTCTACAGGTCCAAAAGGTCGTCTTAATCGTGATATGAATGGCTCTTTCGGTGATAAAAAGTATGCAAAAGAGGAACTTGTTGCTGAATTGTCAGCAGCTTTGATTTCCAGTACAATGGGATTTGATAAGCGTATTAATGATAATAACGCTAAGTATGTTTCTTCTTGGCTTAAAGTTTTAAAGGAAGAGCCATCTTTCATTAAAACAGTTCTCTCTGATGTGGGTAAGGCTTCAGATATGATTAACGAGAAGATTGACGAGCAGCGTGTTGACTTGAATCAAACACTTCTGAGAGGCAGTAATTTGAAAGGACAAGATAACGAACTTTCTAATTCATCAAGACCTGAAAGGACGGAAAATGAAATGTCATTGAATGAGCTTATCGACTATCAGGTTGAGACGGATACTGGCAACAGGACAAAAGCAGATACGAATCACTATGATGATAAGCGTTTATATCTTCCTCTGTTGGTTGATGGGAAAACATCTCACTTAGCTGTGGAGACTGTAGTACCAGACGCTATTACTGCCCCTTCCTATCAACGAACTGTATATAATTTTGGTGATGAGGTAGAGGCAAAGGTTGATAATGTCTGGCAAAAATGGGAGGATATTAGTAACGAATATAACCTATCTGTAGAAGATGCGGACAGATCTGTTGTTGACAGCGATGCCCCCTCCTTGAAATTCCGAAGCGTGGACAGTGCTGTTAAATTTGCAGACTGGATAACTGCAAAATACGTTAAAACAGAACAAAAGTCAGAATCAACCGAGCTTATCTACAGTAATGGAAAGCAGCGATGGACCAGTTTCGATAGTTTACTCAAAGCTGCCAAAGAACATCAAATCACAAGAAGTGAGTTTATGGCTTTGTCGACTTTCAATACTGTCAAGGGATCACATCCCCATAATCTTACTCAAGCTGCTATTGAATATCTACAGCAGCAACGTAAGGGTTTTACACCCGAAGAACCAATAGTTACAGGTAGTCCTTTATATGATGCAATAAAAATGTTGAAGGAGGGCAAGGTGTTTGCTGAATACCGAGGAAACAGAGAGGTTGATCTAAGCTCTTCTATCAAGGATGACGAAATGCTTTCAGCTGAAGAGATAGAGAAGTTAAAAGCCATGGCTTCAGATGCAAGTGATGGTAAAAGTAAATCAACTAATATAGACAATAAGCCTCTTATAGAGAAGGTTCCCTATGGTGAGTTTTATTTACCTGATTGGTCAATTCCCTATTTCAAAGACGGCAAAGAAGAAGGATTATCAGCAGAACAGCTAAAGATTATAAAAGATTTCGAGAAAGATTTCCCTTCTAAGTTATCTATTGAAATTACAGAGAGTTCAATTGAAGGGAATCATAATACAGAGCTTGGTCCTGCAACTACTGTTGTTAAGGCAAAAATTTATTATTTTGAGCAACATATTAGCGATCTTTTCCCTACGGACGAGTCTACTCGTGACAGACTTGACAAGGATTTGTCCGAAGACAATAAGAATCGCAAGACTCTTTCAGATCTTCAAGCCCAGTACAGCAATATTAATGCCCAGTATCCTGCTGCTGTGAATGATGAAAGAACTCGTCAGATAGCAAAGCGTATAAGACAGGCAGAGCAGATTATTACAGCTTATAATGCTAATGTGGAAGCTGTTTATGGAGAGAGTTTTATGTTCTCTCCTGAATCTCAAACTGTACTTATACCACAAACCATCTATTCTGGTCGTGAACGTCCTGTTTTGGATAAAACAAACGCAACGCCAATAGATGAATCATTATCTACAAAGTCAGAAACTGGTATATTATCTTCAGAAGGTATGCCTAAAGTTGATTTACAATCACAGTGGGGAAATATCAAAAAACAAATTAATTCCATTGTTCAGAAAGAAAGACAAGGCGTTAATTTTGATTTTACAAAAGATATTTCTCTGGCTCGTGATTATATAGCTAATAACTTTCAAGTTAGTGGGGAAATATTTGACAGTTTTTCTGATTCGGATAAAGAAAGGTTAGTTTCACTATATTCTAACTATTCATCTTCTCTTCTCTCTTCATTTACTGAGGAAAGGAAAGTTGAAAGAGAGATTTCGGACTTTATCTTGTTAGGTGGTCTTCTTGATCCAGAAAACTCTCAGAAAGTTTTAGCTAAGGGACATGAGAAAATGAATTTGCTTCGTGAAACTCCTAATGTAAATTTAGCTGTTTTAAAAAGCTCTGTTCTTTCTCTTACTGATAATCAGCATAGAGAATCAAACTCAATTGTTTATGGACAATATGATATTCCTATTTGGGCTGTAAAACATCTATCAGAAGGTAAAGACTCTTCTCTTTCAGAGGCTAAGTTATCTGAAATAGAGTCTTTCAAATCACAACTTCCTAATAATTCGTTTTTT
>ERZ1674208.90-NODE-90-length-15630-cov-9.477560_pt1 | contig 15630 bp, 12 predicted proteins | sample MGYA00581113_ERZ1674208 | MGnify/ENA primary metagenome ERZ1674208 (study PRJEB41354, sample SAMEA4873350) | human saliva metagenome | biome: human-associated habitat [ENVO:00009003]; feature: mouth environment [ENVO:08000002]; material: saliva material...
CTACACGTACTGACACACTCTTTCCCTACACGACGCTCTTCCGATCTATCAGCTAAAAAAACTATTACATAATATAAAACTTTATGGTTAAACATTTACACTCAGTCCTGACACTTGTGTTAGGATTCTTTTCTGTGGTAGCGTCAGCACAAGCACCAGCTACTGTAACAAAACCAGATGATGGTTATTATCGTATTGTAAATGCTCGTCAGCGTACCGATGGCAAGCAGTATGTTTATGTAACTGGTAAGATTGCGGCGCAGCCTAATGCCACTAAGGCTGATGCAACCACATTGCCTGGTACGGTAATCCACCTTAAAACAAAAGTAAGTGCCAGCAATGCAAACTGGCTTGATGTGACAAAACTCCGTTCGCAGGGTGTTGATGTTATCAATGGTTACCTAAACCCTGCAATTGATAAGGTGGAAAAAGCCTTGAAAGACAAGCTGAATGAGAAACTTGGCCGCTTTGGTGGTTTTGCTTACGGGCTCTTTAACACGAGCGTGATTGGTCAATGGGACTTGGCGATGCACTTAAAACCTGTCACTACCTCTGATGGTCGTACTGCTTACTATGCTTTTGCAACGGTTCCTTCTATGCAACCAATCTGTGATTTCTGGCATTCTTATGGGGTATTAGCAGGTAGTGCTCTTGATAGCTATCCTAACTTGAAATCAGCTTTAGAAGCAAATAACCCAGATAAAGTATGGGATGAGGTCTTGAAACTTGCATTGGCAAAGATAGAAAGTAGCCCATACGCAGGTACTGATATTGCAAACGTTGTTAAGCGATATATTAATGCTGATCGTATTAATCAGGGACAGACTTACTATCTAATGTCTGGTGCACTCAAGAAGATTGACAACGGTAGAGCTTATAATCCAAGTGATTTAACCAATACCTCACATAATGAGTATGAGGGTACACTTCCGAAGTTTGACTTTGTAAACAACAATAATACTGATACTTATTTTGGTCCTGAGCTCCCTGTGACAGGAGATGCAGCTATGTGGATCCTTGAAAAGGTTGATGATACAAACTACTTTGGTGTAAAGCCTTCTACTAACATGAGGGGTCGAGATGGTAAATATTATACTACACTCTATGTAGACTTCCCATTCCAAATTAAGGGTGATGTGAAAGCTTATACTATTGAAGGTGTTGAAGCTAAGAATGCTGATGGTTATTACTTCGCAAAAGTGAAGAAACTTGCTCAGCAAGGTGATGTTGTTCCTGCTCAGACCGCTGTTGTTTTAGAGTGTAACTCAACTAATCCTGCTGATAATCAGTTGTTGCCTCAGGGTGATGAAAAGTTTAATCCAAGCAATAACCGTCTTTGCGGAACATTCTTTGGAGAGGCTATCAATGGCTTGACCGTAAAGGATGGTACTGGAGCAGAACGCAATGTAACACGTGATAATATCCGTGCTTTCAATATCAACACCGCTGATAGCAGAAACCCAATTGGTTTCTATAAACTGAATAATACTGTGACAACAATCCCTGGTAACAAGGCTTTCCTTGTACTTACCAATGCTGAGGCACAAGCTAAGGGCTTTGTCTTAGAGTTCGAGGACGGTAGCACAACTGGTATTGAGACTATTGAGACCTCAAAGAATAGCACAGAGGATGGCGTTTACTATGACTTACAGGGTCGTCGTGTAGAGAACCCAACTCGTGGTGTCTATATCGTGAATGGTAAGAAGGTTGTAATTAAGTAAGAAGGGAGTACAATTATGAAGAAGATATATATAGCTCCTCAGAGTGAGAAGGTCGTATTGAATGTTAATGGTGACATTCTTGACAATCATTTTGGTAACCATAGTGGTGTACCAGTAGAGCCAACTAATCCTAAACCTGGTGACAGAGGAGAGTCAGGTGAAGTAGAAGGTTTTGAAGCAAAAGAAAACGAATGGGGCGAAATAGCATTCACTCCTTGGGAAGATTAAGCTTCTATATGGTAAAAGAGCAATATAATTTTTAGCCACGTCTAAACTTATATTGTATATAACTTAAGTGTGTTAGAATACTGATTCTATCGACAGACAGAGCGTCTGTTCTTGTAGTTCAGTGTTTTAACACACTTTTCTTTTTCTATAGAAGTTAGGTTGTTTGGATAAAAATGTGTACCTTTGCAGCCACTTAATTAAATAGGGGTACTTGATCAACCCCCTTTAACAAAACAAGACAATGACAAAAAGTAAACAACAAGTGAGTGTGCTGTTTATGCTTTTCAGCATCCTCTTTTGCGTTTGCCTTATTGCGGCAAACATCCTTGAGACAAAGCAAATCTCAGTGTTAGGTATCTCATTGACAGGTGGATTGATTGTGTTTCCAATCTCTTACATCATCAACGACTGTGTATGTGAGGTTTGGGGTTTCCAAAAAGCACGTCTGTTGATATGGACGGGTTTTGCGATGAACTTCTTCTTCGTGGCAATGGGTGCGTTGTGTGATTGGATTCCGGGTGCCCCTTATTGGACAAACGAAGCAGGCTTCCATGCTATCTTTGGTCTTGCTCCACGTGTGGCAGCAGCCTCTTTCGTAGCTTTCATCGTAGGTTCATTCGCTAATGCCTATGTGATGAGTAAGATGAAGATTCGCGACAAGGGACGTAACTTCTCATTACGAGCAATTCTTAGTACTATTGTGGGTGAGAGTTTCGACTCTGTTATCTTCTTCCCATTAGCATTGGGCGGTGTTGTCCCAACAGAAGAACTCCCTAAACTCATGCTTTGGCAGGTATTATTGAAGACAGTTTATGAGGTTATCGCTCTTCCAATTACCATTCGTATTGTAAAGGCATTGAAGGAACATGAGGGAGAAGATACTTATGATAATGATGTAAACTATAGTATCTGGAATATATTTGCATTAAGTTAAATAAAACACAAGTTAAGCCAATAAGTTTATTGCACATCAAGGTACTAAACTTGTTGGCTTAATTTCTTTAAAAAGAAGAATATGGAAAGAGAAAAAGAAGGGTTAAAGTCATTAGGTTCAAAGACCCAATACAAGATGGATTATGCACCAGAGGTGTTGGAATCATTTGTAAACAAGCATCCTGATAATGACTATTGGGTACGCTTCAACTGTCCTGAGTTTACCAGTTTATGTCCTATTACAGGTCAACCAGACTTTGCAGAGATTCGTATTTCATACATTCCAGACGTACGAATGGTTGAGAGTAAGAGTTTGAAGCTTTATCTTTTCAGCTTCCGTAACCACGGTGACTTCCATGAGGATTGTGTAAATACGATTATGAAGGACCTTATCAAGTTGATGGATCCTAAGTACATCGAGGTCACTGGAATCTTTACTCCACGTGGCGGTATCAGCATCTATCCATACGCTAACTATGGCCGTAAGGGTACGAAGTATGAGCAGTTAGCCGAGCAACGATTTATCACGCACGAATAAAGAAGTATGTTCTTTGTTCGTAACAAATGCTGATTGTTATGACAACTAAGCGGATAGTATATTCCATCTTCTTACTACACATCCTACTGTGCTTCAGTTGGTGGATATTGCACATGTGTCTGCCAGATAATCTACGGCTCAATGTTGTCTTAGACAGCTTATTATATTATGGTATGCTCTGCACCCTTCCTATATGGCTTTATCCCATAGGAAGAGTCATCAGAAAGAGCCTAAACCATAATAAGCTGTTAGGTGTGTTGGTGGTTATCCTCTCCAGTGTGGTTGTACTTGTTGGTGGATTTATAGCTCTGCTTGTTTTCACTTTTAGTGGTCCAAGGTCTGTATGGTATAAAGATAAGACTCATGTCATTACAGAAGGTTATGCTTTATCTAAATATTCTTTCTTCGTATATGATAGGGGAGGAATAGTAGATAAGGTGAAGTATAAAGGATTCACTGGTGGTTCACCGCTCATCCCTGATTCTGCACAATGGAAGTTCTATGACCAGTGGGGAGTACTGATGGCATGGTCGGATAATAAGCTTGATAAAGCCCGAGGTATGAAGGCTTATAGTCTTTTTGTTATCGACTCCTTATTATATAATCGGCATCAAAAGGAAATCCTTAACCTACGTAAGTCGTATCTTGCAAAGGAACAGAATTATATCCTCAAAGGGTTTCTTTCATATGGAGGAGGCTCTGTTCCCGCCTATATATTCAGATATAATACGAAGACACGGATAATAACTGTATCTGAATGGGATGGCTATTACCTGGAAGGCAATCGTATTAAATTGTCCAAAGAGGCGAATGATAGCGTCATAACGCTAATTCGTCAGCACCCAGAAGCACGGGTAAGAGATGGTGAGCATCGTGATCGTTATGGGAAAGGGAAAATGTGTTCATCACTTGAAGTAAATAATCGCACTATCTTTGATTGTGTTGGAAGTGATTTCTCACGCATGCCTGCTCCTTTCCGAAATATCATGCGATTGTTTGCAAGTAAGGATGTACAGGGCAATGAACTACTGCTTAGTTTAGATAAGTCAAGGTGATTTGTCAATATTGAGTGCGCAACAAAACACACTATATACCCCTATTTTAGTTTCATTTTTGTTTGCTGTCATATATAACATTTGTCGTAATAGCCTAAATTATAGTGTATTACAAGTCGTAAGCGCATGACAGAAATGACAGCAAATGTGATTTTGCTTAGTTTCAGTGTTTGAGACGATAATAAATTAGACAGAAAAGGTTGGACTAACCATTGGTAGTTCAACCTTTTCTGCTTTTTGTACCATATGATGGGAGTTGTATCTCCTAACGGCAAGACGCCCTTCTCGTATCGAGAAGGGCGTCTTGTTAGGGGGAAGAGAATATAGCTAAGATAACAATTGGGGCATAGCCCTTTATTCATGATAGCTATTTAGCTTTGAAAGATAGAACTTCTTAAAGTCGCTCCATCGATAGTAATATGGTGTAGAAGTCTTGGGAAGGGGCAGCGTTGCTTCCTCCTCGTTGAGCAAGACCTTTACGAGAACATCAGCTTTTGGATTCTTCGGATTCTTATAGAAAACAAACTGGATGTTAGCAGCCATAGGGACAATGCGTGTAGAACTCCAATCCTTTAGGGTAAGACTGTCAATATCTGAAACCCTAATATCATTGTTATTAAGATTCAGTAGGCACGTCAATGGCATAACCATCGTGTCATGACCGAAACGAAGGGCTGCACCTGGGTGAGGGAGCGCAAGACAAGAATCAGCATCAGTGATAATCTTACGTAAGAGATTACGCTGTGAGAAAGGTTGATTACCTCCGCTTTGTGGTGCACTGGCATAACGTAAGTACCACCAAGCATTGCTCCTCTGCCATAGTCGGTACAACTCATCGGCTGTAAAGAGGTCGTATAGCGAGAGCGAATGGCGTATCTCTGAGTTCTGAACAATGCTTGCTAAACTGAAAAGGTCGAAAGTAAGCTGTCCTGCATCCACCTTCTTTGTCACGTATTCCTTATCCTTAAAGAGACGAGCCATCAACGGTTTGGTGTCAATATTGCGTTTACCCCACTCGTCAATCGTATTCTTTACAGCACTGCTATCCCTTTGATGAGAGAGTTTCTTGTCTGGCTGCTTCATAAAATACATGTCATGTGCGCTCGCATCATGCCTAATTTTCAACCGAGGGTTATGCCGAATCAGCTCCTGCAGTTCGTTCTCCATGGAAAGAATACAACGGATAACATCCGTCGACTTGGCATCCACCCATACAGAATCACGGAATACAGATGGGAAACGACGATACATTCTTCGTGCAATCTGCTGATGCTGCTGTGCTCCTAATGGTGTCAGCTCTCCCCATCGTTTATAGGATTCTGTATACATGAGGTGTAATTTCCTCAAAACATCCTTTCCCTCATTGGTCAACACACCAGCCGAATCAGCTTGCTGTAGGGTTTCTATAGGACGGAGATACTGTTGCTCATGAATGAGATAGCGTGACCCATGTCGCCCATAATGTGATAGATATACAGGAAGATAGCCTGAAGGAGCAGGTGTTAGCCTACCCAAAGGTGCTGGGTAAGCAAGGTAATTGTTGGCAGAAAGCTCAGGATGCTCACTGATTTGCTTTCTGAATGATTGTGCTGTGACGTGTAACGATGCTGAGATGGCTAACGCACAAAGCAAGATAAGTTGTTTTTTCATATCGTTGTGATTTGATCTAAACTACTGTGCAAAGGTAATCATTTTCTATAAACATACGTAATAGAGTGTAAGTAAAGGCTCATTCCATGTAAATGTCTATACTGCTTTATCTCATTCTTATGGTATTGCTGGTGTCGTTTATGCCCTCCGCACTATATGTGCTGAGCATTAGCACCAATGGTGTTGGGCATCTACACATAGGTAGGGAAGGGTAGGATAGGTCTGTTGGAACCTATAAGCGTGTGGAATAAGGTACTAAACGATAGTCTAAAAATACTTAAAACACTTTTGTATACATGTAAATATCAAAGATAAATACTATCTTTGTTTCGTTCATAGTAGATTGACTATGCGCAAACTTGACTATAAAAGAATTACAAACTAACATAAACAATTATGCTACGAAAAACGTTTTTCATCATTGCCATGTGCTTGGTAGGACTGAGTGTATGGAGTATGGGAGTAGGAAACAAGGTACGTGTGGGTGTTTTCCAAGGTAACGGCGGTGCACAAACGTGTATTTGGGAGACGATTGCATCCATACAATTGGATCCTGATATGGCGGTCCGAACTATCACTACGGGTGATATTGCGAATGGCGTTTTGAAGGATTTGGATGCTATCATTATCCCAGGAGGTGAGGGAGCGACGCAGTATATGAATCTTGGAGAGGAGAACATGGAACGAATAAGAAACTTTATTCGTTCAGGAAAAGGTGCTGTGGGCATCTGTGCTGGTGCCTATCTCTTTACAGACACCCCAGGATATGCTTGTATGCACATCAATGGTGGAAAGGCGATAGATATCGAGCATGATAACCGTGGACATGGTATATCAGCCTTCTCTCTCACGGCAGAAGGTAAAAAACTATTCCCTGAGCTTGCTAAGCGTGATAAGTCATACGTCATGTATTACGAAGGTCCTGTCCTTGTCAAGAGTGACAGTATTCCACTTCCTTACACAACTATGGCGATAATGGAGACCGATGTGCATGAAGAGGGTAATGCCCCAGCTAACATGACGAACAACCGTCCATTCTTCATCGCCAATGAATATGGGAAAGGACGTGTCTTTAGTAGTATCTCGCACCCAGAGGCAACACCGGGCATGATGTGGATGATACCACGTATGGTGCGTTGGACCTTACGAATGCCAGTCATAGCCTATTCGAAGCGAGTCGTTAATCCCGATTTATACAATCGTGAGATTCTCATGACGAAGGATGATTTGAGAAAGGAACGTGGATATTATAGAACATTCTTATATGGTTCGCCTAATGAGAAGATAGCTGCACTCGACTGGTTGCAGGCATGTCGGTCATGGGATGCTAAGCGTTGGGTGCAAGGCTTACTCTTTGATAACAGCCCTGCAGTAAGAGAACGTACGGCTCGCTTTATAGCTGAAACCGATTATCTTCCTTTCTTATCAGACTTAGAAGCAGCATGTAGGGTAGAGCGTGATGAGCAAACGAAACAAAGAATGGTGAAGCATCTTGAGCATCTGAAAGCGCTACTGCCGCATAAATAATACTCGTCTTGTAGGGGCTATTATTAGGTAGAAACGTATTAGATTCAGTCACTGTTTCGATAGAAAACTTACTCAAAAACAAAATTTCCTGTCACTTCTGTCATTCAAAGTGATAGACTAATACGTTGATAAACAGTGCTGTTATGAGGAATGTTAAAAGTGACAGCAAAACGAGATTAAACTTATTATGGTAATAGGGGGCTAATAAGTTCTTCTCGTTTTAGTAGTTTTTCACTCCGCTTTAGGGAAGAGTCAGATATTAGTTCGATGATGATAGAATTAAAAAAGGCAGTTTCGAATCAAGCTTCGAAACTGCCTTTTCTGTTTGACAAAATCTCCTTTGAGATTAAGAAGTGGACCTGGTGGGAGTCGAACCCACGTCCGCACAAGGAAACCATACGCTTTCTACACGTTTATTCCAGCCTTTGATTTTCGTATGTCGGCAAGACCTGGACCACCAACCGACATCTTATCCTCTAAATTTTCATCAGTGCATCGAGGCATACACTGACTATTTCCGATTGAACCTGCATCGCTTACTCTCCAGATTCGGAACAACATCCTCGGAGCGATGTCTCGTCCAACTATCTAATAGTCGGATAAAGCCAGTAACCTACTGTACTTCGGTTAGGCAGCGAGAGCGTAATTGTTTTCGCCAATTAATTTTTCGATAACTGAGATTTAGGAGCCAGTCAACGATGCTCCGCGTGCTTACGTACCATCTCGTCTTGCCGTCAAATCCAAACAAGCCCATAGTACTATGAGGAATTTTATAGGTTTAAGGAGACGTCAGTCGCCCTTGTTTTTCTATTCTTTCCTCTTCTGTTTCCACTGAATCAGAGTGCAAATATAAGGAGAGTTCACGAAACTACCAAATCTTTAGGTACTTTTCTGCTTAATTTCATAGATAATTGCCCTCTATCTGAAATTTATTGTAACTTTGCAAGCACAACGCATTTGCGATGAAGATACAAGACATACAGAAACTATACGCTATGCTGCCACAGGCAGGAGCGATACAAAAGATACAGAAAGATAAGTCGATAAGAACTGTTTTTCTGCAAGGACTCGTGGCTTCAGCTGCACCGATGTTCTTTGCTTCAATAGCTGAACGATGGAAGACAACGACTGTTTTCGTGTTGAATGACAATGACGAGGCGGGTTATTTCTACAATGATCTCAAGACAATTGCTATGCCTGCTGATGGTGAAGGAAAGGTGGCAGAGGTGCTGTTTTTCCCATCGTCTTATCGTCGTGCAGTGAAATATGGACAGCGTGATGCGGGTAATGAAATCCTGCGTACAGAAGTTCTGACACGTCTTTCTGCCCTTGCCTCGGGTGCTGACAACGCTCTACCGCTTTATATTGTGACTGAGCCATCAGCGCTATCAGAACTCGTTGTATCAAAAAAGCAGTTGGATGAACGTCGTTTGACATTGACAGTGGACCAGCATATTGATATTGTGGAGGTGGAGAAAACCTTACGTTCTTTTGGTTTTACGGAGACGGATTACGTCTATGAACCAGGTCAGTTTGCTGTGCGTGGTAGTATTATTGATGTCTATTCCTTCTCAAATGAACTTCCTTTCCGTATCGACTTCTTCGGTGATGACATTGAAACCATTCGCAACTTTGAAGTGGAGACACAGCTGTCTACAGAGAAGTTGACACGTGTTGAGATTGTTCCAGAGCTGACAACGATATCAGAAGAGAAGGTACCTTTCCTTCAGTTCTTACCAGAAGATGCCGTGTTGGCATTTAAGGACTTCCTCTATGTGCGTGATGCAATTGATAATATCTATCAAGAAGGCTTTACTAATCAAGCATTGACGGAGAAGTTAGAGGGTAAGACGGAGTTAGAACAGCGCGAATTGGAAGTGGCTTTCCGTAAGGAAGGACAACTGGTGCCAGCCTCACGTTGGATGAACGATGCACTTGATTTCCGTCGTATAGAGTTTGGTATGAATCATTCTACCTCTGATCAAGCAAAGAAGAAGGATGGTTCACGGGCAACAATAAACTTCAGTACGTCACCGCAACCACTCTTCCACAAGAACTTTGACTTACTGTCTAAGACCCTTCGTGACTATCTTATAAAAGGTTATAAACTCTATATCTTTGCAGATAGTGAGAAACAGACTGTACGTTTGAGGGATATATTCGATTCATTGTCAGATACGAATGTCTCACCTGACTCTGAGAATCTGTCTGTAGCCGAACTGTCAGGGGAAGGTCAGGATGCGACGGTGGGAGCCTTACCTTTCACGCCAGTCAACCGAACGCTGCATGAAGGTTTTGTTGATAGTACGCTGAAAGTATGTTTCTTTACCGATCATCAGATTTTTGACCGCTTCCATAAGTATAATCTCAAGTCAGACAAGGCACGTCAAGGTAAGATGGCTTTGACGATGAAAGAGCTGCAGGAAATGGAACCTGGTGACTTCTTAGTACATGTTGACTTTGGAATAGGTAAGTTTGCCGGTCTGGTTCGTGTACCTGCTGGTGATTCTTATCAAGAGATGATACGTCTGGTTTATCAGCATAATGATATTGTGGATGTATCTATTCACTCGCTTTATAAGATTAGTAAGTATCGTCGTGGTGATAGTGGTGAACCACCACGATTGTCTGTTCTTGGTTCAGGTGCTTGGGACCGACTGAAAGAAAAGGCGAAGAAGCGTATCAAGGATATTGCTCGTGACCTCATCAAACTCTATGCTAAGCGACGTCGTGAGAAGGGATTTGCCTTTTCTCCAGACTCATTTATGCAGCATGAATTGGAGGCTTCGTTCCTTTATGAGGATACACCCGACCAGTTGAAGGCTACACAAGAACTCAAACAAGATATGGAGAGCGCACGTCCGATGGACCGTCTGGTTTGTGGTGACGTGGGTTTTGGTAAGACAGAGGTGGCTATCCGTGCTGCTTTTAAGGCTGCGGTGGATAATAAGCAGGTGGCTGTATTGGTGCCTACAACTGTGTTAGCCTTTCAGCATTACCAAACCTTTAAGAAGCGATTGAAGGATATGCCAGTGCGTGTCGACTACCTCTCACGTGCTCGCAGTGCTAAACAGACGAAACAAGTATTGGAGGATTTGGCAGAGGGAAAGATTAATATTCTTGTTGGTACGCATAAGTTGATAGGGAAGTCGGTGAAGTGGCATGACCTCGGACTCCTTATCATTGATGAAGAACAGAAGTTCGGTGTGTCGACAAAGGAGAAACTTCGCCAACTAAAGACGAATGTTGACACCCTTACGATGTCGGCAACGCCTATCCCACGTACGCTCCAGTTCTCACTGATGGGCGCACGTGACATGAGTATTATGCGTACACCGCCACCCAACCGTTATCCTATTCAGACCGAAATAGCTTCATTCTCACATGAAGTAATAGCAGATGCTATTAACTTTGAGATGAGCCGTAATGGACAGGTTTACTTTGTAAATGACCGCATCAGCAATCTTCCAGAGATAGCAAATCTTATTAAAAAGTATGTGCCAGACTGCCGTATTGCTATCGGACACGGACAGATGAAACCTGAGGAGTTGGAGGAGATAGTTATGGGCTTTATGAACTATGACTATGACGTACTGCTTTCAACGACGATAGTTGAGAATGGTATTGATATTTCCAACGCCAATACTATCATCATCAACGATGCTCATCGCTTCGGACTCTCCGACCTACATCAGATGCGTGGTCGTGTGGGACGTTCTAATAAGAAAGCTTTCTGTTATCTTCTCGCTCCTCCTTTGGCTGCATTGAACCCAGAGGCACGTCGTCGTCTGGAGGCTTTGGAGACCTTCTCTGACCTCGGTAGTGGATTTAATCTTGCAATGCAGGACCTTGATATCCGTGGTGCTGGTAACCTCTTAGGTTCTGAGCAGAGTGGATTTATGGAGGACTTGGGATATGAAACCTATCAGAAAATCCTCAATCAGGCGGTGATGGAGCTGAAAAATGATGAGTTCCAAGATCTTTATGAAGAGGAGATGGAAGAAGGAAAGCAGATTACTGGCGATGATTTCATTGATGATTGTGCCGTAGAGAGTGATCTTGAAATGTACTTCCCTGACAACTACGTGCCGGGTAGTTCAGAGCGTATGCTACTCTATCGTGAACTGGATAATATAGAAAAAGATGAAGACCTCGATGCTTATCGTAAGCGTCTGCAAGACCGTTTCGGTCCTGTTCCACGTCAAGGTGAAGAACTGATGCAGGTTGTTGCACTCCGTCGTGTGGGCAAGCGATTAGGCTGTGAGAAGATTATCCTCAAGCAGGGACGTATGCAGATGCAGTTTGTCTCTAACCCTAACAGTGTCTACTATCAGAGTGAAGCCTTTGATAAGGTACTCAACTACATCGGTTCTCATCCTCGTCGTTGCAATCTGAAGGAACGAAATGGCAAGCGTTCTATGGTGGTTAGTGACGTTAAAACGGTGGGAGAAGGTGTGAAAGTTTTAAGAGCAATAGAACAAGGGAACAAAATGTCTTGATGAAATGGATACCCTAAGTTCACTTTGAATATTCATCCAATGGTGGAAGACCAACCTCCTTCCGCCATTGGTTGACCATCTTTTCATTAAGTAAAGGACATAGTCTATTGCCATTTCTCTGTGTTCCGTATTTCTGAGGTCGCCCCTCTCTTACATCAATCCTGTCATGTAGAGCAGCAACTAAAGCAGCTTGAATGTTCCCTTCTGTCGCAGCTCTCTCCAACATAGGTAGATATTCTTTTTGTACATCCAAGGGTGCATGCTGAATGATTATCCATGCTGCCTCACAAGCAGAAGTACCTACTTCTGTCTTTTTAGGGAAGCCGTGTTCTTTCAATATTTTCCTTATCTCGGCTTGGTTGATAGAGTCAATACTATCAACACGAAGCCTTAACGCTATATCACGTTGTGTCTCCTCATGGTGCAACTGTCGGCTCAATATCCATTGTGTCCTATAAGCTTGGTCACGTTCAAGCATCTCTTCTAAATGGTTCTTCAGTGATAAATCATAGTTATAGATATCTGCTCGCTTATCAAACTCATCTTCATAAGAAGGCACAGTAGCAGAGTCTGGCATCTGATAGTAATCCTTTTCCATTCTTATACGGTGCTTATCAAACTTATAAGCAGCCTCTTCTTTATCAACCATACGTAATTTATAAGCAACACTTGATAACTTGGAAGGAAAGATGTAACGATCATCTGCGAATGCTTCAGTATATACACGGATGGCATCATCATAACGCCCTTGCTCATAAAGAGAGTCGGCATGGAAGATAAGACGCCAATAATCATCCTGTGAGGAAGGTGTCTTGATATCTGAAGACATTAATTTAGGAGTGCTGTTAGAAAGGTTGAATCGTTTTAGAGTTGAGTTCTTCATATCTTCTAAAATAGAGCCAACTAGCTCTAAATGTTCCAGTCGGGTGACATCCCAATTATAATGTCCACAAGAGGCATAGGACTTATTCCTACTCTGAAGAATATAAATTATACCTTTCGTTTTTTTATCTATCAACACCCTATCTACACATATTATCCGATGTTTCCTCTTTTTTATGAAGAGGTTACGCCATACTATATTGGGCTGCTGCGCCTGCTTCGGTCCATCAAAGAATGTATGATAAACCCATAAACTACTATTATTCCTTATTTCATAATCAGGCTCAACTGTGATAATACTGTTGCCGACAAAACTCCAACAATCATTATTGATGGATTTAAGAGAATCTAATTGAAAGGGGATATCTCGCCTTATTTCATTCTGCATACGTTGTTCTTCTGTAAGTTTAGCAGAACCACATGCAAATAGTAAAGATGACAGGATAATAGTTAAGATAATTTTATTCATGGGGTAATGTGTTATTTTTTGCAAATATACAATTTATTTCTATTATCATATATGTGAGCAAGTATAAAATTAAACAAAAAACTTGCGAAACTGATAAATGATGCTTAAATTTGCGAACAGATGATGAAAGAAGTAAGACATAATGATGTGTTGAAGGCTATTAGCAGCATTGCGATGGAGTTAAAACCTGAAAACGGAAAGATAATTCTTTTCGGCTCTCAGGCACGTGGTGATGCAAGTGAACTGTCAGACTGGGATATTCTCATTCTTCTTGATAAGGATAGAATAGAAGAATCTGATCATGATAAGTTCACCTATCCTTTCTGGGAACTTGGATGGAAAATTAATGCAATGATACATCCTATCATCTATACCTTGCAGGAGTGGGCTAATCGAATTCACTCTCCTTTTCATAACAATGTTGAATCAGAGGGAATTTTGTTATGTTGACAAGTGAAGAACGAAAAGCACTTGTAGCATACCGCATTGAGAAAGCAAAAGCGGTGTTAGTAGAAGCACGTGACAACGCTCGGTTAGGTCATTGGAGCCTTGTTGGGAATCGTTTATATTATGCAGTCTATCATATGGCACAGGCTTTACTCCTTGATAAAGGATTATCTGCAAAGACACACGCAGGAACTATTCATATTATAGGACAGCAGTTTATCTCTGTTGGACTTATCGACAAATCTTATGGGAGATTGTTCTCCCGTTTATACGAGTTACGCCAATCTGGTGACTATGATGATATGTTTGATGCTACGGAGGAAGAAGTTATGCCTTATTTTATTCAGATTGAGAAATTTATCAATGAAATGGAAACATTGATCACTTTCAAATAATAAAGAAGATAATCACAATAAATAAAGAATTATGATTAAGAAATATGTAGAAGAGAATAAAGACAGAATGCTCGAGGAGTTGTTCAGTCTGATACGTATACCAAGCGTAAGTGCACAACCAGCTCATAAGGAGGACATGGTACGCTGTGCTGAACGTTGGAAAGAATTGCTGCTTGAGGCAGGTGTTGACAAAGCAGAGGTGATGCCATCAAAGGGTAATCCAATGGTTTATGCAGAGAGAATGGTTGACCCTAATGCAAAGACTGTATTGGTTTATGGTCACTATGACGTGATGCCAGCAGAGCCATTTGAACTTTGGAAGACCGAACCATTTGAGCCAGTTATTAAGGATGGTCATATCTGGGCTCGTGGTGCTGATGATGATAAGGGTCAGTCATTCATGCAGGCAAAGGCATTTGAGTATCTTAATAAGAATGACTTGTTGAAGCATAATATGAAGTTCATCTTTGAAGGTGAGGAAGAGATTGGTTCTGGTAGCCTCGGTCCATTTATTGAGGAACACAAGGAACTCTTGGCTTGCGATGTAATCCTCGTGTCTGATACAGGTCTTATCGGTCCTGATACTCCTTCTATCACAACAGGTTTGCGTGGTTTGTCTTATTGGCAGATAGAGGTTACTGGTCCTAACCGTGACCTTCACTCAGGAACCTTTGGCGGTGCTGTAGCTAACCCAATCAATGTTCTTTGTAAGTTGATAGCTGATGTGACTGGTCCTGATGGTAAGATTCGTATCCCTGGTTTCTATGATGATGTTGAGGAGGCTTCTGATGAGGAGCGTAAACTCGTTGCATCTATTCCTTTCGATGAGGAGGAATATAAGAAGTCTCTTGGTGTTAAGGCACTCTTCGGGGAAGAAGGTTACAGTACAATCGAGCGCACTGGTTATCGTCCAACATTTGATGTATGCGGTATCTGGGGTGGTTACACAGGTGATGGTGCTAAGACTGTTATTCCATCAAAGGCATACGCAAAACTTTCTTCACGTCTTGTTCCACATCAGGATCATACAAAGATCAGCCAGTTGGTAGTGGATTATTTCAACAGTGTTGCTCCTGATTATGTTACAGTTAAGGTAGAGAAGCATCACGGTGGTCATGGTTATGTTTGTCCAATTGACTTCCCTGCTTATAAGGCTGCTGAGCGTGGCTTTGAGGCTGTATTCGGTAAGCGCCCATTGCCAGTACGTATTGGTGGTAGTATTCCAATTATCTCTACTTTCGAGAAGTTGCTCGGTGTGAAGACTGTTCTCATGGGCTTCGGTTTGG
>ERZ1674208.98-NODE-99-length-15089-cov-10.909073_pt1 | contig 15089 bp, 12 predicted proteins | sample MGYA00581113_ERZ1674208 | MGnify/ENA primary metagenome ERZ1674208 (study PRJEB41354, sample SAMEA4873350) | human saliva metagenome | biome: human-associated habitat [ENVO:00009003]; feature: mouth environment [ENVO:08000002]; material: saliva material...
CAGCACCTACCTTCTTTGCCAAAGTGTCAACACGCTGCATGATAGTCTCATGAGGCTTTTCTGTATTGTTGGTCTGTGCTTGTGCGCTAAGAGAAGAGAGTCCTGCAAGGGCTACGAATGATAATACTAACTTACGATTCTTCATTGTCTTTAATCTTAAAAATAAATACTAATACCTATATACTATTAGAGTCGAAATACGACTCACGGCAGCAAAGGTAATAAAAAAACAAATCCCAAAAGTCATAAAAGACCTTTGGGATTTGCCTAATTTAATATAATTAACCTTTGATTAATCTGTAATAAGATTTTCACCTGTCATATCTGCTGGCTGTTCTAAGCCCATAATATGAAGGATTGAAGGAGCAACGTCAGCCAAACGACCATTCTTCACTGTTGCAGAATTGTTGTTTGTAACATAGATGAATGGTACTGGGTTGAGTGAGTGAGCAGTGTTTGGACTGCCATCCTCATTGATTGCGTTGTCTGCATTACCATGGTCAGCGATGATGATCGTCTCATAATCGTTAGCCTTCGCAGCCTCAACAACCTCCTTTACACACTGGTCAACTGCCCATACAGCCTTTGCAATGGCATTATAAACACCTGTATGACCTACCATATCACCATTAGCAAAGTTCACTACGATGAAGTCATACTCCTGTGTATTGATAGCACCAACAAGCTTATCCTTCACCTCGAAGGCACTCATCTCTGGCTGCAAGTCATATGTCGCAACCTTTGGAGAAGGAACCAAGATACGGTCTTCACCCTCATAAGGCTGCTCACGACCACCATTGAAGAAGAAGGTTACGTGTGCATACTTCTCTGTCTCGGCTGTATGAAGCTGCTTCTTACCGAGCTTGCTGAGGTATTCACCTAATGTATCCATTACATTCTCCTTAGGGAAGAGAACATTCACGTTCTTAAAGTTTGCATCGTATGGAGTCATACAGTAGAACTGCAGATCCTTAATTGTGTGCATACCTTCCTCTGGGAGGTCCTGCTGTGTGAGCACAGATGTCAATTCCTTAGCACGGTCGTTACGGAAGTTAATGAAGATAACTACGTCACCCTCCTCAATCTTACCATTCACAGAAGAGTTTGTGATAGGCTTGATAAACTCGTCTGTCACACCTTCTGCATAGCTTGCCTCAATCGCTTTAACCATGTCAGTAGCCTGTACGCCCTTACCCTCAACGAGCAAGTCGTATGCTTCTTTCACACGATTCCAACGCTTATCACGGTCCATAGCATAGAAACGACCAACCACCGAAGCGATATGTGCGTCATTTGCATCGCAAACCTTCTGGATATCAGCAACGAAACCAGCACCACTCTTTGGGTCTGTATCACGTCCGTCCATAAAACAATGAACGTAAACGTCCTTGAGGTTATACTCCTTACCAATCTCGATGAGTTTGAAGAGGTGATCAAGTGAAGAGTGTACACCACCCGTAGAGGTCAGACCCATCAAGTGGAGTTTCTTACCATTCTTCTGTGCATAGCTATATGCATCAATGATATCTTGGTTCTTCAAGATGTCACCGCTCTGACAAGCTTTGTTAATCTTAACGAGGTCCTGATAAACAATACGACCTGCACCTATATTCAAGTGACCAACCTCAGAGTTACCCATCTGACCATCTGGCAGACCTACATCCTCACCTGATGCCTGCAACTCAGAGTGTGCACTAACTGCGTTCAAATAATCTAAGTATGGAGTTGGTGTGTTATAGATTACATCACCCTTACCATGCTTACCGTTACCCCATCCATCAAGGATCATCAATAAAGCTTTCTTTGCCATAATTATTCCTTTATTTTTGTTATTATCTTCGTTTATTACCTATTATTTTTTTGTTACTGCAAAGGTACGATAAAAGAATAAGATGGGTGCAAAAAGCCATTGGAATTTTAAGGTAGAAACTTATAGAAATAGAAGTATAGATTAATTCTACCTTTTGTTATACTGATTGAAAACACGAATCAGCTGCACTGTAGACCGTAGTTACACTTTTCTAATGATGTGCTAATACTCCGCACGGTTGGTGTTCATGGCTAACACCAACCATGTTAAGAGTAAACACTAATCTTAATAATGACTAAATACTTTAAGTTAAGTGGCTATATTATGAGTAACTTTGCCTTATTGCAATCTGAAAATGACTGGCACAAGCTGCCAAACTCCCTGCTTCGGTCTTCTTTCCCACTCCCACGCTGGCATAAGTTTTAGTACGCGAAGTGCCTCTCGGTCGAGGCATGGGTATACAGAACGCATAATTCTAAACAGACAACAATGACCAGAAGGGGTTACAAAGAACTTTATTATGACTTTTCCCGAGATTGAGTTTTCTGCCAATTCAGGAGGATACTGAAGATGTGCCGCTATAAATTTGAAGAGATCACCCGGGAATGAAGGTTTCAATCCCTCAACAGTTTCGAACATCTTTGCACCTAAGGTATCCACATTCAAGGTGTCATTACAAGGATCAAAGGCTGGTTCCGCACAATAAGGCTGCTCTATTTGTTCCTTTTTCTTCGGTTTCATCGACCTTTTCTGCTTCTGCGCATTGACATTACCAACAGCAAACAAACTTACTAATAGGACTAACAACAATTTCTTTATCATGACAATATACTTTTAAAGTTGACTTTTTTGCTTCTTAAATCTAACAGGCAAAATAAACCAAGTCCCACCCTTAGCCGTTGAATCCACATTCCACTTCGGCATTAACTTCAATACCCTTAACGCCTCTGTATCAAAAGCAGGACTCAACGAACGAAGTATCTTGAACTGAGAACAAGTGCCGTCACATTCTATATAAAACTTAACAATCACCTTTCCTTCAACCTTTTTGTTCTTACGACCGGCTGGCCATACAAGGTGAGTACGAAGGAATTGCTGGATATTACCTGGGAAAGATGGCATTGGAGGAAACCAACAATCAAATATTTTATGCCTTTCGTTTTTTACTTCTAAGGTATCGATTGTATCTTTCCGAACCTCATTTTCATAAGATTTCATCGACATTTTCTTCTGCTGAGCATTAACAGTTGCTGCAATACAGATACTAAGTGACATTAAAAATAATACTCGTTTCACCATATAAACCTTTTGTTTTATTCTCCTTTACAGCTACTAAACGCAGCCTTTCGAGAGATTATTATAAACAAACTCTTTGCTTTGAAGAGTCTTTCGAACATTCTTAATTTAAAACCTGCGCCAACGCTTAAACGCAATCACGTCGCCGCAGGTTTATGAAATGCAGATGACATATATTGGAACTTATTGTCGATGCAAAGGTAAAGAAGAATATAATGCAATGCAATAGCCCCATTAGAGTTGACACATGTAAAACAAGTTAACATTTGACTATCAACAATTTACGACTAACAACTTCACTTCTTTGACACAATAAAGCTTATAAAAGTTCCCTCGTTTTCGCACTTTACCAAGCTTTAAGGTAGCTTTTCGTCCCCTTTCCTCCCACCCTAATTTGGCAATACGCAGTAGAATGTGTATCTTTGCAAATATGAAGAAAAAACCGATTTTATTACTGCTTACTCTTTTGACTTTGCTTTCATGCAGCCAAAGAAAACTACCTAACTATCCTGCAACAGACGAAGGAATCACTCGGATGAGGCTCGATAGTGCTGCTTTCTTCATGGCTAAACATGACACAAGGAATGCGATGTATCAGCTAAAATCGGCAGAAAAGCACCTTTTCAACGTAACAGAAGACTCTTTGAAGTTTGCTACATACTATCGTATTGCTCTATTGAATGCCCAAAATGGTGCTTATAAATTGGCACTTGACTACTTCGACCATACTGCTCGCTATGCAAATGATAGTAAGAAGAGTCACAGACTGACGGATATTTACCTCGGTAAAGCCTCTGTTTTCAACCAAATCGGACAACGTGACTCTGCCCTGTTGTACGTAAAGAAGGCTGAATCCTTCAAGCCTCGTATTCGTAAAGACCAAGAGAAGAGTATTAATCAACTAAGAACACGCATTGAAAAACGTCAGATTTTATCGGTTTCACCGGAGAAAGATATTGAGATTGTACAGATACAAGACCGTTATGAAGTGGCTATCGCACAACGTAAAGCCTTGCAACTTCAACTATATATAGCTTATCTTGTTATCATCTTGATACTCCTTACATCTGGTATCATTGTATGGTTCCGCCGTCGTATGCGCCAACAGCTACATACCTATCGCAGACAACAAGAGATGACAGAGCAGAATATTCAGCAGTTACTCCGACGAAAAGATGCAACGATAGATGAGATGAAGGCTGAAGTTGACAGTAAAATCAATCAGTTAGAACAGTTGAAACAGAAAACTCCTACACATAACGGAGACACAAAAACAGCCGATTCCATCGAACAAACTAAGTTGGGAATAGACGCACTCTATACCATTCTAAAAGGTGGAAATATCTCACAGATGGGTAAACATGAACAGCAGGCTCTCAACGCTATAATGCCTAACTTCGATTACGACCTTGCTTATATCCTCAATAATCCTCGCTATGCGTTCACTCCTAAGGAGACATTCTACTATATAATGGAACACAACGGGATGACCGACGAGCAGAAAGCCGATGCCTTCTGTTGTACGTCACAAGCCATCAGATCAATTAAAAGTAGAATGAAAAAGAAGATGGAAAAGTCACAAGAAGAACTTTCTAAAGCAGATATAGAACTTGCAGCAGAGGATAAATCAGCCTTATACTTAACACAACTTCATCATTAACTTGTAATGGACAAAGGTACACAGGTGACTATTTGATGAAGGTAGGTTTGATGGTCCTCTCAGCCAACGAGGGTTCAAGTAGAGTCCTCGAGCTGACTGCAGAGTAAGCCTTTCTTATTCTTTAGATAGGTATTATTCCCATGCAGAGTAGAAATCTATAATCGCAATAATGTAAGTGTGTGTGTGGCATATCACGAATCATAATTAAAAAGAAGAATATTTAATGATGAGTAAGTTATCGGTAATTCTATGGTTATTATTGTTTGCGACAACATGTGTTGGGCAAGATAATTTAAGTAATAATAGTGACAAGGATACTTTAAGATATAAGCGATTTGATATTGAGGAGTATAAGAGGTTAGTAAGAAAAAATCCTACTGCTTATCGTATACGCAAAGAAGGAAAGTTGGGTGAGCTTATAGAATTAGAAGATGAATACGTAAATAACTCCTTTGCTGGCTTTCGAGAGTCTCATACATATAGAGACTCTCCATACGAATATATCTATCTGTATAACACAGAGGGAAATATAACGGCATATTGTGCATATCTTTACCAAATGCCAGTAGGTAAAGGATATCAATTCGATGGTCATGGACATGAAGTAAAATGTGTAGATTATGATTTGCCTTATAAGTTTAGCATAGATTCATTAAAAATTAAAATGTTGCACCAATATGGTATTAATCTCATGGATAAGAAGGAAGTGTATAGTGTAAGACGTTATGAAGAACGAGAGTACATTAAGCGACCGATTTATATAGTCTGTGCTCATTGGAAAGATAATCGGAATGACATTTATCTCATTGATGGGATTAATGGAGAAACATTATATACCCAGAAGGCTGTTGAAATAATTCGGGATGATTCTCCTACTGATTGGAAGAGTATAGAGGAATTATATCATGACTCTAAGAGTTCCTCGTCAATACCAATGCAGCAATAATGTTATTGGCTTGTATTTCCTAATAAAAGAATAAGTTATGGGTATATTTGATTATTTCTTTAGCCATGCTAAACAGAAGCAAGATAAACCTATTAGGGATAAAATAAAGAATAGGAAATTCTTTAGCAAGATGTTGATAGAAATCGCGAAGAATAAAGGTGAAACCGAGAGATTAATATTGGAAGCGAATACCAACAAAAGGTTAGATACCGTATACTTACATTGGTCATTAGGGGAACGGTACATCTCTGAAATAGAAATAAGGTATTCTATGGATGCGAATATGACGGAATTAAAACGAATATATTCAAATTCTTTGGAGTATTTTATAACGGGTCTTGCTATTGAAGACCCAATATATTTTGAAATCCTGAAACGAGTTTCGTTAGGTATTCTACTAAATGTTTCCTGTGCAGAGTTTCTGCAGCTTATTGATTATGTGGAACGGGTAGATAATCAGGCAAAGCCAGCTGATTGGACTCCAGACCTTTTACTCTGGTTTATGCTGAACTCTCGAATGGGCGAAGATAAGAAACAAACGCATGCAAACAAGCTTGCCTTCCCTAAATTGTATAAAGGGCTTTTCAAATTAACACAGTTGTCTGATGCGCAAGCAGCGAAGAAAGCTTTGATAGATTACATCGGGAAATGGTATAACTTGAATAAGGATGCCCCTTGGTATAATAATCATTTGAAAACAAGCAGTTATCGTGGTTACTGGGCTTGGGAGGTCGCAGCCGTAGCAAAAATACTGCAGATAGATGATTCCGACCTAAAGGATAATCCATATTATCCTTATGACATGCTACATTGGGAAGAAGACGATACAACTAACGATGAGTAATAATGATCAGATACTGCTTTCACCTTGTAATATACGAAGCAGTAGACTTTTCTAAATTAGGAAGTGATAGCATCTATTATGATCAGAATATAGTACATAATATTACAAAAATAGTTTTATTTTCTTTTGCTGTTATATTTAACATTTCGTGTAAGTCCACTGTAAATTAACAACTTAGACGGCTCTAATGAATAACAGATATGGCAGGAAACTTTATTTGGAGTTATTACTTTCCCATAAACAGAGAATGTCTATCATTCTAAAGTGGTACTTCACTTTCAATAAGAATGATAGACATTATTGTAGACGATAGGTGGGGAAGAAATTACTTCCTTTCTGTCAATGGTCGTTGACTGGAGGGAGTTGGTACATTCATATCTTCGAGTCTCTCGGCAGCATATTCTCCCATCATCTTATACCCTTTAGGGTTAGGGTGCAACCAGTCACCAATCTGGCAGTCTTTGCGTAGTCTGTCGGGTGATGACGGATCACGCATGAGTTCATCAAAGTCGATGAAACCGTCGATTTCATGGTTTGTTCTTATCCATTCGTTCACCGTCTTACGTGCTTCATCACGTGCCTCTGTAAAGTAACCTTTGCAGCCATTAAAAGGAGTTATCGTACCCATATAGACCTTCAAGCCACGTTGGCGAGCCTTCTTAATCATCACTTGATAGGCTTCTATCAACTGGCGAGCAGTTTCTTCTGGATTGGTTGACGTACCGATATCATTAATAGCCTCGAAGATGATTACGGCACGAAGTCCTCTTTGTCCCAAGATATCACGATCGAAACGCTCCTTTCCTGGCTGTCCTAAACCCACAGAGAGGATACGATTATCCCCAATACCAAGATTCAATACACCCGTTTTCGGACTCTTCGACTCATGTTCTCCATTCAGTACGGCAGACATAAAATCAGGCCAACGGTCTTGTGCATTTGTAACACAACCCTTTCCATCGGTAATACTATTACCAAGGATAGCCACACTGGAAGCAGAGGCATCAAGAACATCAATAGCAGAAATATTAAACCAATGGTCCTCTTTGAAAGCTGTTGAGAAATCAGTATTAGCATTTGTCACACCACGTAATATATAAGATGTAGTACGCGAACCCATGTGAACAGTAGGTTCTTTTGGTGCTTTAAGATAGTTAATCGTAATTGACAAACGCTCCAATGGCTGTAAATCGAATTTCAACGCATCTGAAAAGGCAGCCTTACCAGCAGGTATCGTTACCCGACGTTTATTATTAAAACGGAGATACTTAGCTGAATTCTTCTGTATCTCTGACCCTTCTCCAGCCTTTGCAATATAAACACTGGTAATCTCAACAGGCTCAGAAGACAGTTCATTACTCAACTGCAAACGAATAACAGGGCCACCGATACTCACCTTCACTACCTGTCGTACGGAGCGATTCGTCATTTGGTTATTATAGGGCATAAAACCCTTATCAACTGTCTGTGGCGCACAAGCCCATGTACCTACCCAACGTTCTTGCTGTGCATAAGCGTTGAATGTGATAAAAAACAATAAAACGAATAAAATCTTACGTGTAAACATTTTCCTGAAATTTTAAACCTCCCAAGCCTCTCGCACTTTCTCTAACTAAAAGAGAACATATTTCTATTAATGGAAGGTTGATGATAAATAATAATAGTTTGCAATGAATAATAGAACAAAGAATGAACTTCCTACTTCTGCAATAGTTGGTTTGACGAATCAATAAGACTTTCTATTTCCGCTCTCAGATATGCCTTAAAACCATCACCCTCTATGATTTCTATATCTTTAAAGAGTCCGAGAACGAAACGACCTAAACCACGATAATCGCATACTTCTATATCTAAAAGCCACGAGCCATCCGCATTCGGAGTAATATAATGCGCTCCTTGTGGGTATTCTTCCTTAAAGAGATTGTGGGATAACTGTCCTAAACGTAACTTCACACGATATCGTTCCTCACTACTAAACATAAAGATATCCGTAAACACCTGCCTATGCTTGTCTTCATGTAACCACGATGTATCCAGTATCTCCACACTCGTCATGCGAGAAATCTTAAATGTCTTATTTTGTTTTGACACCAATTCATGACAGCGTACATCCTCATTATTATGCAACAAAAGGAAAGGCTCTACAAGACGATCCTTAACAGAGTGACTATGTGGACTTGAATAACCAATTAAACGAACCGTCTTCTTCTCTGCCATCGCCTTGCGTAGCAGTTTCAGGTTACTTTCCATTTGGCGCCGAATGGGTGACTCTGCAGACACAGAGAAATTATAAGAACTTTCCAACTTCTGCCTTAGCTGGTTCACCATCTCACTATCATTACTAGCCATTGTCAGTACACTATGTATCGTTTTCACATCCTTATCTGTAAACTGAATCGTCTGTAACAGCTGTGTGAAGAAAGGAGAGCGACGATCAATATGATAATAGCCCTGATTCTTAAATACGATAAAACCTGCATGCTTGATGAAGTCGAGTAGGTAATAGAAATTCCTACGCGACAAGTTCATCCGCTCACACAGCTCTTCAACCGTATAATTGCGTCCATCAGACAATAGAATCAAGAGTTCTAACTGCTTCTTTAATTTATCGAATCTCATTCTTACAATGAATAGACATATGGTATATAACGCAGAAACAACACTTTTATTAATCTCTACAGAACTTTTTTATGCCGAATCATATCTAACCACTGACACTATCCTCTATAACAAAAGACTCTTCTCATAGCAAGATATAATGATTCCCTACCAAGAGTGATATATTTATGCAACGTACAAGAATAGTTTTATTTTGATTTGCTGTCACTTTTAACATTTCACATAACTCCATTGCAAACAAACGAGTTAGACAAGTTCTTTGGATGACAGGAATGACAGGAAATTTAGTTTTAGAGAGTCAAACTGTCTTCTCGGTAATAAAACAAAATATGTTTAGGCGCTAATAAACGATTTGATTTAAAAACAAAGAAAGGCAGAAAGAAAACCTGTTCTCCCTGCCTTTACATTTATAATAACATAAGACCTATTCGTTCCTCACAAGATCATTATAATCGATTTCGTTCTGTGGAATTACCCAAGTCCACTTGTTTCCGTAATCTACAGCAATTGTTTTTGCAACAGCAGCGTGCGCATTACCACCTTCAGCAAATGAGTGGCGAACAACAGGAATATTCCAACGCTTGTAATCACTCCATGCAAAGCCTTCACCCCAAAGTTCAACCTCACGGTAATCCTTGATTTCATTAAAGAGATCAGTACCAGTCTTTGTACAGGTGTAGCTTGCGTTACGACCAGTCGTAGCATTCAGTTTCACCAATGCAGCCTGAGCATCAGCAGTGTTACCCAAGAAGTAATTAGCCTCAGCTTCGATAAGAACCATCTCACTTGAACGGATGTAAGGAAGATAACTAACACCTGGCTGTGCTGTCACCCAAAACTTCATTTGACCATCCAAATAGATATAACCAGAAGCATAAGCTGCAGAGAGGCCAGATATCTGGTGCTTCTTGACGATAGAGTCTGCCTGTGCCTTAACACTCTTGTTACCCTGACCTAAGATACCATAGGTCTGATTTACCTGTGAATTGTCAGTAATATTAATACTGCGGAATTTATCTTCCGTGATAAAAAGCTGCTTACGAGCATCATTATTAGGAATACGAGTAATCAACTCATGACCGATCGTACCAGCACCCGTACTCTGATTACTTGCATAGTAACCATTACAAGCACCCTGTACACCATAAGCCCAATACCAGTTCTGCTCACTTGCATCGCCATAACTACCAAGAATCCACTCATCATTTGGCTTATAGAAACCAGCAGCGTATGTATCACCTGTCATCAAAGGACGACCATTCTCAGCTAATTTAGCCTGTGCCAAAGCAGTAGCATAGTCCTGACGAGTCAAAGCAGCACGTGCGTAAACAGCGTGAGCTGTATTCAAATCAGGAATCCAGCACTCTGCTGTTGAACGTGTCACACCACTTTCAGTGAAGAGTGTGATAGCATCCTGACAATCCTTATAAATCTGAGCATAAGTCTCAGCAAGCGTAGAAGCCTTCAAATTACCCGTAGAAGTGTCAAGGCGCAAAGGCAATCCCGTAGAGGTACCATTGTTACTATCCTGCCAACGATAACAATAGTAATGTACTAACTTCTCATAAGCATATGCACGGAAAGTCAATGCCGAAGCCTTGATAAACTTCCTATCTGCATCACTACCAGCGGCATTATCAATGTTTGCAAGGAGTGCATTTGCATTGTTAATAATCTGATAATAGTATGCCCACGCATAAGAATCATACTTTACTGTAGACCTATAGTGATAATCTTGGTTATGGATAGTTGCCCAACCAGAAGCATAACGGTTGTAGTTATAGTTCTGACTTGGAAGATTCTCATAGAGACGCATTATCGCATTTTCGCCTGCAAATCCCTGACCATAGTAAGCTTGTTGTACGGTCATCGACTTTGCAATACCATTCAAGGTGTTACGCGCATTGCTTGTATTAGCATATGCTGCAGAAGGCTCAGCCGACTCTGCTGGTGATACATTGAGATAATCACTGGAGCAAGATGCTGTCATTGCAGCTACAGCAATTAAAGCCCCTGCGGTGAATTTATTTATTGAATATTTCATATTATTCCCTTTTTAAATTCTACAATATTAGAGATCCACTGTCAAACCGAAGTTAAACACACGTGCAGATACATAAGTATTGTCACTGTCACCATTAAATTTATACTGTGGGTTTATACCCTTACGACCAGTAAGTGTGAAGAGGTTCTCAACACCAGCCTTTACAGCAATACCACCAAGACCCCACTTTGTAACCAATGCCTTTGGTAAACGATAAGTGAGCATGATATTCTTCATGATGAAATAAGAAGAACTTGTCAACCAACGGTCACTAACCGCATTGTTATCAACACTTCCGTTGAAGTCAAGGATTGGTGTACCATTAGGGTCGATACGATTAGGAGATGTAGCTGTCATACCTGCAGGAACACCATTCCAAGAGTTAAGTGCATCCTTATGAAGTGCAGCTGCAGAAGAAGCTGAACCTGTAGACATCAAAGCTCTGTAAGAACCGTCCATTGTCTTACCACCAAGGCTATAAGTCATCAACATAGACAAGCTCAAGTTCTTCCAACGAAGGTTAGAACCAAATGAGCCATAAACAGAAGGGAGAGCTGTACCCGCCCACTTACGGATTGCCTGAGAAGTAGACGTTGTGTACTTTGTTCCATTAATCTCTACAAGTTTACCAGCAGCAGAAGCAGTAGCTTCCTGCTTTGGATCAAGATTATAGAGAGATTTACCAGTCATCTGATCAACACCTACGAAGTGATAGGTGTACCACTCATAAGCAGAGTGCCCCTCAGAATAGTTCTGCTGACCATGCAAGATATCTTTACCCTTAGGCAACTTGAGTACCTTGTTCTTCAATGTGGTAGCGTCAAAAGAGAGGTTCCATGTCCAATCCTTAGAACGTACAACATCACCACCTAACATGATTTCGAAGCCACGGTTAGAGATAGTACCGATATTCTGATACTGTGTAAGATTCTGAATAGCATCATCATCGAAGAAAGAACCTGCTGACAATGGGAAACGAACCTCGAAGAGCAAGTCCTTAGAACGCTTGTCAAAATAACCCAAGCTGAAGTTCAAACGATCAAAGAGCGTACCCTCAATACCAAAGTCAAGTGTCTGAGTTGTCTCCCACTTCAAGTCGAGAGCTGATAGCTTCTGACGTACCAAAGCAGGGTTACCACCATTCTTAGTAATGTAATAAAGTGCCTGATAACCATAATAGTTAACAGCTGCATCGTTACCTACTTCACCGTATGAAGCACGAGCGCGTAAAGCATCAACCCACTTCACATCCTTCATGAAGTTTTCTTTCTTAATGTTCCAGTTTACACCAGCAGAGAAGAAGTTACCCCAACGCTTATCTTTATGGAACTTAGAAGAACCATCACGACGAAGAGAGAAGTCAAAGAAGTACTTCTCATCATAGTTGTAACGCAGACGACCAAGATAAGATTCAGTTCTATAATCCTCAAAATAGCCTTCTGTATCAGTGTTTAATACGAAGTTACTCAACGCACGCAAACCTGCAATAGCAGCATTCGTGTTCATGACACGTGCATATTTACGATTCCAGCTATAATTCTCATGACCGAGAAGAACATCAACATGGTGGAGATCAAAGTTATGATCCCAGTTCAAAAGTTCCTGTCCTGTATAAGAGATATACTGATAAGCATATTCTGACAAACGACCATTGTTAGAAGCACCATCACCAATAACAGGGTTATTATATTTCTGACGGTTTTCATTAGAATGGTTCAAGTCTACTTTTCCAGTCAAAGAGAAACCGTATGGCAAACTAATTTTTGTGTACAACAAACCATCCAATACGTTTCTACGTACTCGGTCCATATCCATCGTCATCTCGTAAGGGAGGTTACGATTTTCAAGATACTCAGATGTAGTATCATATTGCTTGTTACCATCTGCGTCCAAAGCGTATGTGCCATCAGCATTATGCAAATAGACAGGATAAACAGGAGCCATGTAACGAGTTACATAGAATGGATTAGCATAGAAAGTTTCTTTAGCACTTGAATTATAGCTTCTTACAGAAGAAGTACCAGAGAGGTTCAAACCTAATTCGAGCCACTTGTTAGCTGTATATTGTGTATTAATACGACCAGTAAAACGCTCATAACCTGAGTTCAAAGTATAACCCTGCTCATTCAGATAACCAGCAGAAGAGTAGATATTGTACTTATCACCTGCTACACCAGCAGAAAGGCTATACTCTTGACGATGACCAGTACGCTCAACCGCTTTCTGCCAATCAAGGTCATCATAACCAGGACGAATAGAAGCAATCAGCTTACCATTTGAATCAAAGAGAGCATTGTCAGCAGCATCATAGATATTACGCTTCACAAAATCACCCATCAAGTGCTCAGTAGCAAAAGTACCAGCTGCAGCCTCAGTTGAAGCGATACCACCAGAGAGGGCATAATTCTTCATTGCTACCCAAGAAGCTTCCATCCACTCGTTTGGACCTAAACGGTCATACTCTGGGATACCACGTCTGTAGAAACCTTGGTCCATCTTCAAAGAGATATTTGGCTTAGAAGAGAACTTAGCCTTCTTTGTTGTAATCAAGACAACGCCATTAGCCGCACGGTTACCATAGAGAGCTGCAGAAGAAGCATCCTTCAAAACAGACATAGACTCGATGTCACCAGGATTTAACTCGGCAATATTACCTTCAAATGGAGTACCATCAACAATATAAAGAGGCTGGTCAGCATCCTTAACCAATGTACCCACACCACGGATATGAATCTTAGGTGTAGCACCAGGTTCGCCATAAGAGTTATTTACCTGTACACCAGGAGCAGAACCTTCCAGTGCACCCGTTACCGTAGTACTAATACGATCAGAGATTTTTTTAGAGTCGACAACGGCAACAGAACCTGTAATTGATTGACGTTTAGCTGTACCATATGCCACAACAACGACTTCATCAAGATTCTTGTCATTCGGATTTAAGGTAACTTTCATGTTGTTTGAAGCTGTAACAGTCTTTGATGCCATACCAACATAAGACACCACCAACTTAGCTCCTGCAGGTGCTGAGAGACGGAATTTACCATCAATATCAGTTACAGTACCGTTCTGAGTTCCAGACACAAGGATAGATGCACCCACAACAGGCTGCCCATCACTTGAGGAAACTACAGTTCCGCTAATCTCTGTCTGCGCCAGCGCTGTTCCTAAACTTAGGAATAGACCGACTAAAAACATCATTAGTCTTTTTTCCATAAATTCTCTCTTTAATTAATATAATAAATAAACTATTTCAGACTCAAACTATTAATACGTAAGGTATTACAAATTGCATACAATCATGGTACAGATATTTTTTAACACAGCACAAAGATAGTACACCGCTTTTAAAGTTCCAAGTGGAAGTGAAATTTTAATTAATATTTTCACATTTATTAATATTTCATTTTTACGAAACGACATATTATTGCATGAAAATAAATTAATTATTATTTATAACGGTACATAAAACAGCATATTGTAAGTACTACACTTCCATTCCTTATTAAAGATTAAAATATAATTAAGTATAGAGAGATAAAGTAACTTTAAAGCCAAATCTGCCATTAAATCGTAATGTCGATTATTAATATTACTCAAAACAAGCAATATCACCCGATTTTTAGAAGAAGTAAATAACTTAACAAACATACTTACTAATAATTAAATAAGCCTTTTCTAACAATGAGTTACGCACAAACAACTGACATATTACAAGGTGTTTAGCACTCCGCACCATTGGTGCTAAGGCTTAACACGGTTGGTGCTGAGCCTTCGCACCACATGTGCGCAATGACATATGTTTAGTCCCTAATGACCGATTGGGGTTCAAAAACAGAAAAAAAAGAATCCTTATAGCATATTATAAGGTAT
>ERZ1674208.102-NODE-103-length-14816-cov-7.033196_pt1 | contig 14816 bp, 10 predicted proteins | sample MGYA00581113_ERZ1674208 | MGnify/ENA primary metagenome ERZ1674208 (study PRJEB41354, sample SAMEA4873350) | human saliva metagenome | biome: human-associated habitat [ENVO:00009003]; feature: mouth environment [ENVO:08000002]; material: saliva material...
CACCAAACGGCCTGGACAAAAGCCGCATAAACAAACCGTCAACAACTTGCGCACAACCCCACCCTGGAGGGTGCGCGCTTCGGCGAGGAGGGAAAAGTACGCGTTAATGCGCTGCACGGCGGGAGTGTGCTCGAACGCATCGTCGAGCTTTTGCGCGGCGGGACGCAGGGTGTTCTCCACGTAGTTATGCATGGCGCGTACGTTCCACGAGTAGGATTCGACGTCGTTGGCCGCACAGGTCATGCCTTCGTTGAAATGGATCATGCGGCTGCGCGCTCGCTGCTGTGATTCCAGGTAGTCGAGGTGCGCGTCGCCTCTCCACGTCACGATGGACGACGGGATACGTGACACTGCCTGCTCGATGGTGTCTGCTTCCGTGGCGCTTGCGTGCAGGGCATGAGCGACCGATGCGATGGAATCTGCGTTACCGGGGGCCCCAGGGATCATGGATGAAAACCAAGTCATGGCGCGTCCTTTCTCGCCAACCGTGGTGTCCTCGCGACCGACAATAGCCGCAGCAGTGATGCGCGTCAAACACTTTGTGGTGCGAGATGCGTGCGGGAGGCGCGTCCGTGCCGCATGCGGGACGCGTGCAGGAGGGGGCCGGGGCTGTACTCGATGGACATGGCGGAAAGCACACCTTTATGATTGCTTGCGGCTATTCTCCGTCGCCCACAAGTCTACGGCGTGCGCGCCATCCAGTCAACAATTTGTTAGGACAAAGCAGCAATTCCTTGTTATTGCGCGAAAAGATTAGCTTCGAAGGAGTAGCGCGATGCTCGGTAGATGTGGTCGCCGTACTCCACGATGCGTCCGGAGGGATCGTATGTCGTGCGCTGCGTCGTCAGCAGGGCAGCACCGCGGTGCTCGGACAGAAGCTTGGCCTCCTTGGTGGTTGCGGTACGCGCCCCGATGACCTGTCGGGCTGAGGTGAGGGTGACGCCTCGCTCGCGCATGAGATCGTAGAGAGAGCCAGACTCGAGTTCCTGCATCGTGGGGGCAATGTCCGCTGGGATGAGGTTTGTGAGCACAGCGATCGGTTCGTTGTTCGTAAAGCGCGTGCGTTCGATGTGAACGATCAGCGTTCCTGCCTCGATCTTCAGTACCTCGGCCTCGGCCTCCGTGGCGGGGTGCGCCTCGTAGCGCTGGATCGTCGTCTGTACCTTGTGGCCGGCCTCAACCAGGTCCTTCATGAGGGAGGTGAGTTCCATGGGGCGGTGAACCTGCCTCGGGGAGACGATCGTGCCGACGCCGCGGCGTCGTGTCAGGAGACCGCGGTCGACGAGACGCTGCAGGGCCTGGCGCGCGGTTGGGCGTGAGACGTGCAAGCGAGCAGCCATTGATAGCTCGTCTTCGAGTCGAGTGTCTGCGGGCAACGCTCCGGTGTTGATGAGTTCAGCAATGGGTTCGGAGATCTGAAAGTACAACGGAACGGGAGACGAGCGATCCAGCGTAATGTCCGGGATATAAGGCGTGCTAGTGGCAGCCTTGGATGCGTTGGGCATAGGTGACCTTCAGTATGGCAGGACTTCGGCCTCGTGAAATAAATACAGTTACATGGTATCAGGATCCATGGGGAGCTGGAGTATCGGCGCGTCGAGCTGTATTGTATGGACAAAGCGAGGTGATTGTGTGTCGATCAGGCATATGTGGTAGGTCAGGCTTGAGAGCCGCCCCAATGGGGAGAAAAGGCCAACATGTTGCTGGAACGTCGCACTGTAGATCTCCCGACAATGGGCCGCTCGGGCATCGACGTCAAGCTCAAGGGCCTGATCCCAGCGTCATTCCGAGATCAGGCCCTATAGCAAGCCGCATAATGGCTACGAATGAACGCGTCCAAGAATTTAGGACGCAGGTCAGCGCCCCAGGTCTGACGGTCCCGCTTAGCGGGCCACGGCCTCGTCGATGACGGAGGCAACCTCGCGGGCAACCGACGCCCACGTGAAGTGCTCGCGCACCCGCGCGCCGACGGCTGCCGCGCACGAGGCGCGACGCACCGGGTCGGTGACGGCCTCGCGCAGGGCGGGCACGAGCGCGTTCGTGAGCTGCTCCGACGTGGCGCCGTCGACGATCCAGCCCAGGGCGGGGGAGGTGATAACTTCTTCGGTCCCGCCGCGCGGCGTCGCAATGATCGCGCAGTCGCCTAGGGCAGCCTCGAGGATGGAGGTGGGCAGACCCTCGGGGTACATCGACGGGTAGACGAACACGTCGGAACGACGGTAGAGGCTCATGACGCCGGGGAAGTCCAGCTTGCCGAGGAACGTCACGGCGGGGTCGGAGCCGTAGCGTGCGTGCAGCTCGTCTTCGATGGGACCCGAACCAGCCACGGCCAGGCGCAGCGGTACGTCGGGCAGCTCGGCGCGCAGGCGCGCGAAGGCGTCCAGCAGCGCGACGATGCCCTTCTCGGCGATGAGGCGGCCCGCGTAGGAGATGACGATCTCGGAGCCCTCGCCCCCGCGCGGCCACAGGCGTTCGTAGCGGTCGTCGGCCACGGCCGTATCCTCGGGCGTCACCGCGTTATACCACACGCCCGAGGCCTTGATTGTGAAGTGACGCAGCCACTTGTTGCAGTTGCGCGACACCCCATAGTAGGAGGTCACGTGCTTCTTGACGAAGTGGGTCAGGCCGTGCTCGTAGATGGCGCCGAAGAAGTCCAGCACGGGGTTGCCCACGCTCATGTGCGCGGTGCCGTGCTCGATGAGTGCGACCGGGCGGCCCAGGCGGTGCGCGAGGCGAGCGCCGAGCAGGCTCGTCAGGTGGAAACGCGTGTTGACGATGTAGAAATCCGCGTTCTCGGCCTCGACGGCGGCCATCGTTTCCTTGAAGCGGGCGTCGCGCTTGAAGAAGGGGTAGCGCTGCTTGAAGATACTCTTGGTCGGCAGGCGGTAGATGCGCAGGCCGTCCTTGTCCTCGAAGCGGGGCAGGGACTCGTCGTGCAGGGACGTGACGATGAACACGTCGTAGCCGAGAAGTCGCAGCTGCTCGCTCAGGCGATCCTGGTAGCGTTCGATCCCGCCCAGGTAGGGCAGGAAGAACTCCATGAAGATTCCGACCTTGATGGGGGACTGAGAGCGGTCAGCCATTGACGGACTCCGTTTCGATAGGTTCGTTGCGAACGGGGATGAGCATAAACGCGACGAAAAGGATCGCGAGCAGCGCCATGGTTGAAGCATAGGCCAGGGACGCGCCCATCATCGCGTAGGATCGCACGAGCGGGGCGGCCGCGACGTAGGCGGTGCCGCCCGCGATCAGGAAAGCGACGAGGACGGCGCGCAGGCGGCGCATGGTGGCCAGCGCGTAGTAGAGGATGACGCCAGCCGCGTTGAGGGCGCCACCGAGGACGAGCACCATCAGCTCAGGCACATAGTTGGACACGTCCGTGCCGAACACGAGGGTGAGGAGAGGCGCGCCGATCACGTAGGTGACGAGCGCGACGAGGACGAAGGCGAGCGCGGTCGTCAGGAGGCCGCGGCGAACGATCGCGAAAAACTCCCCGCGCTTGCCTTCGGTCCAACGCAGCGCCATGCGCGTGAGCAGGGGGCGGAACACAAATAGGGAGAGCATGTTGATCGCGACGGCCGGCATGTAGATGATCGCGAAGACGCCCAGCTGCTCGTCGCCGAGGTTCGCGTGGATCGCGAAACGCGGCGCGTTGGCCAGGTACTGGTTGAGGAAGGCAGCGATGAACAGAGGCAGACATTCCCACAGGATTCCGCCGATGCCTCGTGCATTGAAGGACGGGGCCAGGGAGAAGAGGCCGCGTGCGGGCAGCCCGTAGGCCACGACCAGCACGACGCATGTGACCGCGAAGGTGACCAGCGTGGACAGGAGCAGGTCCTGGGTGAACCAGTACAGCCCCGACCACAAGAAGGTGGTCGTGAAGATGCGCGTGAAGCAGGCCTTACCCGCGATGTCCAGGCGCCCGGAGCGTTGGAACTCCGAGTAATACACGTCCTCGAAGGCGTCGAAGATGCGCAGGAGCGCCATGGCGGCGATGACCGTGAACGCCGGGTAGGGGTCCTTCGTCGAGGAGCTCCAGGAGTGGGAGAGGATCAGGCCCACCATGACCAGGCAGGTCAGGAGGCGCGTCGACAGGTAGGTACCAAAATCGAAGCGTCGCCGCACGTCGGTCACGTGGAAGGTGCGCACCTCGTACAGGCCCACCGTCTGGTACTGCTGGCCGATCGCCAGGGCCAGGGTGAACAGGCCGTACTGGGCACGCGCGAAGGTGTCGGTTGCGCCCGAGCGCATGATCGCCACGCCCATGATGACCACCGCGAGGCTGGACATGAGGGAGGCGGCCGTGTTCCACAGGTAGTCGCGGCCCAGCTGCCCGCGCGATTCGAGGGCTTCCTCGGTGGTTTCCACCTGCTCGCCGGCGCCCTGGGCCTCAGGCATGGACGAGGCCGTGGTGTCCTGTTCGCTCACGCGTCGGCTCCGTCCTGGGTCGCAGGGCCCGGGTCGAACGGTCCAAAGACGATGTGGAAGGGCTCGTGAGTGACACGGTCCTCGGGATCTGGCACGCGCATGTAGTCGCCGTAGCCGCGCGTGAGCACGACGTCGTAGGCCGCGGGGATGCGCACGGTGATGTCGTCGAAGGGGACGGACTTGGCGGGGAAGAGCTCGGCCTCCGAGGCGCTCCAACGCCTGGGATCGCGCGTCGAAAAGTCCCCGTACAGGGTCGTGCCGTCAGCGGCCAGCTGCGGGTTCTCACGCCCCTTGAGGGCGGCGCGCATCCAGCGGCGGTACAGGGAGGCCTCGTTCACACGCAGCGCCCGCATCCCCCAGTGCGCGCAGGCCATGGCCGCCGAGGCGAGCTGGCGCGCCGGGATCGGCAGGCCGGTCGGTGGGTTGGGGATCGAGCGCAGGAACATGAGGCGCGCCCACAGCCACGTGCCGCGCGACTGGGAGCGGAAGCGTGCCGGATCGGCCGCGATCTCGTCCAGGACGAACAGGTCCACGCCGATCGGCATGCGGAAGGCTCGGTCCTTGGCGACCTTCGAGACGAACTCGGAGCCCTTCAGGCCCAGGACGCCAAAGCTGATCGGGTAGTTGGAGTGCGAGGCGGGCGAGGCGATAAAGAACTCGTCCCCCAGGAGCGCGGGGGCCTCGGCGATGAAACGCTCGTAGTCCGCCCGGGGCATGCACACGTCTCCGTCGTCGTCCCAGGGGATGAAGCCCCGGTGGCGCACCGCGCCGATCGCCGTGCCGCCGTAGGCGACGTAGCGTACGCCCAACAGGTCGCACACGCGGTCGATCTCAGCCAGGCACCGCCTGGTGACGCGCTGAATGGCTGCCAGGGTTGCGGGATCTGCCGCGCTCATGTCTCTCCGATTCTTCGATGGGGTCGCGGGGCCTACAGGGAGTCGGCGTAGGGGCCGAAGTCGATGACGGCCGCCTCGTGGTTGTAGCGTTTTTCGGGCGGGGGCAGCTGCATGTAGTCGCCGTAGCCCGCGCGTAGCAGCGAGTCGTACTCGTGCTGAATCATGACGGTGATGTCCTCGAAGGGGACGTCAATGGTGGGGAAGAACTCCTCCTCGCGCACGATCCAGTTCTGCGGGTCGCGCATCGTGAAGTCCGCGTACACGCCCGTGCCCGTGCCCTCGTAGCGGCGAACCGCCTTCTCCCAGCGGGCCTGTAGGCTGCGCGGCGTGGCCCGCACGGCCTTGAGGCCCAGGTGCGCCACGGTCGTCGCGGAGAAGATCAGCGCCTTCTTCCACGTGGGCGTGTTGATCAGGTGGGGACGAGGCGTTCCCTGAAGGAAGAGGAGGCGGCCCCACAGCCACGACTGGCGCGACATCTCCTTGAACGCCTTGTCGTCGGCCGGGATCTCGTCCAGGGGCAGGATGTCCAGGAAGAAGGGCATGCGGTACTTCGAGTCCTTGTCGGCCTCCGGGATCAGGAGCGTGCCGGGCAGGACCATCTTCGTGAACATGAAGGGGAAGTCCTCGCGCGTGCGCGTGTTATCCAGGCGGAAACGCTCATCCAGCAGCGCGGGCGCCTCGGCCAGGAAACGCTCGTAGTCGGCGCGCGTCATCATCACGTCGATGTCGTCATCCCAGGGGATGAAGCCGCCGTGGCGGATCGCGCCGATCGCGGTGCCGCCGTAGATCGCATAGGACACTCCGATGCGTCGGCACACCCGGTCGAGCTCGGCCAGGATCAGCGTCAGGAGCTTTTGGACCTTGCGCAGGTCGGCGTCGGGCGTCGTCATAAGTCCTCCGAATACGACTAAGCGGGTGGGCGCGCCTGCGCCCACCCGCCATTGTCTCACGCCTGGGAGCTCGTGACCTTCTCCGTTCGCTTGGGAAGCAGGTCACCCCAGTTGGAGGTGGCCGCCAGGACCGTGCCCACCAGGATCACGACGCAGCAGATGACCTGCGTGAGCGTCGGGATCGTTCCCTGCAACACCAGGGCAAAGATGATCGCCCACGCCGAGTAGGAGATGTTCAGGGCCATGCCGCGCGAGGCGCCGATGGCCGACAGGGCCTTGTAGTAGAAGAGGTACGAGGCCGTCCCAGCCAAGCCGGCCAGGGCCACGACGCCCGCGGACAGGTGAGCCAGCGAGTGGAGCGTGAAGCCGAAGACGCCCGCGATGGGAGCAACGATGAAGAGGTAGACCAGCGCCGAGGTCGTCTCGCGGATCTGCAACGCCACCTCGTTATCCACGGCCTCGTCGCGCATGCCCCACGTGAGGATGACGGCCTCGGACCCCCAGCCGATCACGCACGCCAGCGCGCCGATGATACCCAGGATCGCGTTGCCGTCCTTAACGGGGTCGGAGGTTGCAGACAAGCCCGTCACCACGATGGCACCAAGCGCCACCAGCAGCGCCACGATCTGACGCGGAGCCATGCGCTCCTTGAGCAGGGCGAACGCCAGCAGCGTTCCCAGGGCCGGGTAGAACGTCGAGATAATCGCTGTCAGGCCGGGGCCGATGTTGTCGATGGCAATCAGGTAGCCGCTCATGCCGATCGGGCCACCCAGCAGGGCCGCCACGACAACCGACATACCCGGGCGGGTGCGAAGCCCGTTCCAGGTGTCCTTCAGGCGCCCGCGAATCGCCATGTAGACCAGGAGGATCACGGCGCACGCGACGTCGTGCAGGACCGCGCCAACGAGCGCCGACTGACCGAAGCCGTCAAACGGAATCATGGCTAGCGCGATCGCTAGCACGACCGTGTCCAGGCCCCATAGAGCGCCCGAGAAGAAGCCGTAGCGCTTGCCTCCGTGCTGAGTTTTCATGCCAGTTCACCCTCCTGGGAAACCTGCGCGCCCGAGGTCGAGGTGGCCTCGTACGAAGCGAGCAGGGAATCGATTGTGCGTGTCGCGTGCGAGTAGTAGATGTAGAGCCATTCGCCCACGTCGTCGCCTTCGGCCTCCTTGACCAGCGCCCACAGGTACCAGCACCAGCCGGCGAAGACCTCGTAGGCAAAGAAGTGGCGCGCCTCGCGCTCAGTGGGGGTGTGCCCCAGGTAGTACTCGAGGGCAGCGGCCGCGCGTTCGCGGGTCATCTCCGCCGTGCACACGGTCATCGTGCCGAAGTCTGCTGCCATGTCCGACATGCCCGCGTACTCCCAGTCGATGAGGCTGATGGTGCCATCCTTATCCACCAGGAAGTTCGGGGGGAAGAAGTCGTTGTGCGAGGGGACTTTATCGAAGCCGTCCGCGTCCGCGAATGCTTTCAGGCGCAGGACCTTGTCGCGCAGCTCAAAGTATCCGGGCACGTCAATCGGGCCGAAGGTCTTCAGGAGGCCCTCGTAGCGCAAGCCTTCGGTAACGAAGTCGAAGGAGCGGTCCAGGACTCGACCGGAGGTGTGCAGGGCGCGGTCCATCTCCATAGCCGCTTTCAGTTCTTCGGGGCGGGTCACGTCCAGGTTGCGCACGTCGCGCACGAAACGCGAGAGCTTCCATCCCGCCGCCGGGTCGCCCGTGATGAAGGTATCGTCGATGCCGAGTTCGGCGGCCAGGCGCAAGCCGGCGAACTCTGCGCTGCGGTCCACGATCTTTTCCGTGCCGATGCCGGGGTGGCGGTAGACGTACTCGTCGTCTCCGACCGCGAAGTGGCACGAGAGGTTCGTGATGCCCTGCTTGAGCGGGTAGAAGTCGCGGATCTCCGACTTTGCGCAGCCCAGAGTCTCGACGATGTGGTCGAATACCTCGGAGTCGACGTTTTCGATGAACAGCGGATCGAAGTCGCGCACCTCGTCGACCGAATCGAACTCGTGGATGACGCCGTCGGGGTAGCGGCGGATCACCATGTCGAACGACTTGATGTGATCCAGGTAGATGGACTCCCACAGCTTCGAGACTGTCTCGGGCTCGTCGTAGACCTGTTCGAGGATCTCGCGGAACGTTGCGGAGAAGTTGCGGTCGAAGTAGACGTGGCCGAGCATGACCCACGCATCCTCGCCACCCACGGTCGCGCCCGTGATGCGGTCGCCCGCGCCCACCTTGATGCACCACTCGTCGGTGGGGCCCTCGACGTAGTTGGCCGAGTAGTAGGACTTGTAGACGTAGGGTTCGAAGGGGTTCGTCGTGAAGTAGTCGTCCGAGGAACACACGTAGGTGTTGTCCAGGCGTTCCCGCACGCGCCACAGTGACCCGTTGTTGTTACGCGTGGCGTACTCACGGTTGACGACGATGTCGACGCCGTACTTGTCGGCCAGGTAGAAGAAGTATTCCTTCTTGTAGCCGACGACCAGCGTGATATTCGTGATGCCGACCTCGTGGAGCTGACGAATCTGACGCTCGACCAGGATCTCGCCGCGCACCTTGAGCGTGCCCTTGGGACGCTCGTAGCTGATGGGGGCGAAGCGCGAGGACACGCCGGCCGCCATGATGACGGCACCCGTGACGCGATAGGGTTCCAGTGCTGCGCGTCCCGCGTCGGTGATTGCGCGGTCCTCGATGTAACCGGCGGCCTCGCACTCGCGCGTTGCGGTGTTGACGCGGCCCAGGCTCATGCTGGTGGCCACGGACAGCGCGCGCTGCGTGAGGGCGGATCCGGCCCGCGCCAGGGCGGTCAGGACGTTGAATTGGGGTTCGCTGAGAGTGCCAACGTTCGTCGAGGGCATGCGATCACCTTTCGTTCACAGGGTTACCTGGGTGGTACGTGTTCGAGCGTAGCACTTGTGTGACCAAATGTGAACATTTGGTGGTGGTAAGCACATAATCCGTGTCGTGTGGCGGCCGTGTTTTCCTTGACATGCCGGGCCTGGTGGCGTGTCTTCACGCGCGGTGTCAGGGCCGACGCGCCCTGACAGATACGGCTCGTTCGCAGGGGTGCGTTGCGGCCCCTCGCCTGCTCGGCGCGCCTTCGCCTACCGGGCCACGGCCTCGTAGATCGCGCGCAGCTGGGCGACCGATGCGCGCAGAGAGCGCTCGGCGTCGACCCAGGCGCGGCACGCCGCCCCACGCTCGGCTAGCTCCGCGTCCGACCATGCCAGCGCCTCGTCGATGGAGTGGGACAGGGCCCACGGCGTGCGCTCGGCGGTCAGCAGTGAAGCACCGGGCGCGACCATCTCCGGCGTCCCGCCCGTCCGATACGCCACCACGGGCACGCCGCACGCCTGCGCCTCCAGCAGCACCAGGCCCGCCGCCTCCTGCCGCCCCTGCGTCGGCTTCGTCGGCAAGACAATCACTCGGGCTCGGCGCACCCACTCGCGCACGCGCTCGCGCGGAAGGGGCCCGGTGAGCCTCACGTGCGCGGGTGCACTCGCTCTCAGGGCGGGAGCCAGGGGACCATCGCCCACCAGAACCAGGCGATGCGGGCGGCGCGTCGCCAGCGCGGCGGAGGCCTCCACCAGATCATCGACGCCCTTCAGGGTGGACAACGCCCCCACGAACAGGACGACAGGGGTATCGGCATCTGCTGGCAGGGAGGCATCGACGAGGCCGTGGCCGGGCTCGGCGGGAACAGTGTTGCGCGCGGGGGCCGGAGTCCACCAGTCGGTATCCACGCCCTGGTAATGCACGGACAGGCGCGCCGGATCCGCGCCCGCCCCCAGGGCCACGTCCGCCAGGTAACGCGACACCGCCAGGAGGCGCGTCGCACCCTCGAAGGCCGCCCGACGATTGCGGGCGTTCCACGCCGCGCCCAGGCCTCGCCCGAGCCTCGGGTACGCGTCCCCTCCATGCAACGTCACCACCAGGGGAACGCCGCTTTCGCGCGCGGCCCCCACCGCCGGCAATGACCAGGTGGCCTGATGCTGGTGGATCACGTCTGGACCCCACGAGGACACCGCGCGGCGCATCGCGCCTAGGCCTCGTGCCTGGCGCAGCGCGCGCACGGGGAGGACAGGGGAGAGCGCGCCGGGGGCGGCCTCGTAAATGGGCAGTCCGACCGACGAATCACTGACCCGCGCCGCCAACGTGAACACCCGCCAGTCGCACTCCGGCATGGCGAGCGCGTGTGTGACCGCGAAATACGTCGGGGGAACCAGCAGGGTTCCCTTCGTCAGGGCGACCTTCACGGCAGCCGCCCGACGCTGCGGGCGCTCGCGGCGCGCGGGGAAACGGGCATGCCACCATCCTACGGGCTGCGGAAGGCGACCTGGTGATTTAATGAACACATGACGACTGCACCTGCCCTCCCCGCCCGCTCGGGCGTGCTGCGCCAGGTGCTCACCCTGCTCAGTGGCACCCTCCTGGCCCAAGTCATCGCATTCGTCGCCCAGATCGGCATCGCCCGCCTCTACACCGACGCGGACCTGGGGTACCTGGGGATCTTCACGTCCGCCGCCACGCTCGGCGCGGCCGTCGCGGGCGCCCGCTTCGACCTGTCCATCGTCCTGCCCGCCCCCGGGGACGAGGCCTCCGCCCGCTCACTGTTCCGCCTGTCCTCGCGCTGCGTGCTCGCCGCTTCCGGGGTTGCCACGCTCGTTGCCGCGGCCTCCTGGCCGTGGGTGTCCGCCCGCTACGGGGCCGGGCTCGCCGGGTGGATGTTGGCCGTCGGGCTCTCCGTGCTCTTCCTCGCCCAAGGGCAGGTCTGCTCCTACTGGCTGACCCGGCACCGGCGCTTCCAGGCGATCGCGTCGTCCTCCGTCGTTCGCTCCCTGGGTATCGCGGCGCTCCAGCTCGCCTGCGGGTTTGTGGCCTCCGGTGGGCTGGGCGCCGCCATCGGCGCGACCCTGGCGGGACAGGGGATTGCCGTGGCGTATCTGAACTGGCGCGCCCGAGACGCCCGCCTCGCCGAGGCCTCGGACCCCTCCCTATGCGCCGTCGCCACCCGCTACCGGAAGATGGCGCTCGTCGGTGTGCCCAACGTCGTCGTCGACGCGCTGCGCACCAGCGCGATTCCCATGCTCATCGCCTCGTTTTCGGTGGCATCGCTGGGGCAGTTCAACATGGCGTGGATGGCCCTCCAGGCTCCCGTCGCCCTCATCGCCGGGGCGCTGTCGCAGGTGTACCTGCCTCGCCTCTCCGATACGGCGCCGGGGCAGATGAGTGCCGTTGTGCGGCGGGTCGGGGGAGCTGCCCTAGGGTTCTCCATTCCTGTGTTCGCCCTGCTCGCCTGGGTGAGTCCCTGGCTCTTTCCCCTCGTCTTTGGGGCGCGCTGGGAGGCCGCCGGGTATTTCGCGCGCTCCCTGGCACCCTGGCTGGCCCTGACTGTCGCCACCTCGCCGCTGTCCAATGTGTTCGTCGCGACCTATCACCAGCGCCGGATGCTGGCCTTCGCCTGCGTGTACTGCGCCGCGCCCCTCGCGTGGCTCTGGTTGAGTCCCTACGGGATAGAGACCACGGTCGCCGTGCTGGGTGCCCTCATGGCGCTTCTGCTGGTGGGTATGTTGGCGATGGCTGTCCTGACGGCGCGCGCCTACGACCGCGGCGAAGGTGTGCGGCCGGAAGTGGTGTGACGGGCTTTCCTCAAAAGTCGCACGTAATTTCCATGTGGTCCATTTCTGTGTAGGGTCGAAAACCTTGATATTCTGCTATTTTTAGGAATGCTAAGAAAAGTTAGTGAACCCAAATTACGTGCGACTTTTTTGAGGAACCATCAGTAGGGGCGCAATTATCGGGTGGGCCGAGGCCTCGTGACACGCCCGTCGGCCTCGTGAAACCCTTGTGAAACAGGCGATGTCGTCGCCTCCTGACATGCCCCTCCCCCAAAAGTCGCACGTAATTTCCATGTGGTCCATTTCTGTGTAGGGTCAAAAACCTTGATATTCTGCCATTTTTAGGAATGCTAAGAAAAGTTAGTGAACCCAAATTACGTGCGACTTTTTTGAGGAACCATCAGTAGGGGCGCAATTATCGGGTGGGCCGAGGCCTCGTGACACGCCCGTCGGCCTCGTGAAACCCTTGTGAAACAGGCGATGTCGTCGCCTCCTGACATGCCCCTCCCCCAAAAGTCGCACGTAATTTCCATGTGGTCCATTTCTGTGTAGGGTCAAAAACCTTGATATTCTGCCATTTTTAGGAATGTTAAGAAAAGTTAGTGAACCCAAATTACGTGCGAGATTTGTGGGAAACTATTGATGTGTTGCTCGCGCGGCGAGGGCCCGCTCGTAGGCCTTGCGCAGGCGCGCGGCCCCCTCCTCCCACGTGGGGATTCTCGGGGCCTCGAACGCGTCGATGTCGTCGCGCGTGATGTGACGCAGGGCCGAGGCCAGGTCGCGTTCGGGGTCCTCCAGCACCCACGCGGGCGCCTGGTCGCCCAGGTACCGGCGGGCCTCGGCCAGGGGGGAACACAGCGCGGGCACGCCCGCTGCGAAGGCCTCCATCATCTTGTTGGGCGTGGACATGCGGTGGGAGAGACACCCGGACTCGATGAGGCACAGCGCCACGTCAGCCCCGCGCGTCATGGCCAGGACCTGCTCGGGTTCCACCGGTGGCAGGTGGTGGATGTTGGGGTGAGAGGCGGCGGCCCGCTCGACCTCGGGCAGCAGGGTGCCGGAACCGACGAAAACCACGTGCGCGCTTGTCACCTGCTCAAACGCGCGCAGAATCAGGGGAATATTGCGCCCGGGCGCCAGGTATCCCGAATGCAGGTACAGGAGCGCGCCCTCGGGAATCCCCAGGCGCGCGCGCAGGTCGATGACCCCGTCCGCCCCCGTCGGGGCATTCGTCACGACGACGGGATCCACGCCCGGGTAGGCCTCGCGGTACCATTGCGCGATCGACTCGTTGACCACAGACACCACGTCCACGCGGCGGATGTAGCGGCGCTCGATGACGCGCTGGAGGCGCTGGCGCAGGCCCGCCGACCCCACCGTCTCCGTCTCCAACTCGTGCGCGTTGTAGGCAAACACCGCGCCCGTGCGCCTCGCCAGCGCGTGCGCGAGGGGCAGGAGGAACAGGTTCTGCGCGGAGACGGCGCCAACCCGCTCGCACGCGAACCGCCGATACACGCGAGCGCCCCACGCCCCGACGACCCGCAGCCCACCCAGGGGCGCACCCAGGGAGGCTCCCCGGATCCGCGTGAGGTGCACGGTGGGGGCCACGGCCTCGTCGGTGGGGAGCGCGCCCTGATCGATGCCGACGACCTGCGTCTGCGAGAAAAGCGGGGACAGCGAGCGTGCGATCTTCACCAGCCGACCGGGTGAGGCCAGGTCAGAGGGGTAGAGCAGGAGGTTGAGCGCGCGATCCACGCCCCCATTGTAGGTGGGGCGGGGCACTACACTGGAGGGGATGAACGAGGCCAGAGCCAGAAAGGGGAGCCGCATGCGGATCGCGGTCGTCGGGATGGGCAAGATCGGGCTGCCGCTGGCGGTGCACTACGCGCGCGGCGGGCACAGCGTCGTCGGCGTGGACGTGAACCCGCAGACGGTGGATCTGATTAATGGGGGAGTCGAGCCCTTCCCGGGCGAGGCGCACCTGGCCGAGTACCTGCCCCCGCTGGCCTCCTCCGGCGCCCTGCGCGCGACGACCGAGTACGCCGACGCGATCCCCGGTGCCGACGCGGTCGTCATGGTTGTGCCCCTCGTCGTGGACGCCGAGAGCCGACCCGACTTCACCATCATGGACGCCGCGACGCGTTCCATGGCCGCCCACCTCACGCCCGGCACCCTCGTGTCCTACGAGACGACCCTTCCCGTGGGCACGACGCGCGGACGCTACGCGCCCCTCATCGAGGAGATTTCCGGCCTCGTCGAGGGGCGCGACTTCGACGTGGTGTTCTCGCCCGAGCGTGTCCTCACCGGGCGCGTCTTCGCTGATCTCGCCCGCTACCCGAAGCTCGTGGGGGGCCTCAGCGAATCCGGGGAGGCGCGCGGCGTCGCCTTCTACGAGGCCGTCCTCTCCTTCGACCAGCGCGACGACCTGCCGCGCCCCAACGGTGTGTGGCCCATGGGAGGGGCCGAGGCGGCCGAAATGGCTAAGCTCGCCGAGACCACCTACCGGGACGTCAACATCGGCCTGGCTAACCAGTTTGCACGCTACGCGGACGCGGCCGGCATCGACGTTGCGCGCGTCATCGAAGCCTGCAACTCCCAGCCCTACTCCCACATTCACCGGCCCGGCATTGCGGTCGGCGGGCACTGCATCCCCGTCTACCCGCGCCTGTACCTGGCCGGCGATCCGGGCGCGACCGTCGTGTCGGCCGCGCGCGCCGCGAACGCCGACATGCCCGCCTACGCGGTCTCTCGCGCCGCCGCCCTGCTGGGATCCCTGGAGGGCCTGCGCGTCGCGGTCCTGGGTGCCGCCTACCGCGGTGGGGTCAAGGAAACCGCATTCTCCGGCGTCTTCGGCGTCGTGTCGGCCCTTAACGAGGCCGGGGCGCAGGTGAGCGTTCACGATCCGCTGTATTCCGATTATGAGCTGGCAGCCTTCGGGTGGGAGGCCTACCACCTCGGCGAGCAGGTGGACGTCGCCAT
>ERZ1674208.113-NODE-114-length-13731-cov-9.409550_pt1 | contig 13731 bp, 10 predicted proteins | sample MGYA00581113_ERZ1674208 | MGnify/ENA primary metagenome ERZ1674208 (study PRJEB41354, sample SAMEA4873350) | human saliva metagenome | biome: human-associated habitat [ENVO:00009003]; feature: mouth environment [ENVO:08000002]; material: saliva material...
TAGAGCTTGTCAGTACAGGCTTTATGCTGAAATATAGTTTTTAAGGGATGACTAAATAACTTTTTCTCATTTCATTGATACTTGTAAACTATTTTCATACAGTTCAATACTAACACATGCTCTTTTGGCTTCCAAAAGACGCCCAATTGACTTGCAAAAGGTGCCCTTTAAGACTCTTACTAACGCCCTTTTGAAGTCCAAATAAGCACCTTTTATGTTACTACTTTATAACTAATTGATATTCTGTTTGTTACAAAACTATCACTTATTTGTGCTTTTGGCGTTATTTATGAATGTTTTATTTGAAATTATGTAATGAATTTTCAAGGTGTTATCGGTGACTTTTCGAGTATTAAAAAGGATATAATGGAGGATACGATTATGATTGCAAAGGAAGGAATAAGCAAAATAGCAATAAGAAATGGGAACTATCTACCAAAACTATAGACAGTCCCTATTCCTCTATATATCCCTTTGTACAATAGACATTTACGTCATTTTTAGAGAAGATGAGGAAGATGCTCCTTCACAAATTGTTCACCTAATCGGAAGCCTTCCTCATAAAGATGCTCAAGCTTATCAACATCTTTCTCCATTCGTCCTACGACAATAGGTTCTTCTGGACGAATAACAAGTATTTTACCTTGTTCCTCCAACTCATCCACCAAGTCGAGTTGACGGTTATATGCTTCTATTCTACGGCTCAGAGCAACACGTAAACGTGGGTAGTTACGATAGATAAACTTGGGTTGTTTATGGTCACGCCCAGTATCTCTCCAACCTTTGTTACGCGTACTGATGACCACATTTGTCTCGTGTCCAGTCTCTATAGAACGCAGTATAGGAATAGAGTCGACAATACCACCATCCAATAGCTCCTTACCATCCACCTCAACTATCTTACTAACGTAAGGAAGACTTGAAGAAGCACGTGCCAATGCATTAAGACGATGCGTATCACCTGACGATTCTGAGAGATATTCTGCAAAACCAGTCTGACAGTTTGTTACCACCATCTCAAAGATATCTCCATTCCTACAATTACGGAAATATTCTTCATAATCAAAAGGAAGAAGCTCATAAGGGAAACGATGATAAAGCAAATCTGGGTCGAAAATACATCCCTGCGTAACGAGATGGCGTAAGCCTATGTAATCATACTTGGCAAGCATATCAATATTAGAAATACGAGCACGACGCGGTTGACGACTGGCATACGACAAACCATTACATGCTCCTGCAGATACTGCAACGATGTAATGAAAATAGAGCTTATATTTCATGAAAGCATCCAAAACACCAGAGGTAAATACACCACGCATCCCTCCTCCTTCTAACACTAAACCCGTATTCCTATCTATTTGCATAAAATCTCGTTAAAAAACAACTGCAAAGTTAATAACTTTCAAACAAAAATAACTATCTTTGCATTCAAACCAACTAATAATTGAAATATGTTTAACAAAGAAACCTATGTAAAGCGCCGTGCAGAGCTTAAGAAGCTTGTTGGAGAGGGTATTATTATTCTCTTTGGCAACAATGAGTCGCCTGCAAACTTCCCTGCGAATGGATATTATCCTTTCCGTCAGGATTCATCATTCCTCTATTATTTCGGTCAGAAACGTGACGGATTAGTTGGTGTTATTGACATTGACAATGACACAGAAACACTTGTTGGCGATGACATTGATATCGACGACATTGTATGGTACGGTAGCGTTGACTCTGTAAAAGATATGGCTGATGCCGTTGGTGTAGCCAACACTGTCAACATGAAAGGTCTAAAGACCATTTGTAACAATGCGTTGCGTGAGCATCGTAAGGTTCATTTCCTACCTCCTTATCGTGCTGATATTAAGATTCAAATATTCGACCTCTTTGGTATTCATCCTAATCAACAGAAGGAGTCAGCAAGTATGGAACTTATCCGTGCGGTTGTTAAGATGCGTTCTGTAAAGACACAGGAAGAAATTGAGGAGTTGGAGCGTGCTGCTGTTATCGGCTACAAGATGCACACAACTGCTATGATATTGGGTAAGCCAGGTGTAACAGAGCAGTTCGTTGGTGGTCAGGTTAGCGGTATCGCTAACTCATATGGTTCAATGGTATCATTCCCAACCATCTTCTCTCAGCATGGTGAGATTATGCATGGCAATCCTTCGATGGCAGTATTGGAGGCTGGTCGCCTTGCTCTCTGTGACTGTGGTGCAGAGACTGTCAATCACTACTGTTCTGATAATACCCGTACATTCCCTGTAAGTGGTAAATTCACTCAGAAACAATTGGAGATTTACAAGGTCGTAGAAGAGTGCCATGATGCAGCACTAAAGCTTTCTAAGCCAGGTGTTAAGTATATGGACGTACACTTTGCCATTTGCCGTATTATCTTTGATCGTATGAAAGAACTTGGATTGGCTAAGGGCGACACTGATGCAGCTGTAGCTGCAGGTGCACATGCTATGTTCCTGCCTCATGGCCTTGGCCATATGATGGGTATGGATGTTCACGATATGGAGTCTTTCGATCAGATTAATGTTGGCTTCGACGAAGAGACACGTCCTAACCTTGAGCAGTTTGGTACTAACTGCTTACGTATGGGTCGTCGCTTGGAAGAGGGCTTTGTCGTTACTGATGAACCGGGTATCTATTTTATCCCAGCATTGATTGACGAGTGGCGTGCAAAGGAACATTGTGCAGACTTCCTTAACTTCGATAAGTTAGATGAGTACAAGGACTTCGGAGGTATCCGTCTTGAAGACGATCTTCTCATCACCAAGGATGGTTGCCGATTCATCGGTAAGGATATTATCCCTTACCATCCACAAGATGTCGAAGACTTCATTGCCGCAAACCGATAAGTAATAGAACTTTTTAATAATTAATATTTACATCAAGGTTGCCGCAAGAGTATCACTCACAACGGCAACCCAATTTATAAGAAACAACTTATGAAAAAAACTTTAGTAGTAGCATTATTCGCATTGCTTGCGATAGGTGCTAATGCCGCAGACAAGAAAGAGGGTGCAACCTCTAACAAGCCTGTTTTTACTGTAGTAAAGCAGATTCCAATTACAAGTATCAAGGACCAGAACCGTTCAGGTACATGCTGGGACTATTCAACTCTTAGCTACTTCGAGGCTGAGATTTTGAAGAAGACTGGTAAGACATACGATCTCTGTGAGAGTTTCGTTGCTAACAAGACATACATGGATCGTGCTATCCAAGTAGTACGTTTGCATGGTGATTGCCAGTTTGCTCAAGGTGGTTCTGCATACGATGTATTGCACACCCTTGAGACTTATGGTATTTGTCCAGAGAGTGCTATGCCATTCCCAGGCTCACTCTATGGCGATTCATTGAACAACTTCAATGAGTTCTTCTCTTTGTTAGAGCCATACGTAAATGGTATTGCACGCAACAAGGCAAACAAGATTTCTGGTCAATGGAAGCAGGGCTTGCAGGGTATCCTCGATGCCTATCTTGGCAAGTGTCCAGAGACATTCACTTACGAAGGCAAGCAGTACACTCCAAAGAGCTTCGCTGCAAGCCTTGGTTTGAACTGGAGTGACTATGTAACCATTACTTCTTACACACATCACCCATTCTACTCACAGTTTGCAGTTGAGGTACAGGACAACTGGCGCAACCCATTGTCTTATAACCTCCCAATGGATGAGATGATGCGTATCATTGATAACGCTATCATGAACGGCTACACTGTAGCATGGGGTGGCGACGTTAGTGAGCCAGGTTTCACTCGTAAGGGTTTGGCTTACATGGTTGACGGCAAGAAGGTTGAAAGCATGAAGGGTAGTGATATGGCTCACTGGCTTGGTCTTTCTGCTGCAAAGAAGAAGGACATCATTGATTCACTCGGTGTAAACGTACCAGAGGTTGTTCCTACACAGCAGCAGCGTCAGGAGCGCTTTGACAACTGGGAGCTTACTGATGACCATGGTATGCTTATCTTCGGTATCGCTAAAGACCAGAATGGTAAGGAGTACTATATGGTAAAGAACTCATGGGGTGAGACTGGTGACTACAAGGGTATCTGGTACATGACCAAGAACTTTATTGCAGCCAACACCATGGACTACATGGTAAACAAGAACGCTATTCCTAAGGACATCCGCAAGAAGATGGGTCTCTAAAAGAATAAGACAAGTTGAATTGATAATAAAGAACAAGCCTTTCTGATATCATCATTTCAACAATCTATAAATCATAATCAATCCCGCTCTAATGATTTGGAGCGGGATTGTTGTTTTATTACCAATTGGGCTAATTAGCCTAATACGGCTAATATCATAAAAACAAAGAACCAAATAATACGCCACATAACATTCTCATTTGCCATTTTTTTTGTACCTTTACGGACAGAAATAAAAACAATTTAAAATGCAATTTAAATGGAACTACACTCCACCTGCAGATACTCAGGTCAATGCGGCTAAAGACTTAGGGGAGAAATTGGGGATTAGTCCCATTCTCGCTTCGCTGCTCATTCGTCGTGGTATAACGACGGAGAGTGCGGCTAAACGGTTCTTCCGCCCACAATTAGCAGACCTCATCAATCCTTTCTTAATGAAGGATATGGATGCTGCTGTTGATCGACTCAATGATGCTATGGGTCATAAGGAGCGCATTCTTGTCTACGGAGATTATGACGTAGACGGCTGTACGGCTGTAGCGTTAGTGTATAAATTCTTACGTCAGTTCTATTCAAATATCGACTACTACATTCCCGATCGTTATGATGAAGGATATGGAGTTAGTAAGAAAGGAATAGACTTTGCTAAAGAGACAGGAGTAAAACTTATCATCATCCTCGATTGTGGAATCAAAGCAATTGAAGAGATAACCTATGCTAAAGAGCAAGGAATAGACTTCATCATCTGTGACCATCATGTTCCTGACGAGGTAATGCCGCCCGCTGTGGCAATCCTTAACCCTAAACGACCAGACGACTCTTATCCTTTTAAAAACCTTTGCGGATGCGGTGTAGGCTTTAAGTTCATGCAGGCATTTGCAAAGAACAATAATATTCCGTTCTCTCGTCTCGTTCCCCTACTCGACTTCTGTGCTGTCAGCATTGCAGCAGATTTGGTTCCTGTGGTGGATGAGAACCGTATTCTTGCCTTCCACGGACTAAAGCAGTTGAATCAAAATCCAAGCCTTGGACTGAAAGCTATTGTAGATATTTGCGGTCTGAATGGTCGTGAGTTGTCAATGAGCGATATTATCTTCAAGATTGGACCACGTATCAACGCCAGCGGACGTATGGAGAATGGTAAGAAGAGTGTTGACTTACTTGTTGAAAGAGAATACAGTCTGGCTCTCGATCAAGCAAAGCATATTGACGAATACAACGAACAGCGAAAGGATGTAGACCGTCAGATGACAGAAGAAGCTAACCAGATTGTGGCTCGCTTGGAAAGTCAGAAGCATCAGTCGAGCATTGTTCTCTATGATGAGCATTGGAAAAAAGGTGTCATAGGAATCGTTGCCTCTCGTCTGACAGAAATCTATTTCCGTCCGACAGTAGTCTTGACACGTGACGAGAACCTTGCAACAGGCTCTGCACGTAGCGTAGCGGGATTTGACGTATATGCAGCTATTAAGAGCTGTCGTGACCTCTTATTAAACTTCGGTGGACACACTTATGCTGCTGGGCTAACCATGAAGTGGGCAGATGTAAAGGAGTTTCGTAAACGATTCCAAGCATATGTGGAAGAGCATATTGAACCAGAACAACGCGAAGCGATCTTGGATATTGATGCGGTTATTGACTTTAAGGATATCACAAAGAAACTGCATACTGATTTGAAACGCTTCGCACCATTTGGTCCTGGAAACCCAAAGCCTCTCTTCTGTACGTTAGATGTCTACGATTTCGGAACCAGTAAGGTTGTTGGACGTGAGCAAGAGCATATCAAGTTAGAACTGGTCGATTCTAAATCCAATAACGTAATGAATGGTATAGCCTTTGGACAGAGTGCCTCTGCCCGCTATATCAAGTCGAAACGCTCATTTGACATAGCATACACCATTGAGGATAATGTCTTTAAGCGTGGAGCAGTACAATTACAGATAGAGGATATTAGACCAACTGAAGAGTCTTGATGGTTGATTGAATTTTATTAGTAGTATTCGAACGAATAGGCTTCCTTCAAGCCCCTAAAGTTCAAAGTTCAAACATCAAAGTTCAAAGTCAAATGTCCTACCTTGACATTCTTCATCAATATTGGGGCTATCCTGACTTTCGCGGTATACAGAAAGATATTATCGAAAGTATCGGTTCAGGAAAGGATACCTTAGGACTAATGCCAACAGGAGGAGGAAAGTCTCTCACCTTCCAAGTGCCAGCATTAGCCCAAGAGGGAGTATGCTTAGTCATTACTCCTCTTATTGCATTAATGAAGGATCAGGTTGACCATCTTCGTCATCAAGGGATCACGGCTGCTGCGATTTATTCAGGTATGCGCCATGATGACATCATTACTACTTTAGAGAACTGTACCTTTGGAGGGATAAAACTACTTTATATTTCTCCTGAGCGTATAGGTTCTGATATCTTTCAGGCTAAATTAAGACATATAAAAGTGAGTTTCATCACTGTTGATGAAGCCCACTGTATCAGCCAATGGGGATACGACTTTCGACCTTCTTACCTGCAGATTGCAAACATTCGAAAGTTAGTTCCCAATGTACCTATCCTCGCTTTAACAGCAACTGCCACACCAGAAGTTGTTGATGATATCCAAGACCGTTTAGGTTTTAAAGAGAAGAATGTCTTCCGAATGAGCTTTGAACGTAAGAACTTAGCTTATGTCGTACGCCAGACTGAGGACAAAGAGGCAGAGATGGTACATATCCTGCAATCTATACCTAAGACGGCTATCGTCTACTGCCGTAGTAGAAAACGCACGAAGGAGATTGCGCAAATGCTCACAGAACATGGAATCTCGGCTACATGGTATCATGCAGGCTTAGAACCCGGCGTTAAAGACCAACGGCAGAACGACTGGCAGAACGATAAGATACGCGTTATGGTTGCTACAAATGCTTTTGGTATGGGTATCGACAAACCTAACGTACGTGTGGTTATTCATATCGATAGTCCAAGTTCCTTGGAGGCTTACTTCCAAGAGGCGGGACGTGCGGGACGTGATGGCAATAAAGCATATGCTGTACTCCTTTATAATGGGCACGACAACCGTACGTTGCAAAAACGCATTGAAGATACCTTCCCTCCTAAAGACTATATCCAGACAGTATACGAACACTTAGCCTACTTCTATCAGATAGGTGTTGGAAGTGGCTATGGATGTATCTTTGAGTTTCCTATTGACAAGTTCTGCAACACCTTTAAACATTTTCCAATACGTGTAAATGCTGCGCTAACAATTCTTCAACGAGCTGGCTATATTGATTATGAGCAGAACCCAGACACCAAGGCACGTGTTCGTTTCCTGTTGAATAGAGATGACCTCTACCGACTGGACTCACTTACTGACAAGGAGAATGATGTCGTCACTGCCCTACTCCGTAACTATGGCGGTTTATTTTCTGACAGTGGATATATTGATGAAAGCTATATTGCACAAGAAGCTGGACTCGACAGAAACCAAACCTATATGGTATTGGTTAATCTAAGCAAGAAGCGTATTATCAACTTCATTCCACGTAAGAACACACCACTAATCAGCTACACACAAGACCGTGTTGATGGTGTTGACGTTATCCTTAACAAGAGTGTGTATGAGGACAGAAAGGAGCAATTCATAAAGCGTATCAATTCTGTTATTAATTATGCACAGAATGAACGAGTATGTCGCAGCAGACAACTACTATCTTACTTCGGGGAAACGAAGTCAAAAGACTGTGAGCAATGTGATGTCTGCCTTTCACATACCAAAGAGGATGATACGAATGAGAAAGAGCTTATCAGAGAACAGCTACTAACTTTCTTAGCAGATGGCCAAAAGCACCCTATAACAGAGATTCGACAGTTAAATGACGACTGGGATCTTGTACAACAAGTAATGCGAGAAATGGTTTTGGAAGAGGAAATCCTTATGGATGGAAGTTTCTTACTTCTACCCTAAACTAATTTTATTCTTTCAAAGACAGATATCATGATTATTAAAATATTCATCAACTCATTAAAGTTTGAACTGATCAAGCTTATAACAAGGACAGAAACACTACACTTCTAACAAGTTTATTTTAAATTACGCTTGCTGTCATTTTAACATATATAGATAACTCATTATAAAACAACTAATTATACATCTATAATAAGTGACACGAGTGACAGCAACTCTTAAAGCCAAATTTTATTAGATTACAACACGTATAATTCTGTACTGTAGGTATTGTTTCCTAACGACCAGTACGAGTTAAACAAATTGTACCCTACAACGACACACTTCCGTCTCTTCTCTTCCCACATTACTCTTTGTTATTCTTACATTGAAGTCGGTCTCCGTTTCTCGCTGCTCCCGATAGAAGTGAAGTTTATCACCTTGATGTGATTCAGCAACATAAGCTATCTCAAAACGTTTGATACGATGTTGCTTATACCAAGCCACGTCCCACAAGTCTAACATATGCTCAATATATTTGACTGAGTTAATATGTCCATTGATATCAACATCATTATAATAAGTGTCTATTGAACGAACAGGAGTGGCATCAGCAGACATCTTCACACGTGATGACTTCTCTATTGGACAAGAATATTCTGTTTCTATATACTCGGTTATCAAACCACCGCGAACAGCAAGAATGTCTGCAGGCTGACGTGTGTCAAGGTCTATCATTGCCCAGACACTCTTACCATAGCCATAAACATGCCCTGTCTCACCAATAACCTTAAAGTTACGGCTTGTAAAGGATTTCAAAGCACTATCGACCCAAGTCTCTACAAAGAACTTATCATATGCCTTCGGCATTTCTTCCATCTCAATAGCCAATCGGCTCAATACCCATGTCTTATTAACTGTATTGAGATAGTTCATACCATAACCGCGGTCGTTGCTATGAAAATCGGCAGCATTCAACATATGATTGCCTAAATGCCCCATAAACAAATGATTGGAGAAGTCGCAATGAAACGGCTCCGCCAGAAACTCATATCTACCTATCTTTGATAACTTTTCCATATAACCCTTTTTACACTAACAAGTTATTACAAGCAGTTATACCACTTTGCTTATTTTATATAACGGAGAATCAGTAAGATTATTCTATTATTTGCAAGGAAAACTAAAATGTCATCCTTATTAATAAACCTTATTAAGAAAACTACACATATAAACAAAACAAAAGAGGATGCACCTAAAAGATGCATCCCCAATATTTATCGTTCGAAGGATAATCCTTCTTAACCTATTCGGTTAGATTACTTTACGTAAACAACTGCAAGACGGTTAGAAGTTACACCCTGTACACCCTTACCAGTTGCCTCGTCAACGATAACACCACGACCCTTGAGGTAGTTAGCAACTACGTCAGCACGAGCCTGTGAGAGACGATCGTTAAGTTCCTTAGAACCCTCTGGAGAAGCTGTACCAACAACCTGAACGTGAACACCCTGCTTAACGTTGTTAAGAGCAGCCTTAGCGTCCTTTGTAAGAGCAGACTTACCCTGAGCGAATGTTACGAATACGAGGTCAGATACTGTGAACTCCTTAACAGAAGGAACTTCCTTAACAACTTGCTTAACAACCTCCTTAGTGATAACCTCTGGCTTACGGTTACGGAGCTCGTTGATCTGAGCGTTCAAAGCATCGATCTCAGCCTGGTCACGTGGAGTAACGATTGTGAAGTTGTGTGTACCGTTAGAATTAGCAAACTTGTAAACGAGACCAGCATTCAACTGAACGAATGAGTTGTTGATGTTGTAAGCTGGCTGACCTGCCTGACCTGTTGCCTTGTAACCATAGTCTGCGTGAACCTCTGTGAAGACAGGACCTGCTGCACTAGCAGATACGTTGTGTGAGTTAGACTGGCCCAAGAAAGCGAAGTTGATAGAAGGCTCTACATAGAACTGGAACTGCTTTGCTGAACCGAAGTTGAAAGCGAAGTCAAGAGCAGCCTTAGAAGTCATACGGTTACGATTCTCTGATGTAGCAGCCTTTAAGAACTTGTTGTTAGAGAATACGTGCATCCAACCAAGACCATAGAGTGCGCTAACCTCGAATGTACGTGGCTCACCCTTGTAACCACCGAACCAGTTGCTAAGGTTTACAGTACCGAGCAAGCTTGCGTTAGTTGCGCGAACTACTGTACCTGTAGAACCCCAAGGCTTGTTTGAGAAGTATGCGTTACCCTCAATAGCAAGACCGAATACTGGAGTGAAGTAACGACCGATACGGATACCAGCGTTTGGATCGAGGTCGCTCAACCACTTGTGACCAGTTGTCTTTGTTGCAACACCACCGTTAATACCAACGTAGATGTTATCAAATGTCTTGCTCTCTGCTACAGTCTGAGCAGAAACAGATGCTGCCATAGAAGCAGCAGCCAACATTAAAACTAACTTTTTCATTGTTTTCTCTGAATTAATTAATATTTGTAAAATCTATAATGTCAATGTTTTAAACTCGGTGCAAAGTAATAAAAAAATAATGAAACAACCAAATTTTTTAGAAGAAAAATCTGCACAGCACCCTATATTATGAGCAAAAGCAACCACAAAGAAGGAAATAAAGAACAATGTTTATGTTTTTTTCGACTTAATAATACAATAATATATAAGGATATAAAGCAAAACGGCGCCTTGTAGGGACTTTCTTCTGCGCTATTTATAGAGTTATTGTTGCCCTATAAAGATTAAATTGCATATCCTTTCTCATTAAGGAACAGCTTTAAAATAGATAACATTTGGTTACCTTTTATAAAAGTAAGAAAACGTATCATATAAATTAGCTTGTTTGTTACGACCGAACACCTCTTTTTAATAAAAAGCAAATGAGCCTGCCCTCTATCTTATATAGCAAGCAACTTAACGCTCAGCACCATTCGTGTTTACCATCAGCACGACATGTGCGAAGCAATAACACCACACGTGCGAAGCAATAATACGTCGAAATGCTATTACCTATAAGCAAAGAAAAAAGGGACCCGTAGCATCACTGCTTAGGTCCCTTTAACAAATTAGAGAGTTATAAAAAATCAGGTTCACTTTCATCATTACCACAGAGGACTCTGTGGCAGTGCGATTCGATTACTGCTGAGCAATAATCTTCATACCCTCCTCCACTGCTTCCATATTCAGTGGAATGAGTTTATGGTGGCGTTCTGGCAGACTCTTGAAGAGCGCCTTCTTGAGTCCATCGGTGCTGACTACAGGACAAACCTTAAGCAGACCACCTAAGACAATCATATTAAACACCTTTGCATTCTTCATCTCAGCAGCCTTATCCATTGCATTGATGCGATAGACTGTGATGTCCTTACGAGTAGGTGGATTAAAGACTCCATAACCATCATAGATAAGTAAACCGCCTGGCTTAACCTTTGGTTCGAACTTATCCAATGAAGGTTGGTTCAAAACAATCGCTACATCATACTTGCTGAGAATAGGAGAAGAGATACGTTCATCGCTTACTATGACAGTAACGTTGGCTGTACCACCACGCTGTTCTGGACCATAAGCTGGCATCCATGTTATCTCCTTATCTTCCATTAGTCCCGAATAAGCCAGAATCTTACCCATAGAGAGTACGCCCTGACCACCGAAGCCACTAATTATTATCTCTTTTTTCATATTACACCTTATTTATATGGGAGACGACTTAAAGACCTGTAGTGTCTTTCAAATCTCCCTTTTCATATTCAGGGAACATATTCTCGCGCATCCACTCGTTGGCTTTTACAGGAGTAAGTTTCCAACCACTATTACAGGTTGCAACAATCTCTACTAACGAGCTTCCCTTTCCTTGCATACTTGCTTCAAACGCTTTGCGAATAGCACGCTTTGCTTTATTGATTGAAGCAACGGTGTCAACACTCTGACGAGTTACATAGCAGGTTCCTTTCAAGTGACTTGCTAACTCCGTAATGTTCAGATTATAGCCATGTAGTTCTGGCTCACGACCGTATGGACAAGTTGCAGTCTTCTGCCCCATAAGCGTTGTAGGCGACATCTGACCACCTGTCATACCATAAATGGCATTATTAATAAAGATAATTGTAAAGTTCTCACCACGATTCAAAGCATGGAGTGTCTCTGCTGTACCAATACAAGCAAGGTCACCATCGCCCTGATAAGTGAATACCAAACGATCTTCCCAAAGGCGCTTAATACCCGTTGCTACAGCCGGAGCACGACCATGAGGAGCCTCCTGCCAGTCGATATCAAGATAGCGATAAGCAAACACGGCACAGCCAACAGGGCATACACCAATCGCCTTATCACTCATTCCCATATCTTCGATTACTTCTGCAACTAACTTATGTACCACACCATGTGAACAACCTGGACAATAGTGCATTGTCGTATCGTTCATCAAAGTAGGCTTCTTATACACCAGATTCTCAGGTGAAATGATATCATTTGTCATAATATACGTCCTCCCTTCTTACTTTACTAACTTTTCCTTGAGTGCCTTAACAATCTCTTCAGGGTCAGGAACGATACCACCTAAGCGACCAAAGTGTTCTACTGGCAAAGCTCCGTTGATAGCCAAGCGCACGTCTTGTACCATCTGACCAGCGTTGATTTCGCTTACCAATACACCCTTCTTACCCATGCACAACTCTACAAGTTGCTTGCTTGGGAAAGGCCATAAAGTGATTGGACGGAACAAACCGACCTTTAAACCTGCCTCACGAGCTAACTCAACAGCCTTCTCGCCGATACGTGCAGCACTACCAAAACTAACGATAATATAATCTGCATCTTCGCACTGCTGGGTCTCAAAGCGTACCTCATTCTCACGAATCTGACGATACTTCTCCTGTAAGTGGAGGTTTCTTTCTTCCATTATCTCTGGCTTCAATTCCAAAGAGGTAATGATATTAGGATTGCGATCAGCTGTACGACCCATTGAAGCCCAAGGGCACTCCTTACGGATTTCCTCCTCTGTACGACGTGGCTTCTGTGGAGGAAGGACAACCTTCTCCATCATTTGACCAATCACACCGTCAGAAAGAATCATTGCAGGGTTACGATACTTGAATGCTAACTCGAAAGCCAAGTCAACAAAATCAGCCATCTCCTGTACAGAATTTGGCGCCAATACAATCACATTGTAATCGCCATTACCACCTCCACGTGTTGCTTGGAAGTAGTCACTCTGACTTGGCTGGATAGTTCCAAGACCTGGACCACCACGCTGAACGTTAACAAAGACGCCTGGAAGTTCTGCACCAGCCATATAGCTGATACCCTCCTGCATCAAAGCTACACCAGGTGATGAGGAACTTGTCAGCACACGCTTACCAGCGCCAGCACCACCATAAATCATATTGATAGAAGCCACCTCGCTCTCAGCCTGAAGAACAACCATACCTGTTGTCTCCCAAGGCTTTAAGGCTGAAAGTGTCTCAATTATCTCACTCTGAGGAGTGATAGGGTAACCGAAATAGCCATCAGCACCGCAGCGAATAGTTGCATGGGCGATAGCCTCGTTGCCCTTCATTAGTTTTACATCTTGTTCTGCCATAATTATTCCTCCACTTTTTTACGATAGACTGTGATACAGCCATCAGGACAAACCG
>ERZ1674208.116-NODE-117-length-13550-cov-4.256910_pt1 | contig 13550 bp, 12 predicted proteins | sample MGYA00581113_ERZ1674208 | MGnify/ENA primary metagenome ERZ1674208 (study PRJEB41354, sample SAMEA4873350) | human saliva metagenome | biome: human-associated habitat [ENVO:00009003]; feature: mouth environment [ENVO:08000002]; material: saliva material...
CTCAGGCTCCCGCACCCAAGGCGTCGTCGCCTGCCCCGGCACCCAAGGCTTCCGCTACCCCCACTACCGAACCCGCATTACAGTGCAAGTAAGGGAGGGTAAATAGTTGACTCAGTTTCCCCCTAGTCAGCCGCCCAGGCGCCGGCGTTTAGTCCCTAAAAATTCCGGCGCTGACCAACCACCTACCGCAGCCGGTTCCCAGGGTGCGGCGGGTGCCTCAGCTCAACGTAATTCTGGCTCTAGCCGGGTTAACCCCAAGTCCACTAGGTCTGGCTCTGGGGCACCGGCGCAGCGAATTTCAACCCGTTCTACCTCTGATGAGGCTACCCGCGCCGCTGGTTCGGCGCAGGCACGTCCCTCTAGCCGGGTGGGTCGCTCTGGCGCTGCCGTCCCTCTTTCCGACGACGTCGCCCCCGCACGCCCAGCCGCTCAGACTGCACGCCCAGCTACTCAGGCCGCCCCGGCGCCCGGGCACGCTAGTGGAGCGCAAACAGCCTTACCCCAGTCACTGTCTGGTCAAAGTGCCGCGCGCACCAGTGGGCCGCAGACGATTCCCCCACAGTCGATTCCTCCGCGCACTGGCTCAGCGCAGGCGCGTCCTTCTAGCCGGGTGGGTCGCTCTGGCGGCGCCGTACCTCTTTCCGACGACGTCGCCCCCGCACGCTCAGCCGCCCCAGCCGCCGTAGGACGCGGCGGGGCCCCTACGCGCACTGGCCTGCGCCCAACCGCCCAGCCAGCAACCGTGCCACCCAGGCGTAACTCTCGTGCATCCTCACGCCCAGTAATGCCCACACGTTTACCAGTTGATGAGCCCCCGGCCAGCCCTAGTCGCAAAAAGCGCCGCTGGCTTAAATACACCAGCGCAGTGTTAGCCGTCATTTTGATTACCCTGTGTGGCTACACCTGGCACCTGTGGAATAAGGCCAGTGACCAGCTGCGCCGGATTGATGCACTGTCAAGCATGGCTGACACTCCCGGCGAGACCTGGCTGATTGTGGGTTCAGACTCGCGTTCCGACGGCGCCATTGCAGATACCACCACCGCCGGCCAGCGCGCCGACTCGGTGATGGTGCTGCATAAGGCTGAAAACGGCCAGACTTCACTAACCTCCCTGCCGCGTGACACCTACGTGAACATTCCCGGCTACGGTGAGGACAAGATCAACGCCTCCTACGCCTATGGCGGCGCCAAGCTGCTGGTAAAGACCGTAGAGGGCTTAACCAAGATGAAGATCAACCACTATGTTGAAGTTGGTATGGGCGGCGTTAAGAACGTCGTCGATGCTGTAGGCGGGGTTGAAGCCTGCCTGGACTATGACGTAGATGATCACGATTCAGGTTTGATCTGGAATACTGCGCAGGGCAAATGCCAGCAGGTTAACGGTGAAAAGGCGCTGGCTTTCTCACGTATGCGTAAATCTGACCCCACTGGCGATATTGGCCGTGGCCTGCGTCAACGCGCCATTATTTCAGCGGCAGTGAAGAAGGCCATGTCTCCCTCTACCCTGCTTAACCCCTCAGCCACCAGCAAACTGGTTGACGCCGGTACTGGCTCACTGACTGTGGATAAGGATTCAGGCGTGTGGGATATTGGCCAAATGGTGCTGGCTTTCCGCTCAGCTTCAAACGATGGTCTAACCGGCGCCCCTCCCATTGAAGACCCCGACTATGAGCCGGGAGATGTGGGCTCCACCGTGTTGCTGGTAGACACCACCGCGCCGATTTTCTTCGGCAAGGTACGCGACGGAAGGCTCACCGCCAGCGACTTCAACCAGGCTAAATAAGGCTTCCAAATAAACAGTTAAGGCCCGTTGAGATTCACTCTCAACGGGCCTTAAGCTTTGCCAGCTCAGCGCCAGCTAGTAGTTAGAAATGTGGGCGCTTAGGGTCAGCCTGCCAAGCGGTGTAGCTGGAGGTGACAATGTCATCCAGGTTGTACTGGGCCTGCCAGCCAAGTACCTCGGTGATGCGTGTGGCGTTACCGATCAGCTTGGGCGGGTCGCCGGCGCGGCGCGGCAGCTCTTCAGGCTCTAGCTTGGAGCCGGTAGCTGCGATTACCTTGGCTACCACTTCACGCACTGAGGCACCCTGGCCCGTGCCCACGTTGAATACGTGAGCCTGCATTTGCTTGCCGTTACCCAGGTAATCCAGGGCGGCAATGTGAGCGGTGGCTAGGTCGCGCACGTGGATGTAGTCACGGATGCAGGTGCCGTCGGGGGTGTCATAGTCGGTCCCGAAGATCTTGGGGGTATCGCCCTTAACTAGGCGCTCCATAACCATCGGGATCAGGTTTAGTGTGGCCATGTCACCTAGGTCGTCCCAGCCGGCTCCGGCTACGTTGAAGTAGCGCAGACCCGCCCAGCGCAGGCCCCAGGCGCGCTCGCAGTCGGCCATCATCCATTCGCCGATTAGTTTGGTTTCGCCGTAAGGGTTGATGGGGTGGCAGGCTACTTCTTCGTCGACGACGGCGACGTCGGGCATCCCGTAAACAGCTGCGGAAGAGGAGAAAATCATCTGATCCACCCCAGCCTGTTCCATGGCGGCCAGCATATTGGCTAGGCCACCGATATTTTGCTGGTAGTACCAGGCCGGGCGAGCCACTGACTCACCTACCTGCTTGCGCGCAGCAAAGTGGATTACGCAGTCTACGCCTTCTTGGCGCATTACCTGCTCTAGGCGCTCTTGGGCCTGGGCTCCAGCCACGTCAAGCTGCACTAGCTTGGCTTGACCGATGCGTTCGGGTGTGCCGTAAGACAGGTCATCTACGACAACTACTTTGTCGCCGCGCTCAAGTAGTAGACGCACAACGTGGGCGCCAATGTATCCGGCACCGCCCGCTACTAGGACGGTTCGAGGCTCGTGTTTTGTGTTCACCGCTCTATCCTAACCCTAAATTGTTCGTTTGTGTTCGATTTCGATAGTTTGTGTAGCTTCTGGGTGGTTACGCTAGAGCTTTGCAGCCTAGCTGCCGGCCAGCCCATATCAATCCAGCACCAGCTACGGTCTAGTTACCGGCCACGCGCTCAGCTAGCGCACGCCCCTTAGCCTTAGCCAGCTCACCTAGCTCCACTTGGAACTGGCGCATAGCTGCCCGCAGCTGCTGGGCCTGCTCACCCTCGCCGCTAGCCAAAATACGCACCGCTAGCAGGCCAGCGTTGCGCGCCCCGCCAATAGAAACCGTGGCCACAGGCACGCCGGCAGGCATCTGCACAATCGACAGCAGCGAATCCATGCCATCCAGGTACTTCAGCGGCACGGGCACACCAATCACCGGCAGTTCACTAACCGCCGCCAGCATTCCCGGCAGGTGGGCGGCCCCGCCAGCGCCGGCAATGATTACACGCAAACCACGCTCGCTGGCCTGGCGGCCATACTCAATCATTTCCACCGGCATACGGTGAGCTGAAACCACCCGGGCCTCATAGCTAACACCGAACTCTTCCAGGGCCTTAGCGGCCGCTTCCATGGTGGGCCAGTCAGAATCCGACCCCATCACAATGCCCACTACAGGCTGCTTATCGCTCATAGTTTTCCTTTCAAGGTTTTTAAAGCACTAGTTAAACCACCGGGCAGCTTTACAGCTGCGGGCAGGTAAGTACATGGGCCACCTGGCGGCCAATCTCTACTGCCTGAGCGGGATCTTGCCCCTCAGCCAAACTCAAGTTCACATGCCCCAGCTTGCGTCCACGCCGAGCCTGCTTGCCGTAAAGGTGAATCTTGGCTTGCCCAGATACCTGCAAAGCCTGGGCCAAGCGGCTAGAGGGGTCAGGTAGGGGCGCGTCAGTTTCTTGACGCCAACCAATCACGTTAACCATTACGGTGGGTACCACCAGCTGCGCACTACCTAACGGCCAGTCCAACACGGCCCGCAGGTGTTGCTCAAACTGGCTGGTTAGAGCCCCATCCTGGCTCCAGTGACCACTGTTGTGGGGGCGCATAGCCAGCTCATTGATATACAGCTGATCGCCACCATCACCTTCAACCACAAACATTTCCACTGCCAGCACACCGGTAACTTCAAGCTCACTGGCTACGCGCTTAGCCACCTGCTGGGCTAGCGCGGCGGTAGCCGGTTTCAAACCTGGGGCCGGGGCCAGCACCGTGTCGCACATGCCCTCAACCTGCACGGTTTCCACCACCGGCCAAGCTTCCACCTGGCCACTGGGGTTACGGGCCACCAGGGCCGCAAGTTCACGGGTGAAGTTAACTGCCTGCTCTACCAGCAGGCAGCTGACCTGGGCGCCCCCTAGTGAGCCACCACCGCCCACACCGGCGCCGTCGGCCAAAGCTTTAAACCACTTTGCAGCCTCACCATTTTCAAGCTCAGCGGCGTCATTAACCAGCAGTACCCCGTGACCGTCATAGCCGCCCTGAGGGGTCTTTAACACCACCGGCCAGCCATGCTGCAAGGCAAACTCAAGCACCTCAGCGGGCTGGCTAACCGGGCTCCAAGCCGGCTGAGGCAGCTCCAAGCGCGTCATAGCGCGGCGCATTTCTAGCTTGTCGCGGGCGTAAAGCAAAGCCTGGGCGCTAGGCTGCACCGATACACCCTGGGCCGCTAACTGCTGCAACAAGGCGTGATCTTGGTGCTCGTGTTCAAAAGTTAAAACCGCTGCGTCAGCTAGATCTTGGAGCTGCTCCCCCTGTTTGGGCTGCAGCAAATCACGCACTGCCCCGGCGTCGTCGGCCCGCCCCACTGGGGCATCAGGCATTACCTGCGCCGCAGACCCGTCCGGGGCCTCCACTAAAGCACGCAGGTGCACACCTAGCGCACTCGCTTCTTCTTGCATCATGCGAGCTAACTGCCCGCCGCCAATAACTGCCACAGTTGGTGCACTCACGTTATTAGCCTACCCGCCTTAAGCGGGGCGTGCACAGAACGGCACACTTCGCAAAACCCACATAGGATATGGACGTGCAACATTCAAGTATCCCCCATCGCCTCCAGGTACTGGCAGTGTGGGCTATTGCCTCGCTGATTGGGCTGCTGATTTTTAATCTGGGCGGCCTAGACACCCCCCAGACTTATTGGAGCGCAGCTAAGCCCAGCTACCTGCAGCATGTGGCTTTTTGGGATTCTGAGTGGTACTACCGCGTGGCCACCCAGGGCTATCCCGACTCCACCAGCTTGCCGATTGGTCAAGATGGCCGCGTGGGTCAGAACACCTGGGCGTTTATGCCCATCTATGCCTATTTAAGTGGTGGCCTGGCCAAGCTACTCTCGGCTAACTATTACACCTGCGCTGTGGTGGCGGCCTGGTTGGGCTCAGCTTTGGCGGCTTTGGGTTTGGATGCCTGGATGCGTCCGCGCGTGGGTAAGGCGGCCAGTTTGCTGGGGGTGGCGATTTTCTTCACCTGCGGCCCGGCCATTATTTTGCAGCTTCCTTACGCCGAGTCTTTAGGATTGGCGCTGGTGGCGATTGGTTTCGCGGTTTTAGCTAAGCGTCGTTTTGCCTGGGCCATGGTGGTGTTTGTACTGGCTGCTTTTACCCGCCCGATCGGGGTGCCGCTGGGGGCTGCCCTGGGCCTGTGGTGGGTTTGGGAGGAGCTGCGTGCGCGCGGTCTGATTTCGGCCTCCCGCTTTGATGCGTCTTTCTCTTCCGCCCGGGTTTATGCCGACGCCGACCCTTACGCCGCTAATTACGACGCCGCCGCTAGTTACGCTGCTAGCACCGCTTACAGCAACGACGCCCCTAGCGACACGCCGGCCCCTGACGCAGTCGCTGCAACTGGCGGCGCCACTAATACTGCCCCAGTTCCTAATGAGGCCGCTATTGCCTCTTTTGAAACTGCACCTGACCTGACCGCGAGCGCTTCTTTTGAGGCCGCCCCGCCGGCTATTCCTGCGCCTCCTAGTGAGGCTGGCACCGTGTCCCCTAGTGAGGCTGGCGCCGTCGGCACTGAAACCACCGGCTCTGCCCACGCTGGCCCGCAAGCTGGCGACTTTGAAACTAGCGGCCCTGAAGCTAGTGATTCTTCCGCTAATGAGTCTGCCACTGGCGCCATTGCTTCTTTTGAGGCCGCCCCCATTGCAGCCAGCGCCGAGGCCTCCCCTGGCTACGACGTCGTCGCTAATTACGAGGCCGCCACCCCTAGCAACGCGCCGGCCCCTGCACCAGCCCCGCCAGCTTTGCCTAGCTTTACGCCTATGGATTTAAGCCCCCTGCCGTTGAGCAGCAAAGACCGCCTGTGGCTGTTTGTTACTGCCGCAGTCACCTGCGCGGCTGCTTTGACCTGGCCGCTGCTAGCTTGGATCGCCACTGGACGCATGAGCGCATATGTGGACACGGAAACTGCTTGGCGCGGCGTGGACCTGGCTCCTTTTGAGGCCTGGATTAACCGCTCTGCTAGCTTTGGTGGCGCCCACGCAGGTGTTATTGGCCTGTTTGGGGTGCTGGTGCTTAGCCTGTGCGTGCTCAGCTGGCCTCAGCTGCGTCAGTTGGGGCGGCTGACCTGGATGTGGTGCGTATGCTACTGGGTTTACCTGCTGATCTTCTTCGACCCCTCCTCCTCAGTTTTCCGCATGTTGCTGATGGTTGCCCCACTGGCCTGGGCGGTGGCAGCAAGGCTAAGTAAGCGCCCACGCGCCGCCTTGGCGGTTTTAACTGTAGGTGTGATTAGCCAGGTGTTGTGGGTAGCTTGGGTGTGGGATTACGGCTCAATTAGCATCCTGTGGGTTCCCTAAATTATTTACGGGTTTTTTCTTTAGAAACAGCTAATGGCCAAAACCTGCAGCTCAGCTCACATTTATAGACAATAGGACTATGTCAGGTTGCACAAGTTAATCGATTTGCTTTCAGTTTCAAGTTTTCATTAAGGTATTTCACTCATTTATCTACCAGTTACCTTTATTTAGGCAGTACCAAAACATCCTGACGCCCATTAGGATGCAAATATGCAGTTCCCAAACATATCCCCCAGCCGCTTCCCCCATCGGCTCCAAGTCCTGGCCGTCTGGCTACTTATAACCCTACTAAGTCTGTTGATCTTCAACCTTTCAGCCATTGACACCCCCGCAAGCCGTTTGGTGCCAGCTAACCCCAGTTACCTAGAACACGTATCCTTATGGGATTCCAAGTGGTATCACCGCATCATCACTGAGCGTTACTTCACTAAATTAACTTATGACGCTAATGGTCACGTACGTCAGAACACTTGGGCTTTCATGCCAGTTTTCCCCTTGCTGAGTGAAGCCCTGGCCACACTTACTTCTACCATCACCACAAAAAGCTATTTTGCCTGTGCAGTAGTAGTTTCCTGGATTAGCTCAGCAGCCGTAGCTCTAGGTCTTGACGCTTGGCTATGCCCGCGCGTAGGCAAGCGCGCCAGCCTGCTAGGCGTAGCTCTTTTCTTCAGCTTCGCCCCGGCTATTGTCATGCAGCTTCCCTATGCAGAGTCTTTAACCTTAGCGCTTCTGACTTTTGGTTTCATACTGCTAACTAAGCGGCGCTTTATTTGGGCTATTTTACTCTTTGGTATTGCCGAGCTCACTCGCCCTATTGGCGTCCCACTCGGGGCCGCAATCGGTTTATGGTGGTTCTGGGAAGAACTACGAGCGCGCGGCATAGTCTCCCCAACCTCGCGCTTTAATAGCTCATTCCTGCCATTTAAAAAATCAGCCGACCTCGCCGGCAACGTTAGTGACGACGTCGACACTACTACCCCGCAAACTGCCACCACTCCACTAGACATTAGCCCCACCCCACTCAGTAAAAAAGACCGTATCTGGCTATTTGTAACCGCCATCATTACTTGCGCTGGAGCACTTTTCTGGCCGGCATTCGCCTGGTTCATTACCGGGGTACCTAGCGCCTACACGGATACCGAAACTGCCTGGCGCGAAGATAATTTAGCCCCGTTTATGTCCTGGATTAAGCAGGCCACCATTTACGGGGGCCCTAACTCGGGTATCGTCGCCCTAATAGCAGTGCTAGTTCTAAGTATCTGCGTACTTAGCTCTAGTCAACTACGCAAGCTAGGGCGCCTAGCCTGGATGTGGTGTGTATGCTACTGGGTTTACCTACTGATCTTCTTCGACCCCTCATCCTCGATTCTACGCATGCTACTTATGATGGCCCCGCTAGCTTGGGTGCTTGGCGCTAAACTGAGCAACCATCTACGCGCTGCGGTAGCGCTTATTGCACTAAGTGTTGTCTCCCAGGTGCTGTGGATAGCTTGGATTTGGGACGCTCACTCACTCTCACTCAGTAAGATCTACTGGATGCCTTAAGCCTTTTTAAGTATCTTTCAGAAACCAACGGAATAAATAATGCTAAGTTCATCCCTCGTCTCTCAGCGTCTGCGCGCCTGGATTGTAGAGTTCATGCAGTTCGGCGCAGTTGGCGCCTCCGCCTTCGTGATCGACGCCGGGCTATTTAACGTATTCCAGTACGCTCCCATGCCTCTAGGGTTCCTGTCTGGACACCCCAACAGCGCCAATGTTTTAGCGGCCACGATCGCCACCATCTACTCCTGGATAGCTAACCGACTGTGGACTTACCGCGGTCGCACCCAAGAAAACGTAGTACGCGAAGGCACTCTCTTCGTTATTGCAAACATTTTGGGGCTATGCGTAACCCAGGCCTGTTTGCTCTTCACCCACCACGTACTAAACATCAACACCCAGCTAGGCGACAATATTGCCGCCTATGTGGTTGGTTTCGCTCTGTCTACAGCCTGCCGGTTCCTCTTCTACCACTTTGTAGTGTTTACCGGCACCAGTCAGGGTGAAGAATCCAAGTCTTGACGACATTGGTGCCTTAGTACACACCCAACAATTAGGGCTGCTCACAGCCAGAGCCCAACCTAGGGATTTAAAGTTTGCCTTATGTTCAATCTCGCTGCTAGCGCCACGCTAGTTCAGACCTCTATCACGCCTGACTGGCTTGATGCCGGTACTTTGATCAATAAGTTTGTTGAATGGCTCGGCCCCTGGGCCATCATCGGCGTAATGCTGGTGATTTTCGCTGAAACCGGTCTGCTGGTGGGTTTCTTCCTACCTGGCGACTCACTGCTATTCACCCTAGGCATGTTTGTGGGCACCGGCGCCGTACCGGTACCGATCTGGGTGGCTGCCCCAGCGGTTTTCTTGGCTGCCATTGCCGGTAACGGCACCGGTTATCTAATCGGTAGCAAGGTTGGCCCCAAGATCTTTGACCGCCCCGATGGGCGCCTGTTTAAGCAGAAGTACGTAACCAACACCCAGGAGTTCTTTGAACGCCACGGTGGTAAGGCCGTGACCCTGGCCCAGTTTGTGCCGATTATCCGCACCTTCACCCCGGTTATGGCCGGTGTAGGCAAGATGCACTACCGCCACTTTGCCATCTTTAACATGATCGGGGCTTTCTTCTGGGCTTTTTGCATCACCCTGCTAGGTTTCTGGCTGGGTAACTTCACCTGGGTGCGCGAAAATATTGAGCACATGATCCTGGTGATCGTGTTCATCTCACTGCTACCCATGATTATCAAGGGCTTGCAGTCTTACCTGGCCTCTCGTAAGGCCCAGTCCTGATCCCATCTGGCCCAGTCAGGGCCCAGCTTTAGATCCGGCCGTTTACGCCCGGCTCGGCCATTTAAGCCGACGGCGCCGGCCACTGGCAGGTTCAGATTTTTCTGAACCTGCCTACTTTTTTTCGGTTCCGGCTTTTTCAGCCAGCACCCACTCAGTTCGCTTTAGCGACCAGGGAATAATCTCTCCCAATCCCTTGGCTTCTTGCTTGCTACAAGGGTGGATCGCGTATTTACTGGCTACCTTTGAGGTTTTGATGAGCGTCGCCGTGTTGCCATCCATCCGGATTCCCCCGGGAGGGGCCATGTTGACTAGGCGTGAAGCCAGGTTGACGGTAGGGCCAAACACGTCACCAGATAGGGAAACTACCTCCCCGCTTACTAGCGAGGCACGTAGCTGAAGATTATGAGTGCCTCCCTGAATCTCTTCCATCAGGGCGGTAACCACATTGGCGGCGGTAGACAGATCATTGGCGATATACATAACCGCATCACCAATGGTTTTTACGATTCGTCCACCGCGTGAGGTAACCACGTCGCGGGCAGTGTCCTCAAAATCATGCAGCAGCCTGGTGAGCTCTTGCGGACTCAGGCGCGCAGCTAGCGCTGTAAAACCCACAATGTCGATAAAACCCATTGAGCGTTTTAGCGGGAAATGCCCATCACGACGATGGGGCCCCTCGGCACTGATCTCACTGTTGGTGCGTTGAATTAGCGCCGCAAAATGGCGCCGCCAAGTGTATAGCAGCTGATCTTGCAGAGCTTCAGCCAGCTCATTGGACTTATCAATAGCTAATGCTCGGGCCTGGACATCACTAACACCCGTATCAGCCGCGATCTGAGCTACCATCGCCTCAAACTGCCACAGCACCAAACGATCCATGGTGTATGACTGGGCGCGCAGTATGTTTTTTACCGCAGCCGGCTTCATGCCGTGTTCGTCTACCAGGGATTTGACACCGCGCGCAGCTTCAATATCGGCGTCTGTAATCACGCAGGCGTCGTCGTCGATATTTACAAAACCCAAGGCGCGCCAGTAACGACGGGCCTGCCCTATATCAACATTTAGCTCTTGCGCGGCTTGGCGCAGGGTTTTTACGGGCTGTGCGCCGAGCATCTGTACCGCTGGCGGATCGAGCGGCAATTGTGCATCGGTATCAATCACACAGGCAATGGTATCTCAGATCACATTTAGGACGCAAAGCGGGTTTTTAAAACGTCTCCGGCCTGCACTTCTACCTCTCCAGTGGGGGTGGAAATGACCAATTGTGGGCGGATATCTGTGGCGATGCCAGCGACGACGACGTCCCCCTCCCCTACCTGCACCTGCTGCCCTAAGGTCAGACAACCCTGGCAAATTCGCTTGTGTAGCACCGGCGGCAGGGAAGTAACCTTGGCCGGGCCCTCACCGTTTACCCCCAGCTCACGTAGTGCAAAATCAATGGTAGTACCTAGTTCTAGCACTAGCGCCGGGATTTTAACGTTAGCCCCAGCTAGCGCCAACGAACCGGCCCAATCAACCGGCAGTTGCTCGCGGCTTTGGGCTACATTAATGCCCACGCCAGCAATTACCGCATAGCTGCCATTGGGGTTGGCCACTAGCTCGCATAGCACCCCGCAGACTTTGCGGGCTTGACCCCAGCCGGGCACCTCCTCTAGCTCAATTCCTGAGTCTGGACGGGGCTGAATTAGCACGTCATTGGGCCATTTAGTGCCCACCTGCCACTTTGTGTCTAGATAGCTGGCTAGTAGTTTCGCTACCGCGTCGCCAATGATTAGCGGCAGCCAACCTAGTAGCTGCTCGTTTAGGCCGGGATAAAGCACGGTTGATACCAGTAGGGCGCCGCGCTCGGGAGTCACCCAGCTGCGTCCGCCGCGTCCGCGCCCGGCGGTTTGGCTAATGGCTCGCAGCGCCGATAGGTGAGGCCAGCGGCTGGGGGCATCTAACCGCAGCAGCCCGCGTGGGGTGGTTAGTTGTGAGTAAAGATAGGTTTGAGTGGAATCAATTTTTTCCACGACGGTTAAACGGCTAAATCCCATGCGTAAAGCTTCCCATATCTGCGCCTTTGCGCGTTAACTAGGGATAATCTAGGCCCATGATTGTGCTTGCTTCTAAATCTTCAGGTCGTTTAGCTACCCTACGAGCTGCCGGCATTGAGCCGCAGGTGGCTGTGTCTGAGGTGGATGAGCGCGCCGTTGAGCAGCAGGTGCGTAGCACCCAGCCTGATTGTGGGCCGCAGGTGGTGGTGCAGGCTTTGGCTTTAGCTAAGGCGCAGGCGGTGGCGCGCCAGCTTGGCCGCAGCGGGCAGGTTGCTGGCTGGCGTTATGTGGTGGGCTGCGATTCTATGCTGCTTATTGACGGCCAGTTGGTGGGTAAGCCTGCTAGTGCCGACGACGCCGTCGAGCGCTGGCGTTCTATGCGTGGCCGTAGTGCCACGCTGTTTACTGGTCACGCGGTTATTGCGTTAAGCCCCACCAAGGGCTACAGCCCTGATAGCCCCCAGGCGCAGGGGGTTTCGCGCGCGGTAATTAATTTTGCCGAGGTGAGCGATAAGGAAATAGCGGCTTATGTGGCCAGCGGTGAGCCCATGTACTGTGCGGGCGCCTTCACGATTGATGGCCTGGGTGGGGCTTTTATCGAATCTATTGAAGGCGACCCGCACGGAGTAGTGGGTCTGTCACTGCCCTTGCTGCGTAGGCTATTGGCGCAGCTGGGCGTGACCTGGACTGACCTGTGGCAGAGCTAAGGGCTAGAGACCGCAGCTAAGTGCACGCATTGGCAGTTGCTAGGTTTTAAACCTGACAAAGCCTTGCGTTAGTGCGCTAGTCCTGGTTCTGCGGCGGCAGGGCGGCGATCATCGGGTCGTCGTAGTCCTGCACCCCAGCAGCGCGGGCACCGCCGGGAGAACCTAGGCCCTGTAGCTCAAAGAAGTCGATGTTAGCGCGGGTATAGTCGGCCCACTCTTCAGGCACATCGTCTTCATAGAAAATAGCTTCAGTCGGGCACACCGGCTCACAGGCACCGCAGTCAACGCACTCTTCAGCATTGATGTAAAGCGTGCGGGCGCCCTCATAAATGCAGTCCACGGGGCATTCGTCAACGCAGGCGCGGTCCTTAATATCCACGCAAGGTTGGGCGATGACGTATGTCATCTCTTCCTCATTTCCTTAACAGTTGTGTTACTTGTTGCGTCGCTGAGTACGGAAGCGCTCTTGGCCGTTAAGAATCACCTTACGGATACGCACTGCCTCCGGGGTGACCTCTACGCATTCATCATCTGCAGCAAACTCTAGCGCCTCTTCCAAAGTTAGCTTACGCGGCGGGGTCAAGTTCTCGAAAGTCTCGGCGGTAGAAGAACGCATATTGGTCTGCTGCTTTTCGCGCACCACGTTAACTTCCATGTCTTCGTTGCGAGGGTTCTCCCCCACTACCTGGCCCTCATAGGTTTCCTGAGTGGGCTCAACAAAGAAAGTTCCGCGATCTTGCAGGCGAATCAGGGCATAGGCGGTAACCGCACCGGAGCGGTCAGAGATCAGCGAGCCGGTGGTGCGGGTCTCAATCACGCCGTGCCAAGGCTCATAGCCTTCAGCAATAGAGGAGGCGATACCGGTGCCGCGAGTGTCGGTTAGGAACTTAGAGCGGAAGCCAATTAGGCCACGCGCGGGTACCAAAAATTCCATACGCACCCAACCAGCACCGTGGTTAGACATGGTTTCCATGCGTCCCTTACGGGCAGCCATCAGCTGGGTGACTACAACTAGGTGCTCTTCGGGAACGTCAATGGTCATGCGTTCCATAGGCTCATAGGTCTTACCCTCCACCTGGCGGGTAACTACCTGGGGCTTACCCACGGTTAGTTCAAAGCCTTCGCGGCGCATCTGCTCCACCAAAATGGCTAGCGCCAGCTCACCACGGCCCTGTACCTCCCAGGCGTCAGGACGCGAGGTGGGTAGTACGCGGATAGAGACGTTACCGATCAGCTCTTTGTCCAGGCGGTCTTTAACCTGGCGGGCGGTAACCTTCGCGCCCTTAACGCGCCCGGC
>ERZ1674208.121-NODE-122-length-13395-cov-9.735832_pt1 | contig 13395 bp, 10 predicted proteins | sample MGYA00581113_ERZ1674208 | MGnify/ENA primary metagenome ERZ1674208 (study PRJEB41354, sample SAMEA4873350) | human saliva metagenome | biome: human-associated habitat [ENVO:00009003]; feature: mouth environment [ENVO:08000002]; material: saliva material...
GCTTGTCAGTACAGGCTTTATGCTGAAATATAGTTTTTAAGGGATGACTAATTAGCCCCTGATTCAGTATTACCCCCAATTGGTTATTAGTAACGTTCACTACCTGTGAAGGGTAAGTTACTCATGACTGGTTGGGGGTAAAATGTTTTATTAGGAGATAAGTAAGTGAGTTCTAAGTCTTCTTAAAGTCCTTCTATTAAGGTCATATATTGAAAATAGAATAAAGTCTTACACACTTGCATAGTATTACTTCCCCCAAATTAGAAGGTTTTACAAAGGCGGATAAACTGCAAGATGAAATGTAGAAAGGGGAAATAGCTACGATGTCTATCTGTCTTCTATAAACAACTTCTTCCCTGATTAAGATGTGTTTGTAAACTATTTTCGTATGGTGCAAACTCAATACATGCTCTTTTGGCTTCTAAAAGACGCCTAATTGACTTGCAAAAGGTGCCCTTTTGAGTTCTAAGTAACGCCCTTTTGAAGTCCAATTAAGCACCTTTTACTTTGCTACTTTATAATAAGCTGATTTCCTGTTGGTTACAAACCTGCTTTTTGCATGGGTTTTTGTCTTTGTTTTCAGATGTTTTATTCGAAATTATGTAATGAATTTTCATGGTCTTTTTGGTGTTTTTGAAGTATTTCAAAGAAAAGGTATTACGTGTCGGAGAATGATAATAGGATAGGGTGTTGACAATCTTAGCTATGTTTTTGTTTAATGTTTAGTGTTCTTTCCATTGAGATCTTCTATTGTGCTTTAACATCATCTAATCATCACTTTGAATCAGTTTCTTCTCTTTTAAAGTCTTTGCTTCAGATTATCTTCACGACAAGAAATCGAGGAGGAGTGATACATTAGGATAAGAAAGAGGGTAAACAGGAGAGGGGTTAATAAAGGATTGTAATAATAATAACCTATAAACGGTGTAATAATAGTTTATTTTTATGTAGAAAAAGAACTTCCCCTATTGGTTGAATAGCCACGAACCAATAGGGGAAGGAAATACATTTAGTTCTCAAGAGTAGGGAACTGAATGTTTATTTTGCCTTCAAAATCAAGCGGAGGCTTTGCTTATAATTAATATAGTTCCATACCCAGTTGAGCAGAATAAACGTCTTATTCTTTACACCAAGGATAGAGCGAAGGTGAACAACGAGCCACAACGCCCAAGCAGGGAAACCTCCAAACTTCTTTCCAGAGATTTCGGCTACGGCATGGTTACGACCAATAGTTGCCATTACACCGAGATTTTTGTATTTGAAAGGCTTTAGTTCTTTCCCTTCTGACATTGCTTTAAAGTTCTTTGCCACTGTTTTTGCCTGCTGCATAGCAACCTGTGCTAACTGTGGATGACCGAGTGGATATTCCTCATCACCCTCGACAAGACTCACATCACCAATAGCATAGACATCTTTTACACCCTTCACACGACAAAAACGATCGGTTAAGAACCTACCAGCATGACCAATACTCTCTGCAGGAAAACCCTCGACGGTGTTTGCACAGATTCCACTCACCCAGATAACTGTCTGTGTAGGAATCTCTAAGCCAGCACTGGTTTTCAGAATACCATCTTTGTATTCAGTAGCAAACTGAGGCTGACGGATATGAACATGCAACTCCTTTAAATCGCGTTCTGCTCGCTTTGATGATACTGGGTCCATAGCTGAAAGCAGTCGATCAACAGCATTTACAAGGTAGATATGCATCTGTGAAGAGTCAAGGTCGGGGTAATCACGAGCAATGATGTTCTTCTTCATTTCTGCTACAGCACCTGCAATCTCCACACCGGAAGCACCGCCACCAACAACGACAATATTCATTAAAGCTTGTTTGCGTGCTGGATCTTCTTCTGTTAAAGCAAGTTCAAGATTACGGAGAATTGTATTGCGAAGTCTCATAGCCTCACTAACCGATTTCATCGGGAGGGTCGTAGCTTCGATATCCTTATTACCAAAGAAGTTTGTCTTTGCGCCAAACGCCATTACAAGATAGTCGTAATCTATCTCACCTACAGTCGTATTGATTATCTTTTTATCCGTATTCACCGACTCTACCTTTGCCATACGGAAGAAAAAGTCCTTTTTACCTTGGAAGAGTCGACGGAAAGGAAAAGAGATACTACTTGGTTCAAGACCACCCGAAGCCACCTGATAAATCAATGGAGGGAACTGGTGATAGTTATTCTTATCTATTAATACTACTTGATAGTCATCGTCTACTAATTTGAAGGCCAATTCCAAACCTCCTAATCCACCACCAACAATAACGATTCTCTTTTTGTCAGTGCGTTCAATGTTTGCTTTCATTATCCTGCTTTTATTTATGTTTGTTTTCTTTTATATGTCTATTTTCTTTTCTTTCTTACAGAGAAAATCGTGCCAGAGGTATTCTTTGCTAAAGGAAAAGTTATACTGTTTATATATAAATCAGTTTTGTAAGTCGTTCTTCTGGGAAGAGTTCGCGTGCAACAGCTTGTACCTCTTCAGCAGTGATAGCGTCAATATTGCGATAAAGTGCTGATATATCTTTCTTCCAACCATAGTGGAGAAAAACTTTACCGAAGTCTAAAGCAAGGTTCTCTCGGTTATCACAAGCTATGCCAATCTGTCCTTTAATCTGCTGTTTAGCTACAGACAACTCGTCATCTGTCAATGGAATGTCGATGAAATGGTCAAGTTCTGCACGTACAAGGCGCATACATTCGTCCAAATCATCAGCGTCACAGCCAAAGTAAATACTCCAAATACCCGTTAAAGAATAGCTCACCATAGAGCTTTCTACCGTATAAACGAGTCCACGACGTTCACGAAGTGCAAGATTCAAACGGGCACTCATTCCTGGTCCACCTAAGATATTATTAAGCAGATAAAGTGCCATACGTCTTTTATCATGTATGCTATAAGCACGATTTCCAATCATCACGTGGGCTTGGTGAGTATGCTTATCAATCTTAACTGTCTGTGGCTGGTATTCACTCAGCGCAGGAAGTGGAGTCTCTAATGGCTTTTCTGTTTCACCCTTTATTCTTACTTTAGAGTGATTTTCCTTCTCTAAAAGGCTGAGTAGATTATCAAAATCTACATCACCATAGGCAAAAAATACCGAATTCATCGGTTGGTAGTGCTTCTGAGTGAAACGAAGTGCATCCTCGGTAGTGAACTTCCGGACACGCTCTGCCGTACCAAGAATACTATGTCCTAAAGGATGTCCACGGAAGATGATATTTTCAAACTCATCATATATCAATTCTGCTGGACTATCATTATAAGATTCGATTTCATCGCAGATAACTTCTACCTCCTTGTTAATCTCTTTTTGTGGATAGGTACTGTGAAAGACAATATCCGTCAGTAGGTCTATCGCCCTCGGAAGATGGTCCTTCAGAATAGCTGAATAATAAACCGTATCGGTCTTGGTGGTAAAGGCATTGAGATCGCCTCCTACTTGCTCAAGACATTGAATAACATCAATTGCTGTTCGGCGAGTAGTACCTTTGAAGGTAACATGCTCGCAGAAATGAGCAATACCGTCCTCGTCAGGTAGTTCGTTAGCTGTCCCGACGTTGAGTTGATACCCACAATAGACCACTGGTGAGGCCGTTGAAAGGGCTATGATGCGCAGTCCATTCTCTAAGACTGCAGTCTGATATCTTGTCATAGGGTGCAAAATTAAGAAAAAAGAATGAAAACTAATAGACTTTAATAGACAAAGAAAAAAGAACTCGATTCATTTTGTGTTCCGCCTAAATTTCAGTATATTTGCACAACTAAAGCGAGAAACAACATAATTCACAATAAAATGCGGAAAGTTATAGGTATCGGTGAAACCGTCTTAGACATCATCTTTAAGGATAATAAACCAGTTGAGGCAGTTCCGGGTGGATCTACCTTTAACGCCATTACGTCGTTAGGACGCTGCGGAGTCAACACATCGTTTATCTCTGAGGCGGGTAATGACCATGTTGGAAAATATATTATCGACTTCTTGAAGGACAATGGTGTGAATGCTGATAATATTTCAACCTTCCCTGATTCAAAGTCACCTGTATCACTCGCTTTCCTCAATGAGAAGAATGATGCTGAGTATATCTTCTATAAAGATCACCCACACGTTCAATTAGATTTCACATTCCCTGATATACAGCCCGATGATATTGTGCTTTTTAGTTCCTTCTATGCGGTGAATCCAGTGATTCGTCCGCACGTGGTAGGACTACTTGATTATGCACGTTCACGTGGTGCAATCATCTACTACGATGTTAACTTCCGTCCTGCACATAAGGATGATGTTATTAAGATTACCCCTAATTTGATAGAAAATCTTGATTATGCGGATATCGTACGTGGTAGTTTGGAGGATTTCGCAACGATTTATAAAAAAGAAGATGCCGATAAGGTCTATAATGCGGAGATTTCTTTTTATTGCAAGCAGTTTATCTATACACAGGGAAGTCAGCCTGTTGAAGTACGCAGTGGTAAGGAAATGAAGAAGTCCTATCCTGTTCTCGACACGAATGTCGTCAGTACAATCGGAGCTGGTGACAACTTTAATGCAGGCTTCATCTTCGGTATGTTGAAACATGGTATCACTCGTGCCGACCTCGAAAGAGGACTGACAGAAGAGCAATGGGACAAACTTATCAACTATGCCTTGGCGTTCTCTGCAGACTGCTGCAAGGACATCTTCAACTATGTAAGCAAGGACTTTGGTGAGAAAATGAAGGAGGAGGCTTTGTAATTGGTCTTATTGGCCTAATAAGCCTAATAAGCCTAATAAGCCCAATTGGCCCAATAAGCTAACAAAAGAAACTACATAAATTCAAAAATAAAATGATAGAAATTGCCAATAAAGTTTATTACGTAGGAGTTAACGATCGTAATAAGAACCTTTTTGAAGGATTATGGCCACTGCCTTATGGTGTTACCTATAATTCTTATCTCATTGATGATGAGAAGGTTTGCCTTATTGATACAGTAGAAGTAGACTTCTTTACACAGTTTATTGAGAGACTTCGTGAGGTGTTGGGCGACCGACAGATTGATTACTTAGTCATCAACCACATGGAGCCTGACCACTCTGGTTCAATAGGTTTGCTGCGTAAATATTATCCTAACATCCAAGTTATCGGTAACAAGAAGACCTTTGATATGATGTCAGGATTCTATGGTGTCAAGGATAATACGTTAGAGGTTAAGAATGGTGAGGAGTTGAGCTTAGGTAGTCATACCCTACAGTTCTTTATGACTCCAATGGTTCACTGGCCAGAAACGATGATGACACTCTGCAAAGGTGAGGTCAGCCACCTCTTTACAGGCGATGCATTCGGCTGTTTTGGTGCATTAAATGGCGGTCTCATCGATCAAGAGATTGATACAGATTGGTGTTGGTTAGAGATGGTTCGCTACTATTCTAACATCGTTGGAAAGTACGGAACACCTGTTCAGAACGCATTGAAGAAGCTTGCGGGTATTCATATCGATTATATCTGCTCTACTCACGGACCAGTATGGCACAAGTATGTTGACAAGGTTATCGGACTGTATGACCGTATGTCTAAGTACGAAACTGAGCCTGGTTTGGTGATTTGCTATGGTACAATGTATGGCAATACAGAGCGTATGGCAGAGCAAATTGCACGTTCAGCATCGCTTGCAGGTGTGAAGAATATTCGTTTGTACAACGTTTCTAAGACACACCACAGCTATATTCTCCAAGACGTTTTCCGCTTCCGTGGCTTGATAGTTGGTGCTCCTACTTATAATGCAGGACTCTATCACGAGATGGATGTACTCTTGCAGGAGGTTGCTAACCGCGATATCAAGAACCATCTTATTGGTTGGTTTGGTTCTTACTCATGGGCTTCAAAGGCTGTTGCTGCCATTGGCGAATGGAATGAGAACCATCTCCACTTTGAAAAAGTGGGTGAGCCAGTAGAGATGAAGCAGGCACTCACACCAGAGATTAAGGAAGAGTGCAATCGCTTAGGACGCGAAATGGCTGCAAAACTTTTAGAAGAATAAAATGAATATAGCAGTATTTTGTTCTGCAAATAATAACATTGCTCCCGACTACTTCCGTACTGCGGAAGAGTTGGGACGATGGATTGGAGAGAACGGACATACGCTCGTTTATGGTGGAGCCAACAGTGGATTGATGGAGTGTATCGGGAAGGCTGTACACGAAGCTGGTGGACGTACTATTGGAGTTATCCCTCGTATCTTAGAAGAAGGACGTAGAGTTAGCGACTATGTAGATGTAGAGATTCCTTGCGAAGACCTTACTGATCGCAAGGCAATTATCATGGAACGTTCTGATGAGTTCTATGCTTTACCAGGTGGTATCGGAACAATTGATGAAATTTTCACCGTTGCAGCCTCTGCTTCTATTGGTTATCATCATAAGAAAGTTACCTTAATCAACGTGGAAGGCTTCTGGGATAGTCTTATTGCCCTACTGAATGACCAACAGGAAAAAGGTATGATGCGTGGTACACTCCACGATTATATAGAGGTTAAAAATATAGAAGACTTTTAACCTGAAACAATAACCATAGTAATAAAAACTATTCATTTTGTGGTCTAATGACCGATTTAGGTTTAATACGTAACTATTTTTCAAAGGATTATTTTGTTGAGTCGTATTGAGATAAAAATGAAACATAAATAAACAATAAGCGTGTTCATTTCATATTCTTCAACAAAAAATGAATACGTTTACAATACCTTACAGTTATTTTGCACTCTACCTGGGCCACAAAGCATGTAAATATGCGGTGAATAGTGTAATTTTGCAGCCGAAGGTTAGCGAATGATTAGATTCAAGAATTATAACAGGATAATTTTACATGATTGTTTAAGCATCCCTGTTTAATATCAAGCTACCTTTATCTAATTAAATAACATGAGTGGCATAAGGCTACTTTTAAACAAAATCAACATGAAAACAACAGGATTAATACTTTGTGGATTGTGTTTAGGACTCTCTAACCTATCTGCACAAGTAACACAGAATGCCGTACCGTCCATGGCTGGGTGGAATTACTATGGTGGTGATGAATTTAATGGAAACAAGATTGACGAATCTAAATGGGGCGTCTATGGTGATCCAAAGTATAATTATAAGTTTGATGATTACGGTAATACAGAGGGGCAGGGAGGTGTTCAGTATTATCGTGCTGATATGATTAAGGTAAGAAATGGAGTTGCCTATATTACTGCATCACGTGAACCGCTTTTAACAGGACGTCGTCCTGATGCTAAAAAAGACCCAGCAGGGACGGACTATAAAGTAAAGGTACAACCACCTTTTAAACCTAAACACGACTTTGGTAAATACGGTTGGTGGTCTGGTGCTCTCTCCAGTCGTAATGCTAACGGAGCCGACTTGGTGAATGGTAAAGGATTAGAGCATGGAACTTACTATCCTCTTTACTCACGTATAGAAGTAAAGGCTAAGATTCCATATGAGTTTGGAACTTGGATGGCACTATGGCTTCGTCACTGTAATGGAGCAAGTACATTTGAGATTGATTTACAAGAGTTCTTTGTTAATGAGGACCGAAAAGATGCAATGAAAGAGAAAGGCTTTTATCTGCATCAAACTACCCATGGTATGGATTACAATGCTGGTTGGAAAAACGGAAGACCTAATAATTCTTATAACATTAATGACTATGGAGATCGTGTAAGGGAGATTGACTTCGACCCAGGAAAAGACTTCCATGTCTATGGTGCACAGATTGACCCAGAACCAGGTGATCCAATGCACTTAGCTGTAACTTTCCTCTTAGATGGAAGAGTTAGATCCGTTTTCCGTACAAAGGATGATCGATACAAATCAAACAATCCGAAGTATCCATATCGTTATAATGCTCTCTTAGCACAAAACCTCTCAAAGTATGGAGAGGAGCGTGTTTGGGACGTTGCCATCACAGGACAAGTAGGTGGTAAGGCGTGGAAAGCTAATACAGAAATACTTCCAAGTATGTATCCATATAAAGGATTTGGTGGTACTCTCTACCCTGAATTAAACCCGAAGTATGGAGGTGATATTAATAAGGTCCCTAAGGAGTTCGTTACAGAAATTGACTGGTTGCGCGTTTATAAACGAGCAAATGAACTACTATGGATTGGTAGCTCACCAGAAGACAGAAAAAAACAGGAGGCAAGAGTTGAACTTGCTAAAGAGAAGTTTGCCAACGTAAAGCCAGGGGATCAGTTAGTAATGGACCTTGAGGTTCGTGATCCTGCAAAGCAAGCAAGCCTTGATATCTTTAATAAAAGTGGACATTCTATCACTACTTTAAAGCCTGAGTTCACAAAGAATGATGCACAGGTAACTTTCGTGGTGACAGAAGAACTTGGTAAAAAACTAAGGAATGAGGGTTGCGTGTTGAAAGGTGAGAACATCCGTTTATTTACTGTTTGTCATTCATCAAAGAAGGATGCTATTTGGAGTGGTTTCAAAGAAATCCAGTGGGGTGAGACAATTATCCCTGCAGAGTTATTTGCAAATTTAAGAGAAGGTCAGAAACTTGAGTTCGTGGTGAGAGATGTTAATCCTGGTGGAAAGATTTTCTTACGCCAGAATAAAAAGAATCCTACTGATTCAAAAAGACCTAAGTTCTCATTTAGCGTACAGTATGGTAGTATTATCAACTTGGATAGTGGAAAAGATGAAAAGACCTATAGTCTTAACCTCGAACCTAAGGTTATCGAAGAGTTAAAACAGAATGGCTTGGTGGTAACTGGACAGGGGTACTACTTGCGTAGTGTTAACATTATAGGTACGAGTCATACTTCAAATAATACTGTTACTGGTATTGCAATAGACAAGATAGAGCCCACGAATCAAAATGATGGTACTGTCTATTCTATCAATGGAATGAAGGTAAGAGATGCGAATGATAAAGGGAAATTAAATCCTGGAATCTACATTATTAATGGTAAGAAGGTTCTGGTAAAGTAAATTAGTGGATAATAAAATTATGAGCGAGATATCTAAAACATCGTACAATAGACTATCTTGCTACGTTAGAAAAGTATTCTGAAACCCTGATGTTATACCTCAAATAGGCTGTTACATTGTAATTACCAAATGTTGATAATATCGTGAAAGAGGGTAGATGAATACGGAAATATAGGGGCTTGTATCAATATTATCAGTTGATGCAAGCCCTTTTTGCATCCAATCATTTATAAAAACACTTGGTTCACATGTGTTACTCTTATTTGATTAATCTCGATGAAATCGATATTTTTATCAAAAAAGAGATAAAACAATAGTCCATTCAGCCCTCTATGCACATATATCTCAGTGTTTCTTTAAAAAGTAGATTTGGGTTTAAGATACGGCTATAAGTAATCAATGTTATCTCTTTTTAGTGGCTGGAGGAAGTTTTGTTTAAGTATAGTGAATTTGATAATATTTGACGATATTTGCTTTGCAGTTTTATCATTTTACGTTACCTTTGCAAGGAAGATAAGATAAAAACGTAATATCTATTAAACAATGAAGCATAAAATCGGAAACATTTTGGCGGCAGGCTTTGCGATTGTTGGACTCGCTGCACTGGCAAGTTGTGCGGGAGAAAAGTTCCATGTGACAGGTTCTATTGCAAATGCCAAGGACTCTTTGCTCTATTTTGAGCATAACGGACTCAATGGATTTTCTACTGTTGACTCTGTTAAACTCGATGAAAAGGGCGATTTTTCGTTCTCAGGTGATAAGGTGGATAATCCAGAGTTCTATCGACTTCGCATTGCTGGACAGATTATCAATATTGGCATTGATTCTACAGAGACAGTCGATGTGAAGGCTACTTATCCGCAGATGGCTACCGATTATAGTGTGAAGGGTTCCTATGAGAATGAGAAAATCAAGGAATTGGCACTGAAGCAAATTGACTTACAAGCACGTTGCCAGTCTATTCTTGCAGAACGTCCTGACCTTGCTGATTCAATTATCACAGTATTGATGAGCGACTATAAGCAGGATGTATCACGCAACTATATCTTCAAGGAGCCAATGCGTGCCTATAGCTATTTTGCTTTGTTCCAGTATATTGTAATAGGTAATCAAGCACATTTGATATTTGATCCATCAAGAGACGTAGCTGACAATAAGGTGTTCGGTGCCGTTGCAACCAGTTGGGACACTTATTATCCAGGTTCGGAGCGTACGCAGAATCTCCATAATATCACGATTAAGGGTATGAAGGATGAGCGCATCGTGAAGGCACAGAACAAGCCTGTGGAGATAGAAGCTAAGGAATTAGGTGTTGTCGACCTTCCGTTGCGTGACAATCGTGGTGTAGAACGCCATCTTACTGACTTGAAAGGTAAGGTTGTTCTGCTCGACTTCCATGTCTTTGCTGCAAAGGGTTCTACAGAATACATAATGCAGCTGCGCGAACTTTACAATAAGTATCATGACCGCGGATTAGAAATCTATATGGTTTCATTAGACGATAATGCTCACTTCTGGAAGGAGCAGGTGGCTAATCTGCCTTGGATTAATGTTTATGATGACACTGGTATTAGTCAAGCTTATACCGCTCCGGCACAAGCATTCCCAATCGTTTATCTCATTGATCGTGGTAACAATATTGTGAAGAATCCTTCACAGATTAAGAATCTTGAACAGGAGATTGAGCGTTTATTGTAAGAATCAGAAACGAAGTTTATTTGAGCTAAGCTAAGAATACCTTAGCATAAATTAAAATAGGTTATTGATATAGAATCTCTATCTCAATAACCTATTTTCTTTTTTATTTAGTTTGCTGTCACTTTTAACACTTCTCATAACCTCTTGTTAGATAATCATATGCAAGAGATATTGGCGTGATAGGAGTGACAGCAACTTTTATTTCATGTTTTTACACGTCATACACTAACCTCTAAAGATGTTAGTATCCCCAGTACGCTTGGTCAATGGTTGTCTCTACAGCCTGCTCTATATCGTCACTAAGGTTACAGAAGAAGTCTATACCCGTGCGATTTTGTAGCTCCTGTATGGTGATATATTCGCTTTTACTGTTATTGTAATGAGGCGACCAAATACCGAGAGCACGATAGGTGTTGGTTTTCTTGTCGTAAGCAAGCAGTGCCATATAGAAGAACTTAGGTACGATACCATTGAAATGAAGTGACTTGTAGGATGATTCTTTCTGTGCCATCTCATCCAAATCAGCTTGCTTACAGATATACTCGTCCTTATCAATAGTGGCAGCCTTCACGATATAGAGCGTATCACATCGTCCAGCCCACGCACGTACCTTCTCTTCAAGCTTCCCCCATACACCACCATTGTGCCCTTGTATCTGTGGTTGCATATTTGTTAGATAGAAGGTTTGCTTGTTCTGAGCGGCAGAATAGAGTCTATCCCCAGATGGGCAGAGGTGTCCACGACTAAAGCCACTCCCGCTGTAATCCTTAAGTGAGGTTTGTTCATTTGCTGGTATCTCTGGGTCTTGTCGGAAGTCATCTTGTCTCTTTACGTTCTTCTGCAGGAGAACATCATACAGTTCATAGCAGGTCCAACGGTTTACTTTGAGTTTAGCGTCCCATTCGATAGAGTAGTTACGCAGTTTTCCAAGCGCCTGTTCCGTAGTGTAATGTGTCACTTCATACGTCTTGTTGGTTCCTTGATAGAAGCGAGGAAACTCCAATCGCCAACCCTCACGGTTCTTTTTTAGGTCGTCGGCAGTGTTACGATTGGCATTGTTGTCTGGTGTGCCTGGGTTAGGTGTGACGGTCTCAGTAATGGTGTATTCTATCTGAGAGAAGAGAAAGTCCTCTGAAACAGTCTTTCCCTTGGGATAGACCTTTATACCTACGCCCTCAATCACACGTGTACTATCTATTGTTTCACCCATGACGTAGGTATGCACCTCGCCTAATTTGGTGGTAATCGTGATGGTTTGTTTCTTATTTTGTGCTGTAGCTGTTATGCTTAGGAGCAACAACAGTGAAGTGAAAATATTCTGTTTCATCTTTAATCCTCCTTATTTTTAGCAATAATGTTCATAATTATCGGTGTATTATATGTTTTCTTCATAACGTTTTGTCCTTTCTTATTTGATAATCAGTTTATTCATTAATAGTTTACCGCATGGCTTAAAGACACAAATTGGCGAACATGGAGCATCACTTTCTGGTGGTGAAAGGCAGCGCTTAGTAATAGCTAAGGCACTATATAAAAAGCCAGATATATTGATTTTTGACGAAGCTACCTCATCTTTGGATTCTATATCAGAAAGGTATGTAAAGCAAGTTCTAACTAAATTAAAAGATGAAGGGAAAACAATAATTATAATAGCTCACCGTTTATCTACAATAAAAGCTTCTGAACAAATTATTGTTTTGGAGAGTGGAAAAGTTGTGGAACAAGGTTCGCATGAGCAATTATTATCTAATAAAGGGGCTTATCATAAATTGTGGAAAGAACAATTTGAGTATAGTAACTAAAAATATAACTTTGACGTATATTGTTTATTATGAAGTATTCAAAAAGAAAAAGAATAGTGGCAAGTACTGGTCTTACAAACCTTTATTATATAAAGAAGTTGTTAGGTTTCCTCTTTTACACATTTTTTATATGTATATTTGCCCTTATTATAAATTATTTGATTTATCAATTTTGCACTCCTAAAACTTTATCTTATGCTCGGTGGATAGCAACACCCATAGGGGAATTGATAACAATATTTATTGCATACATAGCATTAGGTCTCTCAGCGATATGTATTGGCAAGGCTAAATTGAACATAGGAACGATAAAAAGAGAGAAAATAGCCCTTCTTACGCTATTGTGTATACTTGTAGCCTTAACCGAATGCTTACCTGAGGTGAGTCTTATAACAGCTCTATCACAAATTATAGGGGAGGTTCCAGAAACTGATCTTATTAAGAATATTAATGTTGGTACATTTTTTAGTGTTTGTATATTAGCTCCCATTGTGGAAGAGTTGTTTTTCCGTGGAGTAGTAGAAAGGATTTTATTAAAGTTGAAAACTTCTCCATGGGTAGGCATTATCGCATCTGCTATGCTCTTTGCTATGACACATGAGTTCCCGTATCAAGCTATAAGCGCTTTTATAGGTGGAGTGATATATGGGTGGGTTTATTATAAAACAAAGAGTATTTATCTCACCTTTATCATGCATGCGGTTAATAATATCATTGTTTTCATTGGATTTTTTTTGGATGATGGAGTAGGGGGTTCTGACGCATTTCCTCCCATTCTTTATGTCTTTGCGGGGCTTTCTTTGCTGCTTTTCATTTTCTTTATTGTTAAATTATCTTATAAACTAAAAGATTTTTAGAGAGCGAAATAATTTTGCACTCATAGTTAATAATTTTGTAACGTGACAAGAAAGAATCTTGAAATTA